>Ga0075114_10001717_pt1 | contig 11630 bp, 14 predicted proteins | sample AntAceMetag02UKM_FD_69784 | JGI IMG/M metagenome (GOLD analysis project Ga0075114, IMG submission 69784) | Saline lake microbial communities from Ace Lake, Antarctica - Antarctic Ace Lake Metagenome 02UKM | ecosystem: Environmental > Aquatic > Non-marine Saline and Alkaline > Saline | place...
AGGCACGGTCAGAGGAAAGAAAATGTTGTAAAAGATATGGCTCAGAAAGAGATTGATCTTGATATTGGTCCGAGGTGCCAGGATCGCGTAAGAGATCGGGATATCCATGACACTCTGATGGTTCATAGCGAAGATGTAGTTTTGATCCGGATCGATCTTGTCCAAACCAGTCACCTGGATTGAAAATTTTCTATGTACGAGATTGTATATAGTTCCTAATTTGTTTTGAAACATATAATCCTCCAATAAAATATTAACTAACAGAATGTTGGTTATTGGGTAACAGTTCAGATAACACTAAAAAAGTTAAATAGTTTTCCCGTTATCAATTGTGTATATATCTGTATCTATTATTACCAGTACACTTTAAGATATCCGGGTCGTCTTAGGTGGGAGTAAGATCCTTTCTTCGAGATTCGAAAAAATCAGTTAGAATCAGACAAGCTAATCATCTGAATAAGGAGTCTTCATGGCAGAACAAAGCCTTGCTGAACAGGTACAGAACGAAATCCAAAACTTACAATCCACCCTGGGGGATTTACAATCCTCCGTCAGATTGACAGATATCCGCGATCGAGTAGAGGACCTGGGGTCCACGGTCAGTGCCCTGAATCGGCGGATCGAGTCTTTACGGGAAGGGGGATATGCCTTTGAGAAAGAAATGGAAGGACAGGCAAAGGATCTTGTCAGGGAGTGGAACAAGATCGCTCCTGGACTGGAAAGGGAAATTGAGAGCGAGGCCAACATCCTGGAAAACGCCTTGAGGCCGCTGGAATCCCAGCTGGGGCTGCTGGCGGGTGAACGAGGAATGCCTAATACCCTCAGTTCACGAGTAAAAAGATTGCAATCCCAGGTGAAATCTCTGGAAGGCCGGGTTGAGTCGGCCGAGGAGAATATCCGGGGTGGATATGATCATTTCAGCAGCGGGGTAGATCAGCTTAAGAGTCACCTCTATAAACTGGAATGGATGATGACTGAGATCAGTGAAGCCAGCTTTAAGATGCTGGCCACGGAATCGGGCATTATGGCAATCAAAGCGGTCTGGGCCAAGGAAGGCAAACAAACCAAAAGCGATCCTGAGGGAGTTCTGTACTTGACCGACCAGCGGATAATCTTTGAACAGAAAGAGAAAGTCGCCACCAAGAAAGTGCTTTTTGTGGCCACCGAGAAAAAACTGGTTCAGGAGACCCTCTGGGAAATCCCTGTCGTGTTGGTTGAGGATGTCAAACCGCACAAAGAGGGATTTTTGAATAAGGATGATTATATAGAGCTCACCTTTGCCAGTGGTGCCTCATTTGATCTTATACATCTGCATATCTGGCAGCGGGGAGATGAATGGCAAGCTCTGATCCAGCGTGCCAAGGCCAGGGAGTTTGATGATAACCGGGCCATCCCTATCGATGAGAAAGTGGCTGAGCGAGTAAAGAATGCCCCCACCAAATGCCCCTCCTGCAATGGAGCGATCACTCAGCCCATCTTGCGGGGAATGGAGAGCATTAACTGTGAGTACTGTGGGGATGTGATCCGATTGTAGTTTTGTTGCCCAAATATACCAAATCAAACTCCTGTTTTGTACTATAATAGCAAGGCTATTTCGAAATATACTCGTGAAATCGATTCACATTAAGGAGAACGACTAGATGAAAACTGCTGATGTCCACAAGATAATTTCCAAAAATATGCTTGCAGATGGGTATTCCATTCTGTTTGACCTGGAAAGATCCCATGGTACGTATTTTGTTGATCAAATCACAGGCCGTGAATATCTCGATTTCTTCACTTTTTTCGCGAGCAATGCCGTTGGATACAACCATCCCAAGTTGAAAGATCCTGCCTTTTTGGAGAAGTTAACTCTCTCAGCTATCCATAAACCCTCCAACAGTGACATCTACACGACCTTGATGGCTGAATTTGTTGAAAAATTCAATCAGGTTGTTATGCCTGCCTCCATGCCGCATCTCTTTTTGGTGAGCGGCGGCGCCCTGGCGGTGGAAAATGCACTGAAAACAGCCTTTGACTGGAAAGTCCGCAAGAATCTAGGCAGGTTGAAAAACACACCCACCAGCGAAGTTGGATTGATGCACGGCCTGGGATCCAAAGTGATCCATTTCAAAGAAGCTTTCCATGGCCGCTCCGGCTATACACTCTCGCTGACCAATACCAACGACCCACGCAAACATATGTATTTCCCGAAGTTCGATTGGCCCCGGATCATTAACCCCAAGTTGAGTTTCCCGGCTACAGACCAGGTCATAGAAGCGGTAAAGAAGATCGAAGAGATCGCTATCACCCAAATTGAAATGGCAGTTACCCAATACCCACGTGATATCGCTGCTTTAATTATCGAACCGATCCAGGGAGAAGGTGGGGATAACCATTTCCGCCCCGAATTCTTTCAAACTCTCCGCCAACTGGCAGACAAACATGAGTTTTTGCTGATCTTTGATGAGATCCAGACAGGCATCGGTATAACTGGTAAAATGTGGGCGGCCGAGCATTATGATGTAGAGCCAGACATCATTGTATTTGGAAAGAAAACCCATGTCTGCGGTATTATCGCCGGTAAACGGATGGATGAAGTCAAAAACAACGTTTTTGTTGAATCCAGCCGGATCAACAGTACTTTCGGCGGCAACCTGGTCGATATGGTGCGGGCGACTCGGATCCTGGAGATCATAGAAGAAGAGAAGTTGATTGATCACACCGCCCAGATGGGTGATGTGATGCTGGATGGTCTTGAAAGCATAGCAGATGAATCCAAAGAAGTTGTTAGCAATGTACGCGGCAAAGGTTTGATGCTCGCTTTTGATCTCCCGAACCAGACCAAACGCGATACCATGATAGACAGCATGTATGATAATGGTCTGTTGGCGATTAAGGCCGGTGACCAGACGATCCGTTTCAGGGGTATGCTTGACACACCAAAAGAAGCTATAAACCAAGCCCTGGAGATCGTAGCCAGGAGCATACCCGAAAAATAGAGCTTGATAACAAAACCTTCAAACAGCCAGGGAAATCCCGGGTTGTTTTATATCAGTATTCACTATAATTTTAAGCGAAAAAAATAACTAATAACCTCCCAAATAGGGCGAGGATTTTATGCTAACAAGATTCCGACAGATTTATCATGAGTTCCCAAGAAGATTCTGGTTAGTTGTCCCGGTTTCCTTCATTGATTAGCTAGGCGGAAATATGCTCTGGCCATTTTTTACACTCTACATCACGAGTAGATTTGATGTGGGAATGACCCAAACTGGCCTGGTACTGGGCACCTTTTCTGCATTTGGACTGATCGGCAATATCCTCGGCGGTGCTTTGACCGATAAATTAGGGCGAAAGATCATCATTCTGGTCGGCCTTGTATTCAGCGCATTAAGCACCTTATCGCTTGGTTTGTGTCAGAGTTTTCCATGCTGCTTCCACTTGCAGTTGGGGTAGGTTTATTATCGAGGAACTCCGGGCCAGCTCACCAGGCCATGGTGGCTGATATTCTGCCGGAGGAAAAACGCCAGGAAGGATTTGGCATCCTTCGGATTATGGCCAATCTGACCTGGATCATTGGCCCTATTATCGGCGGGTTCATCGCTGGCCGGAGTTTATTTTGCTCTTTTTATGATCGATGCAGTTGTCAGCTGCTTGGTGGCAGTCTTGGTGTTTTTGAAAATCCTAGAAACTAAACCTGAGACTGGAAAAGAATCAGAAAGTATGTTCAGAACCTTTGCAGGATATGGCGAAGTGGTTAAAGACTCGCCTTTTGTAGCCTTTATTATGGTATCGATGCTGATGTTGATCGTGTATCAGCAAATGTATAATTCGCTGTCCGTGTTCCTGCGGGATACCCACGGCATGACTACCCAGGTGTTTGGGTTTCTGATGATCGCCAGTCCGGTCGTAGTGATCCTGTTCCAGTTCTCAATAACCCGAATTGTAAAGAAACGCCCTCCTTTTAAAATGATGGCTCTGGCCACGTTCTTTTATATGATCGGATTTGGGATGTACGGATTTGTGGCCACGAACTGGCTCTTCGCCTTGGCTTTGGTGATCATCACCATCGGGGAGATGATCCATATGCCCATAGCCAGTGCCCTTGTAGCAAATTTCGCTCCGGAAGATAAACGCGGCCGATATATGGCGGTTTCTGGTCTAGCCTGGGGACTGCCGTCTATTGTTGGACCCAGCGCAGCTGGATTGATCCTGGATAACTTCAATCCCTTTTTGCTCTGGTATGTGGCAGCCGGCGTCTCTGCTGTGGCGATTGGGGGTTTTTAAATCCTCCATCAATGGCTGGGAAAAGGCCCAGGTTTAAATTTTTTTTCGAGGGATATAAAAGCCAAGGAAACAAGTTAGTACAACCCAGAAAATATTATTTGAGGAGCTGCTCCTGCCACCCCCAACCTTGTTCAGGGTATGATATGTTATTAAATTGTATAGACGGGTATCTTACATAGGATAAATATGGGCATCATTTTCTCGCTCCTGGCAGCGCTTTTTTTCTCTCTCAGTCATATCACCGTCAGAAAGGGGGTGATAAAACTGGGGGTATCTTCGGGCACGATCATCATGCTCATTGCGGGGACAATATCTACGCTGGCGATTGCCATTTTTCTGGAAGGCTTTGAGGTCCTCAGGCCGCTGAATCTAACCAGTATCTTGTTTTTTGCTGCGGGAGGCGTGATCCACTTCCTGGGGGGCTGGGGATTTCAGAATGCAAGCGCCAGCAGGATTGGCTCGGCACGCGTGAGCGCGATGACTGGATCGACCCCTCTATTCGCAACAATCCTGGCTTTCATTTCCCTGAACCAGGTAGTTAATATTTACATAATCGCTGGAATTTTGTTGATTGTGATTGGCATCCTGACCATCACGCTGGGAGAGAAGAGTGAAGAGTAAACAGATCCAGGGGTATATCTACGGCATCCTGACCGCTCTTTGCTGGGCTACCAGCCCGATCTTCATTGCCAGGGGTTTGGAAGGCATCCCATCGTCGATCTGGGCCACGGCGATCGGCCTGGTTGTGGCTACCTTGATCTACCTGGTTTATTTTCTGCTGCAAAAGAAAGGGCAGGAAATTCTCAAGATCAAGAATAAACATTTGATGTGGCAGATGGCTGCAGGAATTGCCGGGGGACTGGGTATCCTTTCCAGGAACATCGCCCTGGAGAGCACCCGGGTAGCAGTTGTGATCGGCCTGGTTCAGCTGCAAATTTTGATTACCCTGGTCCTGGGGCCGATCTTTCAGGGAAAAGTGGATCGGGAACGAGTCACTGTCAAACTGATGGGTGGGATATTGTTGATCCTCGGGGGAACGGTATTGATCATCTTTGGTAGGAATTTATGATCTTGTTTTCCACCTGATGTGAGAAAGCTTGGTCCCTACAATCGAGTGCATAGACCAACTTTATTTGGCCACGATCGTCATGATCTGTATTTCAATGGTCATCAAGCGCCGTCGTGGATCAGAACGGCTCGCGATCGGTCCGGCGATGCTTGGCCTTCCCTTCCATCGGGAATGAAATACGAAAATGTCTGGTCAATAAGCAAAGAGCGGTTTGAAACGGAAAATCAATAGTTGAAACCTATTGATAGTTCCGGTAGTCAAAAATTCTGAGAGTATGAATCTTGTTGAGATTAGCCGGATTGTTAAAGATCTAACCTTGAAAGCCAGGGATGGAAAACTTTCTCCGCAGGAAATTGATTGCGGAACAAGCACTCTTTCTAATGTTGGCGGGATTGTCCCAGGATGGACGATACTTACCCCAATCCTCAATCAGCCTCAGGCCATGATTGTGCAGCCAGGAGGTATATTTGATACACAAGTAGCCAGGGAAGGAGAGGTTGTCATCAGGCCCAACATGACGCTGAGTATCACCTGGGATCATCGGATTCTGGATGGTGCTCCGGTAATTAAGTTCTTGATGAAGATAAAAGAATTGATCGAAGAACCTGAGTAGTTGGAACTGTAATTTAATATCACCTATTTGGCTCAGATAGAATTTGATCCTGCCGGGAGCTGAGAACTAAAAAACATGCGGAATGCTTCGCATGTTTTTTAAAATCATTTTAAGAAAAACTATTCTTAGGAGGACGAAGCCTCATTCGCCCAATATTCCTTGAGTGCAACCAGGTCCGGATTTTCCCAATTGAGCACCTTAACCATAATTATGGTTTGGGTCTTTTCAACACCAGGGATCTTTTGGATCCGCTCAGTAAGCAGGTCAGTCAAGTGCTGGTTGTTATAACACATGGCATCCAACAACAGATCAAATTCTCCAACGACCAGGCTGACAAATGAGACCTCTGGATATTTGAGGACTTCTTTGGCAATAAAATCAACATCTAGGGATTTTTCGGCCCGGATTAAGATATTGGCGTAGGCCTGAAAACCTACCTTCTCGGGAGGGACCCGGGCGATGAATGTCAATACTCCGTTATCAACCATTTTTGCAACGTGATTGCGTACGGTATTCACCGCCACTGCAAGTTCCTTGGAGATCTCAGTAAATGACTTTCTCCCGTCATTTTGCAGCATGGTGATGATTGAGAAGTCGAGTTCGTCCAGGTCATTGATTGAGATTTCGTTCATTTTATCTTCCTGTAACTTGTTGTGTGGGGCTATTATACTTCCCGGTTAATTAATCCTGTTTTTTATGTTGAGCCTGAGGTTTTCAGATATCTGTGAAAAACATTGAGTAAATTGCTTCACGACTCCATTGTACACGAAAAATATTCAAAAATCATGTTTATTGGGTACAATTAAGTATAAAAGAAGTTATATTTATTGACAATTATTCTTTAAAGTGATAAATTTTTACTAAAGAACCAGATATAAACATTAAGGCTGATAAGGATAGGCAGCACCTGTCTATGATTATGAAAAGAATGTTGTTGCTGGAGTATCGGTTACAACACCAACAACCCGTTGCAATTCTGAACGTCGTCAAGAACTCATCCATCATATACGACTCTCAGCAAAAATAATTTCTGAAAAATTAGGAAACCAATCAACTCGGTCGGGAAGGAGCGAGTAAATGTCACAAATTGGTATGATGCAGCAGAGCGATGAACAACGCCGCTTGTTCGAAGAAGAAGCGGTGAAAATAGTAAAGGCAGCTACTGAACAAGGATTAGACCTGCGAGTTATAGGCTCTCTTGCGTTCAAGATTCATTGCCAACGGTATAGTCACCTTCAAAAGGAACTTGGACGGGCATACACGGATCTCGATTTCGCGGGTTATAAAAAGCAGGCTTCGAAAATAGGACCGTTTTTATCTGATCTAGGATATCACGATGACCTGGATGTAAATATTCTGTTCGCAGGAGAACGCCTTATCTTTCATCACCCGTCCACAGGGCTGCATGTTGACATTTTCTTCGACAAGCTGGATTTTTGCCATGAAGTTAACTGGAAAGGTCGTCTGGAAGTAGATTATCCCACTATTCCTCTAGCAGAAATGTTATTGGAGAAGATGCAAATAGTCAGAATAAATGAAAAAGATATCATCGATACAGTGATGTTATTACTGGAGCATCCACTTGGTGACGAAGATCATGAAACCATTCACGTCGGTCGAATCAGCAAGCTCTGTGCGAAAGATTGGGGCTTGTGGCGAACACTTACCATGAATCTTGAAAAGGTGTCGGTTTTGGGTCAAGGATATGAACAACTTAACGCGGAAGATAAAACACACCTTGCAACTCAGGTGGAAACGGCTTTGAGGATAATTAACGAAGAGCCTAAAACATTATCCTGGAAACTTCGTTCCAAAATAGGAGATCGAGTAAAGTGGTATCAGGAAGTTGACGATATTTCATAAAGAGAACTTAGTTGGTTTGGAGGAAGACATGCCATTTTGGTCTAAGAGTAATAATGCCGAACGATTTCGGCTGTTTTTCGCAACGGATGTCCATGGCTCGGAACCGACATTCCGGAAATTCATAAATGCCGGTAAATTTTACGATGTGGACGTGCTGTTGTTGGGTGGCGATATCACTGGGAAGATGTTGATTCCGATCATTGCATTAGGGAATAATAACTATCGTGCTACCTTGCAGAGCAAGCTTTTTAATCTACGAAAGGACGATCTGCCTGAATTCATGTCCCGGCTAGCAAAGCTAGGTTTTTACAGTAGTGAAATGAGCGAACGGGAATATGTCGAACTTACCGAGAACCCCGATCAGATTAACCGCCTTTACCTGGAAAAAGCCAACGAACGGCTGGTTTCATGGATTCAATGGGCAGAAGAAAAACTTGATGGAACCAATCTGCGCTGCTTTGTGACTGGTGGGAATGATGATGCGAAGGAAATTGTCGAAACATTGAACCAGGAGGCAAAAAATCGGATAGTAGCGTGTGAGGAAAGGCTGGTTAATCTAAACGATGAAGGCCTTACGATGGTTAGCCTTGGCTACAGCAATCCGACTCCCTGGAAGACGCCACGAGAAATTGAAGAGGACGAGTTGGCTCAACGGATAAAGACAGCCTTTCAGGGATTGGACAATTACGAGAATGTCGTCTTCAATGTGCACGCGCCACCATTGGATAGCACACTGGATACCTGTCCTAAATTGGATACATCGACAGATCCGCCTACGGTCATTACCTCCGGAGGTGAACCGGTTTTCTTTGGGGCTGGAAGCCAGGCTGTGCGTGATGCAATTGAGCAATACCAACCCCTGCTTTCCCTTCATGGCCATATTCATGAATCCCGTAATGTCATCAAGATCGGACGCACCACATCGGTCAATCCGGGCAGCGAATACGGTGAAGGTGTTTTACGCGGAATTATTGTTTCTATCGTTGGAGATAAAGTCGAAAGCACCCAGATGACTTCAGGATAACCGATGACCACTTATTATGATCTGAGCCAACCTCTTCAATCTGGAATGACAATATTTCCAGGTGATCCAAAACCAACCTTTTCCCCAGCTGATGGAGTAGAACAACCCTGGCGGGTGACTGACTTGCGAATAGGTACTCATACTGGAACACACATTGACAGTGTTTCACATTATTTCTCCGGGGGAAATAACATAGATCAATACCCAGTATCACGTTTCGTTCTTCCGGGGATTGTTTTACCAGTGCTTGGTTTATCTGATGATCAGGAGATTTCTGAAGAACAAGTTTTGAATGGGTTGACTAAATTACCAAAAGGAGGTGCCATACTTATCCAAACTGATTGGGACCAATACTGGAATACGGACCGTTATTTGCAACACCCCTATCTTTCTTTAGGGGCTGTCAAGCAACTAATTGGGAGTAAAGCCAGCTTGGTCGGAATTGATGCACTAAATGTTGATTCGACCGTGCAAGCAACCAACCATGCCCACCATTTTTTACTTAAAGAGGAGAAGATTCTCATCGTGGAGAATCTTACAAATCTGTCCCACCTTCAACCCGGGAAAGTCTATCAGTTTTCTTTCCTTCCGCTCCGTTTGGTCGGGATGGATGGTTCCCCGATCCGTGCGGTGGCGTGGTGAATCAACGCAACAATTTTTCTAATATATCAGGAGGAAAACATCATGTCGAGTACAGAAAAAGTAAAGAAAACTGAAGTGTTTGTCCGCAAGGCAAGCGGCTTGGTCCGCTCCGCTGGAACATGGGACGTGCTGGCATATAATATCAACTTTACCAGCATTGGTCTCTTACTAATTTTCCTGATCATGCTTGGCCCAGCATTTTATCCTGGCATTAATATGGCTTGGAGTGCGATCATCTGTACGTTATTGCTTCTCCCTCTTTCCCTAGTGTTTGGTTATTTGTCATCAACCATGCCCCGTTCCGGTGGGGATTACGTTTATGTCAGTCGTGTGCTGGGGCCAGCCTGGGGAATGATGTCTAATTTCAACAACACCATTTGGTGGTTCTTCTACGGTGGAGTTCCCTCAGCCTTTCTCTCCAGATACGGCTTAGCCCCATTTTTCCGCACTATGGGCTTGTTCACCGCAAATCCGAAATTGATCGAACTGGGTAATTGGTTTGCCAGCACATGGGGAATGTTCATTGTTGGCTTTTTGCTGATTACACTGTTGATCTATGTCTTCTCACGGGGCATGAGAGGTTTCTTCAGAGTCCAGAATATCCTCATCATCTTTGCTATCATCAGCACGGTGCTGAGCGCCCTGGCTTTTGTTGGAAAGAACCAGTTAGATGTAATGGCAGCTTTCAATACTTTCTTAGGCCCCATTTCCGGCAAATCAGACCTTGCCCAGTATGTGATGACCGCCGCGCGTGACCTGGGTAATGTAGTGGAACCGTTCTCGTTAAGAAACACTTTGCTGCCAATGACCTGGATCTATTTGAATCTCTCCTTTATGTCTTCATCTGCTTATATTGGCAGTGAAGTAAAAGATGCTCGCCGCCTTCAACTTTGGTCCATGCCGATTACCTTGCTTGTGGTGGGTCTGGGTGTCTTGATCACCGTGGTGCTGGTGGGAAATGCCGCCGGTTACGAATTCCTGGGTGCCATTACCTATTTGGATCCAGCAGAAATGGGAGTGAGCTCCACTCCACTATACACAGAACTGGCTGCTTACCTGAGTAATAATATTGTGATTGCTTTCTTGATCACATTCGGATTTATTTTCTGGAGTTATGCTTGGTTGCCCGGTCAGATCATTAATGGCTCTCGCAATATCCTAGCCTATTCGATAGATGGCCTCTTCCCAGTTTGGTTCCGCAAGGTTAATCCCAAACTTCATACTCCAGTAAACGCTCTTATGACTATGGGTGTGATGAGCATCATCGCTTTGGCGATTTATGTCTTTACTCCCTTCTTCGCAACCCTGGTTGGGATCTTTGGATTTATCCTGAGCTTTAGTATGGTCTCAATTGCAGCCATCATGTTGCCCTTCCGTCTTCCGGATGTGTTTGAAACCTCTGCGGTGAACCAGCGGATCGGGAAAATTCCCGTAATCTCCATCATCGGTGTGCTCAGCCTGATCTCGTGTATATTTATGGCAGGGGTATTTGTCCTTGATCCATTGTCTGGCATGACCCCAGCCATGATCGGCTTTAACGTGATGATCTTCCTGAGCGGACTGGTTGTATATTATGTGGCTCGTTGGGTTCAGGCGCGCCGGGGTGTGGATATTTCCTTAAGCTTTAAGGAAATTCCGAAAGAATAATCTGGTATACCTTTGTTACTGATTAGAGCGTGATCCTTCTTTCACTATAATGGATGGAGGATCATGCTCGACCTCATCTCTTGAAGATAGCATAAATGCTATATAAATACGGAAGATTAAAAACTCAAAAGTGCAACTTTAGTGTCGGAAAATTGATAAGCTGGATACTGACTATATCCAGAGACGGGTTATTGTTTTGAATCTGAATATAGGAAACACTTTTTATGAGCCGAGGCGAGTATTTTATTAGACGTTTGGGATTAGTACTTATTGTTATTTTAGGTGTTCTATTAATTACTTTTTTTGTATCACAAGTAGTTCCTGGAGACCCAGCTCGACTTTATCTGGGTTCACGCGCTACCCCCGATAGGCTCGAAGAAGTCCTGACATGCCCCCATTATTTGTACCACTCCTTATGTTAGTCCAACCGGCTGAAATTGGGTAGTGGGAACCATGATCGACTCTGGCACTGGCGGTCGATAACCCAAAGCACTGTGCGGCCT
>Ga0075114_10001720_pt1 | contig 11627 bp, 13 predicted proteins | sample AntAceMetag02UKM_FD_69784 | JGI IMG/M metagenome (GOLD analysis project Ga0075114, IMG submission 69784) | Saline lake microbial communities from Ace Lake, Antarctica - Antarctic Ace Lake Metagenome 02UKM | ecosystem: Environmental > Aquatic > Non-marine Saline and Alkaline > Saline | place...
TTGCCACATTAGACATAATTATTAAAAAAGAAAAATATATATATCACTTATGTTTATAATATGAAACAGATGTATCATTTTATTAAATTAAATGACCAAAATATCAGGTGTTGAAATTGGGGGAACTAGATACAAAATCATATTACATTGTCCGTCAGCTTGTAAGGGATCCCAGAAGCTCAGATAATGAGATATCCAGAAAGACAGGAATCCCTTTAAGGACTGTGAATAGGAAGAGGAAAGAGCTTGAAGAAAAAGGTCTAATATCTTATTTCACATATCTTCATGCATTTAAAGATGGGCTTAATCATTTTCATGCCAGGTCTCTTGTAACAATCAAGCTTAGGCTGGGCATAACAAAAAGCATGCTGTCAAATTTTCTTGAATCAAGCGAACAGATGATTTTATTTAACTCAAAGCATGTATTTGAGTCTCATATAGGTGAAAGTAGTGGCTATGTTGTGATGGTTATGATTATTGAAAGCATGAAGCATGAGGATATTGTTGAGATACTAAATGCCGAGACAGTACCTAACCTTAATCAGGCATTTGGCAGGGATGCAGTAATTGATATGTCAGTTATTGAGCTTACATCATCAGTCAGGCTTCTGCATAATTATCTTCCAGCTAGGAACATGGAAAAAGGAAGGATAAAGAAGGACTGGGATAATAAATACATTTATATAACATAATTTTTTGAAAAAGAGGTGTTCAGGATGGGAGAACTAAGGAAAGATTATATATTGGACAAATGGGTTGTAATAGCTGCTGTTAGAAGCAAAAGGCCTTTGGAATTCAAGGTCAAGCCAGTCAAAAAAGCCAAAGGGAAGGATTATTTTGCTCCTGGAAATGAAAGCATGACTCCTCCTGAAATCTACAGGCTTGAGGATGATAAAGGCAAATGGAAGATTAGGGTATTCCCCAACAAATTTCCTGCAGAGATACTTTCTGAAGACTACAAGGTTGAGAATCATAACAAGTATTTTACATTCTCACCCTCCTACGGCAAGCATGAGGTTATTGTGGAGACCCCTGATAACCGGCAGCTTTGGGACCTTTCTGCCCAAGAATATGTTGATGTCCTGAAAACCTACAGCATGAGAATTGAAGAGCTTGAAAAGCTGCCTCATATAAAGTATGTTTCTGTATTCAAGAACCATGGACTTGAAGCAGGTACTTCAATTGTGCATTCTCATTCCCAGCTAATAGCTTCAGGTTTAATGAACAATAATGTCCTTGAAAAGATTCAGGCATTAAAGAATTTTGATTCCTGCCCTTATTGCGAGATTGTGGACATTGAGAAAGCAAGCCATAGGAGATGCTTTGAGAATGATACATTTGCAGCATTCTGCCCCTATGCATCCAGGTTTAATTTTGAAGTATGCGTATTTCCAAAATCCCATATAAAAAGGCTTTCTGAGCTGGATGAAAAAGGATATCATGATTTTGCAGATATCATGCTTAAGGTATTGAAAAAGCTTAAAGAACTTAATGTGCCCTATAATTATTATCTGCATTATTCCCCAAAGGGTGAGGATATGCATATGCATATGATAATCACTCCAAGGGTTTCTGTAAGGGCAGGATTTGAGTTTTCATCAGATATTGTCATAACAATGATGCAGCCGGAAAATGCAGCAAAATTTTATAGAGGAGAGGAATGAGGATAATACATTCATGTAGTGGCATTGTTGAGAAACAGGTCAGGGAAAAAGCTGGCTATATGCTTGCAAATAATAAAGGAGGCTATTTTTCCCAGGGAATAGAAAGCAGGTATTCTGGCATGTTCCTTTACCTTGATGATATGTACAGGATATTGGATTCTATAGTTATTAATGAAAAAATAACTACTCTAACCAATAATCAATGGAATATTGAGGCATCAAACAAGTCAGCCAGCATAAAGTATTTCATGCCTCATGGATATAATGCACTTGTCTGCTCTCTCAGCCAGGAGAAACATGTCACAATAAATTTTGATGTGCGGAAATCCTATGATCTTAGGAAATGGGGAAAAGACTATAAATTTTATGAAGAAAGCGACTGTTTGGTTGTTGAATTCACAAAAAAGACTGATTCAAGAGAGGACAGCTCAGAAGGTGATGAGGAGTACAGGATATTTATTGCAATAACAGGCCAAGGGCTGAAATACAGGTTTCCTGGAAGATGGGTGGCAAAACAATATAATTTTGACAATAACAGGGGCTCTGGATCTGATGAATGGTTTGTCTTTGAAGGCCTCCATGTACTCTCAGATGAAATCATAATCTCTGCATCTTTTGAAAAGGAAAAGGCGATAAAAGATTCACTTTATGTCAGAAAGAATATTAAGAAGCTTGCAAATGCAGAAAAAAGAAAAGCAGATGCCTCTTTCAGGGAAATAGAAAACAAGGAACTTGCATTTGCATATAATTCTGTAGTAAGAAGCATAAGGAATCTTTGCATTGGAATGGATTCAAAGCAAAACCCTGGAATCTTTGCAGGACTGCCATGGTTTTTCCAGTACTGGACAAGGGATGAGGCAATATCAGTAAAATCACTTATGCTTTTGAAAGAATATAAGTTTGCATCCAGGATACTTTTCAGGCAGCTTCAGTCAATAGGTGCAAAAGGAAGGATTCCAAACCGCAGCCCTTCTACAGATATTGACAGTGCAGATGGGACAGGATGGATGTTCAGCAGGATAAGCGATCTTATGTCAATACCTGATAAAAGACTGCGGAAAAAATACTTTGACAAGTTTTTCCAGGGATATGCAAAAGGCCAGATTGAGAAATCCCTGCGCCTTCTTTACCAGAATTATACTTCTGCTGACTTGAACAAGTTTGCCCTTAACGGACCGCAGGAGACATGGATGGATACAGTCTGGGATGATGACAACAGGGCAGGCTCAAGGATTGAGATACAGGCATTAAGGCTTGCTATGTATAATCTTGCCTATGAGCTTAGCGGGAAAAGCATATTCAAAGAGCTTGAAGAGAACCTGAAGGAAAAGGTCAAAGAGCATTTCTGGAACAAAAAGACTCTGGCTGACGGGCTTAATGACTGGACAATAAGGCCTAATATTTTTATAGCAGCATATGTCTATCCTGATATTCTCACAAAAAAAGAATGGAAGATTTGCATAAAAAACACCCTTTCAAAGCTGTGGCTTTCATGGGGTGGCATTTCAACAATTGACAAGACACATCCAATGTTCTGCCAAAACTACACAGGGGAGCATGACCAGAGTTATCACAGGGGGGATTCTTGGTTTTGGCTCAACAACCTTGCTGCGATAGTCATGGCAAGGACTGACAGGAAATACTTCAGCAAATACATTGATAAGATAGTCCAGGCAGGAATAAAAGATATCCTGTATAAGGGAATGATAGGCCATATGAGCGAGGTATCCAGTGCTTCAAGGCAGAAGGCAGAGGGCTCTCTCTGCCAGGCATGGTCTGCTGCAATGTTCATTGAGCTTGTGCATGAGCTTTATCCTGGGAATTTTAAATAAACATGATAAGAATTATAAAATTATCATAATTTGACTATTTTTCCTAACCCTTCGACATATTGAATCCATAATTTATTCCTGAAACTGCCAATGCTTCATTACTCATTTTTCCAAAATTATGAGTCATTAAATTAACAACAGTCTGGGCAATATTGTCGCTGAAACTTGTCCCTATAAAATCCCTGGCATGCTCTGCCCTTTCATACTCCCTGTCAAGTGTTTTAATATTATAGTCAGACAGCCATTTTTGCAGGGTTGACTCAATCTCACCCTTTATTTTATGATTATGGTAATGTACAACAATGGAATCTGTGTGATTCATGAATGATAAGAAAGATGCTGGAATTTTCACATTCACTCTATCCCTGTTCTTTAGCCCGATAACTCTAAGTTGATTAGCCAACTTCAGGAGATATTTTAGCATATCCCAAATTGAAAAAGGATCAACTGTAACATATCTTTTTAAGCTAAATCCCAAATAATTTATTTTGCTGGGCATTTCAGGCGATGTTTCAATGTGAAACCATGAGCTTCCTTCTTTAGTTACATCCATCTCATCTGGTTTTGCACTTTCGATTTTGGCAAGTGTCCCTCGGTAAGCATTATAATATTCCTCATATTTTGCCCCCTTCTTAATTAGGTTTAATAAGTTAGTTTCATCCTTTGTGAAATCAAGCCAGATACTTTTAGTACAGTAAATACTTATGATAAGCTTATGAACTCCATTCCAGTTAACATTCTTCCTGTTTAATATTTCAATTATTTCTTTTTTGAATTTCTGAATAACCTTGTTGTCATAAATTAGCTTTCTGGATTCCTGATGCATCTTAGAAAATTCCCTTGAATAGATTTGGCTGATTTCGTCAGCTATTGATTTAATTCTTTTACCTTCACCAGACAGGATGTCAATATTCTTTTCTTTCCTTATGGATTCAAGATGATTTAAAAGTTCACTGGAGAGTTGAAGTATCTGTGATGATAATGGACTAATATCTCTTCCTTTATCGTGTAAATGATTAAGCTTTTTTGCTAAATCTAAATCTAACTTTTCAATAATTACAAGTTCTGCTTTTGTTTTATAATCAAGCCAATGCCAATTATTTGGTAATTGTAATGAACTTTTCTTTAGATTTGATATTAGTGAATTAATTTGTTCATCTAACTCCTTATGGAATATGCCCATGCAATAAAAAAATATTAGCTTATATTAAATAATTTGCCATTCTTATTGATAATTTCAATGAAGTATACTCATAAAAAGGATACAATTTTGGCAAACTTTATATCTAATCTCTCAACACTTACAATATATGCATAGAGTACAGAAACTTATGAGTAATTACGGCTATTGCTCAAGAAGGAGAGCTGAAGAACTTATTAAGCTGGGAAAGGTAAAGGTAAATGGAAAGACAATTTCAATAGGCGACAAGGCAGGCGATAATGACAATATTTCTGTCGACGGAGAGATTATTGCAAAGCAGGAAAAGATTTATCTCATGTTAAACAAGCCGCCTGGGTGTGTAACAGCACTGAGGGACAGGCATAACAGGACAATAATGGAATATATTGATATAAAAGAAATGGTTTTCCCGGTCGGCAGGCTTGACAAGGATACATCAGGGCTGATTTTATTGACAAATGATGGTGATTTCTCAAATAATGTCATGCATCCAAGATATGAAGTGGAAAAGACATATCTGGTAAAAATAGACAAGCCTGTATTCAACAGGGATATCAGGTTTATTGAATCAGGTGTAAAATTAGAGGAATTCACGACTAATCCTGCAAAAGTCAGCAGGCAGACATCAACTATTCTTAAAGTCACAATCCATGAGGGCAAAAGGCATATCATAAAGAGAATGTTTGAAAAGCTTGGATTCAATGTTGTCGCATTGAAGAGATTGAAGATTGGCGGATTGGAGATTGGTCACCTTCATCCTGGTAAATACCGGAAGCTGTCAGTAAAGGATATTGAGCAAATCTTTATCAAGTGATATTCCTAACAAATTTTATATTTTTTAACTATATGGTAGTGAAGATTCCTAAACATTTATAAACTAGGCTCCACAACTTGTTATTATTAATAAACGAGGTTTAAAGAAAAAGCAACAACTCAATATGCTTTTTTCAATAATTAAATAATTCACCATTATAATTATTAGAATTGTATTTGATTTTTGACTTTTTCTTAAAAATATAAAATGAAATTTAATGAACTAGGAATAATAGAACCTATACTAAGGTCTGTTGAAGAGCAGGGATTTGAGAATCCAACACTGATACAGGAAAAAGGCATACCTCTTGTTATAGATGGAAAAGATGTCATTGGAGGATCAGCGACAGGTTCTGGAAAGACACTTGTCTTTGGTTCTGGAATAATACAGAATTCAGAAAGGCATGCAGGCATACAGGCATTGGTGCTGACTCCTACAAGGGAGCTTGCACAGCAGGTTGCCCAGGCGCTGAAGAAATTCTCAAAGCACAAGAAACTGGATATTATGAGTGTTTTTGGAGGAGTATCAATAAACCCTCAGATATCAAGGCTGAAAAAGGTTAATGTAGTTGTTGGGACTCCTGGAAGGTTGCTGGACCATATTAGCAGGCGGACAATTGATCTCAGCTCAGTCAGGACTCTTGTGCTTGACGAGGCAGATGTCATGCTTGATATGGGTTTCATAGATGACGTCGAGAAGATAATGAGGGCATGTCCTAAGGAGAGGCAGACTTTATTGTTCTCTGCAACAATCACTCCTGAACTGAAAAGGCTTTCAACAAGATACATGAAAAACCCTGTCAAGATAGCAGCAGAAATATATGTTGATCCTAAAAAACTGACTCAGATTTTTTATGATGTGCCTGACAAGCAGAAATTCTCGCTATTGGTCCATCTTCTTAAGAAAGATAAAGGCGACGGGCTTACAATGGTATTCTGCAACACCCAGAAGAACACTGATTTTGTGGAGAAAAACCTTAAGATAAATGGCATCAATGCATTGGCTATTCATGGAGGGTTTTCACAGGCAAGAAGGACTCGCGCAATGGAAGACTTCAATAACAAGACCATGGATGTTCTGGTATGCACTGATGTTGCTGCAAGAGGGCTTGATATCCAGGATGTTTCTTATGTCTATAATTATGACATCCCGAAAGAGAGCAAGCAGTATATCCACAGAATAGGCAGGACTGCACGTGCAGGAAAAGGCGGGCAGGCAGTTAATATCCTTTCAAGCAGGGACCATGACAATTACAACAGGATACTCAGGGATAATGATGTATCAATAAAAAAGATCCAGATGCCTGAGATTGGAAGGGCAAAGATTGGATGGAAAGAAGATCCCCGGCAGGGCAGGCGCTCTTCAGGCGGTAGCTTTCGTGGCAGGCGCTCTTCAGGCGGCAACTTTCATGGTAGGAGTTCTTCAGGCAGCAATTCCCATGGCAGGAGTTCTTCAGGTAGCAATTCCCATGGCAGGAGTTCTTCAGGCGGAAGCTTTAATGGAGGGAATTCATCAGGGTTTAAATCAGGAAGCAGCAGAAAAAGGCGTGCTTCATGGAATGTGAGATAATTTTATTATTTTATCCTCACAAGCCACTTGCCATATTACTGTAAGATATTTAAATTGCCTATTATTGGATTATTATATGCCTATTGTAAAGCATGTATATATTCCTATATCAAAGGAATACAGGAAAATCAAAGGGCTTTCTGAAAGACAGATAAGGAAAAGGCTGGAATCCCAGGGATGGATTGTCTGGAGAGGAGGCTATCTTCATGCCCTGAGGAAACAGGAGATATATCCTAATATAAGAAAGAAATACACTATTCTTAAGAATCTTATAGATGCAGAAAAGCTGGAATACCTGCAATACCTGTCAAAGACACATCATGGCATGCCTGATTTCTTATGCTACAGGAACAGTTTCAAATTTGTGGAATGCAAGTTGGGCCATGAGCAGTTGTCAGTGGTGCAGAAAAAGTGCATAAAGATACTGGTCAACAAGGGATATGATGTTGAAATCCATAAATTTGTCTATGGCTGTACAAAAGACAGGATAGCATACATTGACATTGAGACCGGAGACAAGTCAGTAAAAGAAAGGCAGATGAGAATGAAGATAAACTGGTAGAATTCTTAAAAATCTAATATTTATGTGATTTATTTATTTAATTCAATCCTCTAAAATCTCAAAATAAATGACAATTATCTTGCCTCTTTGTCCTGGATAGAAGGCGCTCATTATTGTTGAGAATTCGCCTTTTGTGACACCGAAATGCCCCATCTTTTCAACATTGCAGTTGTCATAGACAAAATCAAAAGAATGATATATCTCAAGTTTTGTAACCCTTACTTTAGCTTCCTCTATGCACTCAGGTCTGAGCAGGAAAGTGATGATGTCGCCCTCTTTGAGTATTTTCCTTTTCTCATCATACATCCTGGCTTCTATTGTCTTTGTCCTGTTCTTTACAAGTTCAAACATGCCTGGATTGAGACGCATAATCATATATGGGAAAGAAACAATGCTTATATTTATGTCTTTGCCTAAAAAGTTTCAAAATAAATTGATTAAAATAAAAAAAGAAATTGTATTATATGAAAGAATTTAACAAATAAAATCCTTTATAAAAATTACAGTCCGACTTATTCTTTTGTAACATTGATTGCTTTAGGTCCTCTGTCGCCCTGCTCTACTTCAAAGCTGACAGTATCTCCTTCGCGCAATTCAGTTCCTTCGGAAACTCCTGAAATATGGATAAAGATTTCTTCACCATCTTCAGCAGTTACGAATCCAAAACCCCTGGACTCATTGAAAAACTTAACTGTTCCTTTCATTTTCTGACCTCATCATTTTCTCCTGGCATTCTTTGCAATAATTTTGTTTTGTATCCTGTCTTTTGACAACATATCTCTTTTTGCAAATTCTGCAGTTTTTTACTATATTGTATTCAACCATTTTTTTTAAGATATTAAAAATGAGAATTCATAGAATTCTGCAATTTCAAATCCAATATCTTTAAAGAAGACAATGGCTTATTTAAGGTTTTCCTTTTTTTCAGTCCTGAAGTGTTTTCTTATGGCATTGATGAACCATTTGGAATCAAGATTTACAATAGTTATTTACTGTAAAAATCTTATCATGATGCTCAATAGGGTAAAATATATATATCAATTATCCATCAGTCATGGATATGAATAAGGAATTAAGGATTTTATTGCTTGGAATTGCAGGATTGATAGTTGTATACTTATCATTTGCCATGATTTTGACAGTGTGGAAATACAGAATGGTATATTCACTTACAGGATTTATAATAGGCATGTGCATGATAATATATGCAATCAATGAGTCTATTCCAGGAGATTATTATTCCAGGACATCTTATGCACCCCAGATGAACATATACATCATCTTTGCAGTAATCATTGCCACATTTGCAATTGCGCTTTTCATCATTCTCCCACTCCCTCTTAATATAATTGTACTTCTTGTAGGCATTGCAGGCTCAGTCTTTTTCGGAATGAAGCTCAGGGAAGTAAATGCTGATTATGTTAAGAGAAAATAGGAAAATTATCAGCTGGATTTTATCTCTTTCTCAATCCTGTTCTTCAGCCATGGCTTTGTCTTTGCAATCTTTCTTAAATTGCTTTCAATTTCCTGCCTCTTATTACTGTCTTTGAGAAGCTTAAGATACCTGCTGATATGCCTGTCTAACTTTTTCTTGGTGTCAACCATTGCAAGGTTAGCAAGGATTCCTGCTGAATAATATTTAAGAGTATGGTTCTCATTGTCAAGGAAATGTATAAAAAAGTCAATATCAGGATAAAGTGCTTTTGGGTTTTTCTCGCTTATCTCCTTAAGCATCTTTCCAGCCTTAGCTCTTCTTGGCGACGGTTCTGAAAACCCGAACAAGAGGTCCCTTATTCCCTTTCTTGATACATCTGATGCATTAAATTCCTTTTCAAATATGCTCTTCACTTTTTCCCTGTGCCTTATCTTCCTGACAAGGTGCGGCTTTATCTCAAGGTAAAATCCATATCCAAGCATGAAAAGGATGTATGTCAGCAGTATCTGTATTATTGGGACAAAATAAAAAATCATGCCAAGATTTTCCACGCTGATAGGATTTATATATGAATTTGATATGTCAGTGAGAAACATCTTTCCGCTGAAAAGAGTCATTATTGCGAAGATTCCTGAAAGTACTGTCAGTGTATGGAATGTGACAAGCCCTAAATATCTTGAAAACTGGCTCATATCATGATTATTCAAATATTCAGTATAAAAAACTTTCTTAAAATAATTAAAAATCATATCTTCTCTTTCTAATAATTTAATATTATATTAATAGTTTAATATGGAAAAGTTTATATCTGAATATGAAAGTTTTCTTATTATAATGGGAAAAAGGCAGGAAAAAATCATCAAAGAAATCTTAGATTCAGCTGATATTAAGGTTAATGGTTCAAGGCAATGGGATATTCAAGTCAATAATGATAACCTCTTTGCCAGGATATTGGCCAAAGGAACTCTTGGTGTCGGCGAAAGCTATATGGATAGCTGGTGGGATTGTGGCTCCCTGGATCAGCTGCTTTCAAAGGCATTTGAGACTAATATTGACCAGAAATTAGGGCTTGGGAAAAAGCTTGAAGTGATTTTCTTTATTCTTGCATCAAAACTCCTTAATATGCAGAGAAAAGCAAAGGCATTTGAGATAGGCGAGAAGCATTATGATGTCGGCAATGAACTTATGAGTAAAATGCTTGGAAAAACAATGGCATACAGCTGTGGATACTGGGAAGGGCTAGAGCACAACCCGAAAAATCTTGACAAGGCCCAGGAGCAGAAGATAGATTTAATCTGCAGGAAACTGAAACTTGAGCCTGGCATGAAAGTCCTTGACATTGGCTGCGGATGGGGAAGTTTTCTTGAATATTCTGCAAGGAAATATGGTGTTGAGATTACAGGAGTTACTGTCTCCAAAGAGCAGGCAAAATATGCTGCTGAAAGATGCAAAGGCCTGCCTGTCAGGGTTCTGTTAAAGGATTACAGGACACTTAATGAAAAATTTGACAGGGTTTTAAGCATTGGCATGTTTGAGCATGTAGGCCCTAAAAATTACAGGAAATATATGGAGATAACAGATAAATACCTGAAAAAAGACGGATTGGCTTTTCTTCATACTATAGGAGGGAATAAGTCAGTCAAGGTAATAAATCCATGGATTCATAAATATATCTTTCCGAATGCAGTAATACCTTCTGCAAAACAGATAACAAATGCTGCAGAGGGAATATTCCTTATAGAGGACTGGCATAATTTTGGTGAGGATTATGACAAGACTTTGATGATATGGTATCATAATTTTAACAAGGCATGGCCTGAACTGAAAAAATTAAAAGGCAGGGATGGGAAATATTTGTATGATGAAAGATTCAGGAGGATGTGGGATTTCTATCTGCTCAGCTGTGCTGCAACATTTAGGGTGCGCAAGAATAATTTGTGGCAGATTGTCTTTTCAAGGGAAAAAGAATATTCTTCTTATTATAGAATTCGTTAGTTTTATAGAATATAAAGAATACCTCCTAAATGTTAATTTAGGTATTTAAGTTCATTAATTCTTTCAGGCAAAAATAATTCAACCAGATTTATATTCCTTTCACGTTTTACTAATTCATCAAAATGAATTGCATAACCCTTAGGTATCTGTGATGCTCCTATTTTCAATAGAACCTGTTTCTCAACCGGCATTGAAGGCTGGGGCTGTTCTGCATTGATAATATCATATCCTACATCTGGACGGGTCCTGACATTGTCAAAAAATTGATCCAGCCTGTCATATTCCTGCTCGCCTTTTATCTTAATAATAATCAGGTCATGCTTGACAACATCCTCTAAAAGCATACTTGCCTGATTCTCACTTATCAACCTTTTCCTGAAGTATCCAACCCTTCCAAAACTAAGTTTGGTCTTTCCACCGCCCCCCCTTCTTATCAGTCCGCCTGTCCTCTGTGTAACAGAATAGGAGCCGTGTAATTCCTTGTACCATTCAACCATATAATCTAATTCCTTAGGTATTTCCATAAAATTTCAATTATCATTATTTCTTATAAACATTTCGTTTATACAATTTATT
>Ga0075114_10001721_pt1 | contig 11623 bp, 7 predicted proteins | sample AntAceMetag02UKM_FD_69784 | JGI IMG/M metagenome (GOLD analysis project Ga0075114, IMG submission 69784) | Saline lake microbial communities from Ace Lake, Antarctica - Antarctic Ace Lake Metagenome 02UKM | ecosystem: Environmental > Aquatic > Non-marine Saline and Alkaline > Saline | place...
GCTTCCAACTGCGCTATCACTTCGACTCTTCTCAGTTCTTTCTTGCTCATTGTCACCTTGTCCATAAGGTGACATTTTCACTGAATTGTTCGTGGGTGTCATTTTCATTGAACTATAACATTCAGGAGCTATCTTGTTGACAATCTTTCACGGGACACAGGCCGCTTACCGTACGGTGACCAACTCAGTCCAGCGCTACTCGCAGCATGTCGGCCAACTTCTTGAGGCTGGGCGGCTTCTCCAGCCAGCCCACTAGATTCTGTTTTTCCTCAGGAGAGAGTTGATCCCCTTCAGGATAACCGCTCATTATCAATACCTTGATCTCAGGCCACTCTGACCTCAGCGCTCGCAGCAGGGCAAAGCCATCCATACGGGGCATCATTGCGTCTGTCAAGACGAGGCTGATTTGACCGGCGTGGTCGCGATATACATCCAGGGCTTCCACTCCATCCTCTGCCGTCAAGATTCGGTACCCGAGTTTTTCCAGTGCGCTGCGGACGAAATCGCGCACGCTCGGGTTGTCCTCCACCAGCAGGATCGACTCTCCTTGTCCGAATGTTGGCGCCTCCGAGGCTGCGGAGCGGAAGCGGATGGCGTCGATCTGGCTCGGCGATGCAGGCAGATAGATGCTGAACGTCGTTCCCTCTCCTATCTGGCTGTCGACAACGATCTCTCCCTGGTGCTGCTTGACGATGCCGTACACCTGGGCCAAGCCGAGGCCACTGCCCTTGCCTGTCTCTTTGGTGGTGAAGAAAGGCTCGAAGATATGCGACAGCACGTCCGCCGGGATGCCCGTACCGGTATCTGACACAGTCAGCACGATCCACTCACCCGGAGTCAGGTTGGGGCCGGGAAGATCCTCCCCTGGAGCAAAGCTGCGTTGGGTCAGGCCAAAGGTCATCTGGCCTCCCTGGGGCATGGCATCCCGCGCGTTGACCGCCAGGTTGGTCACGACTTGCTGTAGTTGGGTCGAGTCTGCATCAATGATGTAGGCGCCAGGTGCGATATCGAGTCTTATCTGCATGTTCTCAGGTACCGTGCGGACGATGAAATCGGTTGATTCTTCCATGTATGTCTTTAGGTCTAGTGGGTGTGGGTCGCGCCGCGATTGGCGGCTGAAATCCAATATCTGGCGTGTGAGTGTGGCTGCCCGGCGGCCTTGTTCGACGATACGGGTCAACGCTGGTTCGCGAGGCATGTCAGTTTGCTGCAGCAGCTCGGCATAGCCGATGATCCCAGTCAGCAGGTTGTTGAAGTCGTGGGAGATGCCTGCCGCCAACTGACCCACCACCGACAGGCGGTCCTGCTGCCGACTCTGCTCCTCCATCTGTTTGCGCTGGGTGATGTCCATCACGCCCGCAAGTGCTCCGGCGTAGTTCCCACTGGCATCAAGAATGGCAGATGTTTCCAGCGCCGTATGTATCCGCTGTCCGTCTTTGCGAACAAACTCAAATTCGTGCTGTTCGCGAATACCTTGGCGGCGGCGCTCCAGGTTATGCTCAGCAATCTCCACGCCACGTGCATCCATGAACTCAAACAGATGTTTGCCCAGCATTTCGTCTACGGAATATCCCAACATCTCCGCCATGCGCGAGTTGACAAAGACTGTGCGGGAATCTTTGTCAATGTGCCACATGCCTTCATTTAGGTTTTCAACCAGCAGCCGGTATTTTGCTTCGCTCTTACGCAGTGACTCATCTGCCTGCTTACGCTCGGTGATGTCAAAGAAGGAACCAACTAACTCCGTGGGTTGGTGTTCGTCATCAAAGATGATTTCGCCAATGGAATGAACCCAGCGAACCGTCCCGTCAGGTCGAACAATACGTTTCTCGATGTCGTAAGGTCTGCCTGTCTCGGTGGCGTTCTCAATCGTCTGTGCTGCCCGTTCGCGATCATCGGGATGAATGACGGTGAAACCGACCTCTGCGGTGGGTTCAATACTGCCCGGTTCGTAGCCGCAGATACGGAAGAATTCATCAGACCAGGCGCTCTTGCCTGTCGCCAAGTCCATTTTCCAGCTTCCAAGATGGGCAACTCGTTCGGCTTCTTTGTAGCGCAGCTCGTTTTCGCGCAGGGCTTGTTCTGCCTGTCTGCGCTTTTCTTCCTGCTCGATATTGTGCAGGGCAAGGGCTATGTCTGCGGCGACTTCCAGGAACAGGCTGTGTTCGTCCATATCCGCAGCAAATTGTCTGGGGATAGAGGCGGAGATCAGGCCGTAGACATGGTAGTCATATTCAAGGCGTGCGGTCAGTCCCGACCGACCTGCGTAGGTTGTGGACAGTGGACAATCGGAGCAAGTGGCCGTTGGGTTCTGGGTGACCACGATGCCAGGTTGTTCCAGCGCTGTGCGCGTGCAGGCAGGCAGCGCCCCGCGCTCCAGTTGCTTGACCATAGGGTCAAACAACTCATTCATGCCAGCCTGGGCGGTCGCCACGGCTCTGGCGGACTCGTCCAGAAGCACTATCCAGACGTTGTAATAGCCGCGTGTCTCGACCAACCTGTCACAGGCGCCGTGCAAGAGGCGATCTTGATCCTTCTCCTTCACAATGAGCTGGTTGACGTTGCGGATGGCCGCCAAAACTCGGTTGACGTGTTTCAGGCGTGCTTGAAGCTGGGCGCGTTGTCGGAAAATATGGGCCAGTAAGACCGCTGCGCCCATGGATATGATGATGCTCATCAGCCGTCTGGAGACTCTGTACGGCTCCACATGAAGAACGAATATTTCCCAGAAGGTCTTGCTGGTGGGATTGGCGGCCAGGAAGCAGACCAAGGCATCGGCTGTCCAGAGAATGATCCCCATCAGGGCTGCCACTGCGTAGATTGTGTTTGTGTCCCGCTGCGCGTGTCTTGGGGGCAAACCGAAGAGCCTTCTTACGGGCGTCAGGCTGAGTATTACGTAGGCTGCCAGGATGAGGATGTAGGCTTCGATGAATTGTTTGGCGGCGACGGTGGTCACCCAGGAGACGGGAACATAATTCCAGATGATGGTCTGGTTCCAAGACGGCGGATTGAGGGATACCAGCCAGCGGAAGAGGCTGTAGAACCCCAGTGTGCTGGCGATGCGGAAGGGGATTTCGACGATGAAGGCGGACTCATACCATTCGTGCTTGTCGCGGGCGTGCCGCCGGTCGGCCCACCAGCCGTGCCAGACGATCCACAGGGTAAAGATGGGCACGGAATACACAAGCCCCCAGCCGTCCGACCGCCACCACATGGTCTGGCAGCCGCCGGCCAGGGCCGCCAACAGGCCATAGCGCCACCCCCAGGCCAGGGTGATAATCAACGGGAACAGCAGCCCCACCAGGAGGCTGATTGTGAAGGGGGAGTCTTCGAGAAGTCTGAGATCGAGGAAATTGAGCGCAAAGCCGATCAGGCCAAAACCGACAGTGATCGCCGCGCGGTAGGTTTTGGATAGGGGGCGTTTCAGTGACATTTTCATGACGGTTTCAGTCCTGCCTGTGGTTGATTGAGTCTGAAGTCGGACCCTGCATTGGGTATGCTGTTAGGAACTTTGGGATTATACCATAGTGTGGTCCGTTTTGTGAAGCGCCCCGAGGCAGCCTCTGGGGAAAGCCTGACGAGGTTCATGTTGACAGTTATATAAATCAAGATTATAATAATTGTGATTTGTATAATTGTATGCGCTGATGGGCAGGGAGAGCCGTTGTGTTTGTCGATAGAGTTGATGAGATGGCTAAATTAAACCAACGCTATGCCGCCGGCAAACCTGAGTTGTTTGTGCTCTACGGTAAGCGGCGCGTTGGTAAAACCGAGCTGTTGACCCAGTTCTGCCAGGGCAAGCGCAGCGTGTTTTTTGTGGCTACAATGAGCTCCGATTCCGAGCAATTGGCAGCGTTTTCCCAGGCCGTCTGGGCATTTGACCATGACACCGCCCCCAACGGTTTCACGTTCCCCACTTGGGAGGCAGCGTTCCGTGCCCTGGCCGATCTCCCAGGGCGCCTCGTTGTGGTTATCGACGAATTCACATACCTCGTCGGCGGAAACAAAGCTATTCCATCGATTCTACAGATGGTCTGGGACCAGGTGCTTAGTCGCAGCAAGGTATTCCTCGTCTTGTGTGGTTCATATATCGGCATGATGGAGCGCGAGGTGTTGAACCATCAGGCGCCGCTCTATGGCCGGCGGACCGGTGGCTACCTGCTGTCCCCCCTCGAATTGCCCGCGGCTGCTGAGTTCTTCCCCTGTTACACGCCGACTGAGCAGATCGAGGCCTGGGCGGTGTTGGGGGGGATGCCCTATTACCTGTCGGTGTTTGCGGATGATGTCGACCTGTTTACCAACATTAGAGATCATATCCTCGATTCCTACGGGACACTATACCGAGAGCCGTTGTTGCTGCTAATGGAGGAACTGCGGGAGCCACGAAACTACTTCTCGATCCTCAAGGCCATCGCCAATGGCAAAACTAGACTTACAGAGATCTCCCAAGCCGCAGGCATGGGGGGGGTAACGACCACAGCGCGGTACCTGGATATTCTGCAGGAAATGCGATATGTCGTTAGGGCTGTGCCGGCGACGGAGCCAAAACCAGAGAAGAGCAAAAAAGGCACCTATCAGATCGCAGATCCGTTCCTGCGATTCTGGTTCCGCTATGTGTATCCTAATCAAGGCGCCTTGGACATGGGACTGGCAGATGCTGTCCTAGAAAACAAGGTGCGGCCAACGTTTGATCAGTATATGGGCTATGCGTTTGAACAGGCTGCGCGGGAGCACGTTGTGCGCATGGCAAGAGCAGGGGAACTTCCGTTTATGCCTGAGCGCGTTGGTGCGTGGTGGGACCGTCGTGATGAGATCGACGTTGTTGCTGTGAGTGATGCTGAACGCACGTTGTTGATTGGAGAGTGCAAGTGGTCTGCGCATCCGGTGGGCATGAACGTGTTGGGGGAGTTGAAACGCCGGCTTGCGAGGCTGAAAACGTCCGCGGGGAACGAGTGGGCGCACGTGTTTTTGGCATTGTTCTCCAAATCGGGGTTCACGCCGGAGTTGAGTGCGGTGGCTGCGGACGAGGATGTCGCGCTAGTTGAGGCCAAGGATCTCCTCGATGGGCCTGCATGAGCCCGTTTTAAGCCCTGTCGGGCTGCCTCACGAAGGACTGGTAGTGCCCTTAAATGGTAGTATATCCATTTAAGGGGGGGAGATATGGCGCGTGAGCTACCCAACTGCTTTAGCGTTGGGTAGCTCACGTAGGAGACATCAAATATGCGCACCTGGCGGGTGTGCAAAAATGGGGGACATGGCGTTGTATAGGTAGACGCAGATAGACCGTGGCGAAGAATGTAGACCCCAAATTAGTCGGTCAGGCCACAACACGACCACTTTCGAGCGGCCAAATTGTCGCACAGAAGAATGGAGAGCAGGGTTGAACAACAACACGGGAACGGCACAATTGCAGACAATGCAGGGCACCGTCGACAGTATCCGGTACGACAGCCCCGAATTCACCGTGGCATCGTTCGTGCCCGATGGCGAAATGCTCAATGTCACCATTTGCGGCGCGATGCCTGGAATCATAGAGGGGCAAGACTTGCTCCTGTCCGGCAAATGGGGAACGCTCGCTCGCTATGGCGAACAGTTCCGTGTCGAGAGCTATTCCATGCGATTTCCCACTACCACGGAAGGTATCAAACGTTTTCTCGGTAGCGGGCAGGTAACTGGTATTGGGCCTGGACTGGCAGAGCGTATCGTGGCCAACTTCGGGGACAAGACATTGCACGTCATGGACACCGATATTCAGCGCCTGGGCGACGTGCGCGGCATTGGCAAGAAAAAGCTAGAGAAGATTGCTGGGGCTTGGGACGAACAGCGCAAGGTCGCAAGGCTCATGTCCGCCCTCATGGAAGTAGGCGTCGGCAACGCATTGGCCGCACGGCTGTACAAAGAGTACGGCGAACAGGCCGAGCAAGTGGTACGACTGGAGCCGTATCGCATCGCCGAAGTGTGGGGGGTGGGCTTCATCACCGCTGACGGCATTGCCAGGAACATAGGCATTGCCCATGAAGACGCTGCGCGTCTCGAAGCGGGAACCATCCATACCTTGCAAGAGATGTCGAATCTCGGCCACACCTGCGCTCCGAGAGGTGTGTTGATCGAGAAAGCCGCATCCGAGAGACTACTAGATGTAGACCCCAAATTAGTCGATCAGGCCATAACTCGACTACTTTTGAGTGGGCAACTTGTCGCGCAAAAGGATATCGTGGTCGAACAAGACAAACAACCCGTGGAAGCCATCTTCCTGCCATGGCTCTATGCCTATGAGATAGATGTGGCTGAGACACTGACCGAACTGGCTGCCGGAGAACCCAGCCTGAACGTAGACTTGGACAAGGTGCAGCCCTGTATCGAGGACATCACACTGTCCGATCAGCAATTCATGGCCGTGAAAATGGCGCTCTCCCGAAAAGTAACTTGTATCACGGGCGGACCCGGAACTGGCAAGACCACACTCATCAAAACTATCCTGCACGCACTACAGACAGCAGTTGAGTCTCCTGTAGAGATCGCAATGGCTGCCCCAACAGGCAAAGCCAGCAAGCGAATGACCGAAGTATGCCAATTCCCTGCATGTACCATTCATCGCCTGCTTGGTGCTAAGGGGCCATTGGAATTCACGCACAATCAGGAAGACCCCATCGAAGCAGATGTCCTCATTGTAGACGAATGCTCCATGATCGACATAACACTGTTTCGGGCATTGTTGAAAGCCCTGCCACCACACGCACATCTCATCATGGTAGGGGACGCTGACCAATTACCCTCCATTGGCCCTGGCGACGTGATGGCCACCATTGCCAGTTGTCCAAGCCTTCCCGTGAGTAGATTGTCCGGTAGTCGGCGGCAAGCCAGTGACAGCACTATCGTCGAGAACGCTCACCGGATCATCAATGGGAAGACGCCGGCTTACTGCAAAAACGCAAGCGACGGGGCAGGCGATTTCTTCTTCTTCACCGCAGACGAAACCGTGTCAGAGACGGGCGAAACCGTATCGGCACAGACCAATGCCAGGGACATGATTGTTGACCTTGTAGCACACCGCATTCCAGAGGTATTCGGTGTACCATCCACCGACATCCAAGTCTTATCGCCTCTGCGAAAGCGTGGCGATGCAGGCGCCAACAACCTAAACCTCTCGCTGCAGGATGCCGTCAACCCCCAACAACACGGGCGAGACGAATGCGTTGTTGGCAATCGTCGCTTCAGAACAGGGGATCGTGTGATCCAGGTTCGCAACAACTACGACAGAGGCGTCTTCAACGGCGAGATGGGTGTTATCACCGCCATCGATTCGGAGGAATCAGAGATCTACGTTGACTTCTCTGATGTGGAGGCTGTGTATGGCTATGACGAAACACACAACATCAATCTGGCATATGCGCTGACTATCCACAAATCGCAGGGTTCCGAATATCCAGTGGTGGTCATTCCTTGCCTGTTGGCACACTTCATCATGCTGCGGCGAAACCTGCTATACACAGCAGTAACAAGAGCCAAGCAGATGGTCGTCCTCGTTGGTGAACACAAGGCGGTCCATATTGCTCTCAATGAGAGTAGGCGTGAGACACGCTACTCTGGCCTGCAATGGCGTCTTGCCCAAGAAGCCCAACTCCACGACACGGCTCTGCAACCAGCGTAGGCAACAGATGAGGTTCAGGCGTAACACACAAACCCCTCGCCCCTGAGTATTGAGATGTGTAGTTGCCGCGCCACCAGCCTCCCTACTCAACGCTTCTACACGGCCCCCCCCCCTTGAATACATTTTATTCAAGCCTTGAATAGATTGCGCAGCCAGTCAAATGAAAAAACATAAATACTATCGTTGCGGAGTTGTAGCCCCCCCCCTCCCGTATTTGGGGCGTTTCGAGATGTTGTAGCGCCCTGGGAGCCGGAAATTGACCAGAATCAGGGAAATACTGAAAACACGGATCCTCAGGCCAATGTGCACCCTTAACTAACACCTTTAACTGGCACCCTATGACCAGCACCCTCTTATAGACAGTGGCCTGACTTTATGCTATTATACCGTCTGATTTGTTAAGTAAATCGGACGGTATTGAACGGAGGAATTGGTGATGCAGAGTCCTGAGGTAAAGCCTGCTGCCATTGTCGGCACCGATATAACTGAGGTTGGCAGGGTTGCAGACCAGTCAGCTAGGCGACACACCTTCGTGGATTATCGGGAACGTCGAGCTGCTCAGACACTGCGAAGGCAGGCCGCGGACCTAGCGCTATTCTCAGAGTATCTGTCACAAGTGGGCATTGTTGCCGGCGATCTGGTCAATGATCCAGAAGCTTGGCGCGGGATGACTTGGGGCATCATCAAGGGATTTTTGCGCTGGCAACTGAGAGAGGGCTATGCGGTGCGGAGTGTCAATGTGCGCCTTTCCACAGTCAAGCGCTATGCGACGTTGGCGTTGGAGGCGGGGACGGTGAGCGCCGAGGACCATGCCCTCATTAGGACCGTGACGGGCTACAATCGGGCCGAGGGAAAACGAGTCAACGATGTTCGCAGAGTGGAAGGCATCCCCACACGATCGGGTAGGAAGAAGTCCGTGCCGGTGGCCTTCACCACCGCACAAGCAAAAGCCCTCAAGGCCCAGCCTGCCGATACTGCCCAAGGCCGGCGGGACACCCTACTGATGTGTCTGTTGTTGGACCACGGGTTGAGGGTCTCTGAGGTGGCGGAATTATCCGTGGGAGATTTCGACCTGAGTCGCGGAGAGATGGTGTTCCATCGACCCAAAGTGGACAAGACCCAAACCCACCGTCTGAGCGTCGATACATTGGCGGCCGCTCGGGCCTATTTTGAGGCCGACGCCTTGGCCGCCGGTCCGCTGATGCGCCGGAGTCGCAAGGATGGCAGACTGCACGGTGCTGGCATGACTGCCCGGCGTTTGACGGAGAGGGTGAAGGTACTGGGCGCCATAGCCGGCATCGAAGGACTCAGTGCTCATGATTGTCGGCACTACTGGGCTACCGCGGCGGCTCGCAATGGGACGCCCATTGATCGCCTGATGGATGCCGGCGGTTGGACCAGTCCAGCAATGCCGCTGCAATACATCCGAGCAGCTGCTATCGCTAATGAAGGTGTCAGGCTTGAGAGCGAATAGACGTTGCATCCGGCGTCTCATGTACTCTTTCTAGGAAATGCTCACAGAACCGCGCGAGCCGCTTGAATTTTGCATTGAAGTACCCTCTAGTCACGTCTGAGAACCCCTCAGGGCGAGTTTCAGGGCCATTTTCTGCGGGATTTCCCCTGAAATTGCTCGATATTTCTATAAGAGAGGCTCTCTCAGCGATTGGTATGTTGTTTTGACGTATTGACCAGACAGCAAAGCCGCTCGTCAAATCTGGGTGTTGTCTCCTTCGTTCGCCAGCTCTTCTTGGATCGCAGCGGAGGATCGGGGCAAGCACACCCAGAACACATTGCCGCCGTCCTCCCCTTCTTCAAGCGTGATGTACCCGTTGTTCTGCTTGACAATGCCGTAAACCGCTGCCAGCCGCAACCCCACGCCATCAGCAACGGCATCAGACATTAGGAAGAACGGCTCAAAGACTTGCTGCCGGTGATGTGGTGCCAGGCTGCGCTGGCGCCCTTGTGTCCGATTTTGAGCGACACGTAGTCTCCCGGTGGCAAATCGACGTCCGGTTGTGCCTCGTCTAAATCGCGCGACAGGTTGCCTGCCTCCAGAGTCAGCGTTCCGCTTTCCGGAATCCAGTCCTGGATTTGATTGACCAGATCGTAGACGATGTGCTCGATTTGTCGACGATCCGCTGTGATGGGCCAGATGTTGGGCGCTATTGACTCCTGCAGATTAATGTTGGGAGGAAGTTCCCCGCGGATTTCCGTGATCCTGTTGGGCAGCAACCCATTTATGGCCCCGGTGAAAAAAGGGGTGACCATGGATGGAGCCATGGTGTATATCCTGGGTGAAGAGTGGAAAGAGGTCAAAATTGGCTGTGTATTTGACTATCAAACCCAACTTGAGTATTGCCAGAAGGATAAGGAAGAAAAAGAAGTGGTCAAAGCAGAGAAGCAAAGTTATGTGGCCTTCCTTGGAGAGCCTGAACCCTTCGCTAAGTTGTTATCGGTAGAAGCAGCACGGCGGGGTTATGATCAGGCCCAAGAACATGCTTGCATCGGGGATGGGGCCACCTGGGTTTGGAATCTATGGAGCCACTGTTTTCCGACTGCCCAAGGGATCGTGGATTGGCCGCATGCGGTACAACATATATGGAAAGCTGCCCATCTGGTTGAAACTATGTCACCGGAGCAGGAGAAGCGCTGGGTGAAAAGCCGCAAAGACGAATTATGGCTTGGTCACGCACAAACCGTCGTCGCAAATATTTTGGCTTTGGCTGATGATCACCCGGCGCAATTGAAAGAATTGGTTACTCAAGCTGGTTACTTCAGTCGCAATGCCCGCCGTATGCAATATCAAGAATTCCACGAAGAGGGATATCCGGTTGGCAGTGGTACCGTCGAAAGCGCCTGCAAACAAATGGTGGGAGCACGGATGAGAGGAGCGGGTATGCGCTGGTCTCGCCCCGGAGCTGAGAATATGTTGGCCTTGCGAGCCGAATTTCTTAGCAATCGATGGGATGACGCCTGGCAACTCACTCTCGCCGCTTGATATTGCCCAATATTCCCGAACGCACCCAGTTAATCAGGGCATGTTCAAAGTCGATTGACAAAAGAGAAAAAGACCTCTATCAGTAAGGTTCTTGACAAAAACCCAAGAGAACTGATGGAGGTCCACAATGAAGTATACTGGAAGTCGGGTTAAGTACAATGCTGAACTACAGAGGTTTATGCTGGGAGAGATGTTATTTGATTTCCGCGGGTTGTATGCTTTTTTGAGACAATTATCTGATAGTCGAGACCCACGGGGAGTAAGGTATCAATTGGCGGACATGTTGATCCTGGTCATTCTGGCGAAATTGAGTGGAGAAGATGGTCCACACGGAATGGCAGAATGGCTGAAACATCGGACAGAGAAGTTGGTGGCAACGCTGGGATTACCACGGGCAAGTATGCCACACCGGGTGACCATCAGCCGAATGTTGGGAGAAATTGTGGATATTGAAGAACTGGAAAAACTACTGGTTGCCTATTTCGATCATCAAGCCCAAAGCAGTCAGGAGGTGGTCGTAGCGATAGATGGCAAAACGCTGCGGGGAACTATCGACTTGAGCCAGAATTCAAGGGAGCATTTGTTAGCAGCATATTTACCTGGGGAAGGGTTGGTCTTGATGCAGATGTCGGTAGGGGATAAGGAGAATGAGATTGTGGTGGCGCCAGAACTGGTACAGGTAATTGATCTGCGCGGCAAGATATTGGTTGGAGACGCTATACACACGCAACGCAAGCTGTCAGTAGAGGTTGTGCGTAATCATGGTCACTACATCTGGACCGCCAAAGGGAACCAGATGCAGGTAATGGAAACCATCACCCATTTGTTTGAGCCAGAGCCGGTAACTCCCGGATTTGCTCCTACTCCGACTGATTTCAAATCGGCCACGAGTGTGAATAAGGGCCACGGTCGTATCGAGAAGCGGACAATTACCGTTAGCAGTATGCTCAGAGACTATCTCGATTGGCCATATG
>Ga0075114_10001722_pt1 | contig 11612 bp, 9 predicted proteins | sample AntAceMetag02UKM_FD_69784 | JGI IMG/M metagenome (GOLD analysis project Ga0075114, IMG submission 69784) | Saline lake microbial communities from Ace Lake, Antarctica - Antarctic Ace Lake Metagenome 02UKM | ecosystem: Environmental > Aquatic > Non-marine Saline and Alkaline > Saline | place...
CCGTGGCGCACTACGAGCCTTCTCCGTGCTGCAACGCGGGATGTCACATCAGGTTCGTAGTTGCGAGGTTCGTAGTCACGCACGAAGCGGAGCGGAGTGCGATTTTGCGCCGCGCCACTCCATTCCGTGGCGCACTACGAGCCTTCTCCGTGCTGCAACGCGGGATGTCACATCAGGTTCGTAGTTGCGAGGTTCGTAGTCACGCACGAAGCGGAGCGGAGTGCGGTTTTGCGCCGCGCCACTCCATTCCGTGGCGCGCTACAGGCCTTCTCCGTGCTGCAACGCGAGGTGAGTTTGACATTTCGGCCTACTGGGGGTATATTTAGGGCTATGGACCATACACAGGCAAACGAGATGAGGCGGCACGGCCTCGGCGAGTGGCTGCGTCAAGCTCGTGAGGTTCAAGGGCACTCCCTGGCCCAGGTAGAAGAAGCGATCCGCATCCGCCAGAAGTTCCTGGGTGCGCTGGAAGCCGGGCGGTGGAACGAGCTGCCCAACGAAGTGGTCGGGCGAGGCTTCCTGCGCAACTACGCGCGCTTCCTAGGTCTTGACCCCCAAGACGCGCTGGCCCGGCTGCACCGCGGCGAGCCCACGCCTCCGCCCGAAGCGGCCGTGCCACCGGCTGAAGCCGAAGAACCGGTGGAAGAACCGGCGGAAGAACCGGTGGAAGAACCAAAGGAGAAGGAACCGCCGCCGCCACCGCCACCTAGGCTAGCTGAAGAGCCGCCCGCGGAGTACACGCTCCTGGAGGAATCGCTCTTCGAGCCAAGGCGCGTGCCCTGGCTGCGGATAGTGGGCGGCTTGCTGCTCGTCCTCGCCCTGGCCGCGGTGGGATTTGGCTCGTGGGCCTACTGGAACAACCCCCAACTGCTGGTGAACCTGGGGGTGCTGCAACCCGCTGCCATGTCCACCCCCACCGTCCCGTCGGCTCCTCGTGTCATCCGCCTCACGGCCACGCCTACAGATACTCCCACGATCACGCCGACACGGACTGGCACGCCCACCCTGCGGTCTACGCGTACCTCCACGCCCACCCCGACGGTCACGCCGACGGTCCGCGCGACGCCTGCTGAGGGGCTGGAGGTCTTCGTGCACGTCATTGACCGCTGCTGGTTGGATGTGTACGCGGATGACGAACATGCATTTGAGGGGCTGCTGGAACCTGGCGAGGTCAGCGCCTGGCAAGCGCAGACACAGATACGCATGACCATCGGCGACGCTGGCGTGCTAGAGGTGACCGTCAATGGCGAGCGACTTGGACTGCTGGGGCAACGCGGAGACATAGTCTGGGTGTCTTGGACCCTGGAGGGTGGCCGCATCTTGCAGATGTGGTTCACTCCCACACCAGAGGCTCCTGAGGCAGAGGAGACGGTCCCTGCGGAAGCCGAGACACCGCAGGCAGAGGAGACAGCCCCCGCGGAAGCCGAGACACCGCAGGCAGAGGAGACGGTCCCTGCGGAAGCCGAGACGCCCGAGGTTACGCCGACACCAAGCGAGTAGCTGGCGCTCTTCAGAGCGACCAACTCGCAGCAGCGAGGACTCGAATTGCAGAAGGGGCTGAAGGGACTGAGAGGGCAGCATGGCCCCCTTGGACCGCTCAGCCCCTTTGTTGACTTCCTGAGTCAGATAGAGCCACGGCAAGGAGCAGATGCACTTCTATCTCCTGACCCTCGGTTGCCCCAAGAACGTCGTGGACAGCGAGGCCATGTCCGAATTGCTGCGCGCACGGGAGCATGTGGCTGTGGCCGAGCCCGCCGATGCCGACCTGCTTATCGTCAACACCTGCGGCTTCTTGGCCGCGGCCCGCGCGGAGGCGCTGGTCGAGCTGCGCCGACTGGCAGTGCAGAAACGGCCCGATCAGTTCCTCGTTGCTGCCGGTTGCCTCCCGCAGCGGGATGGAGAGGACATCCTTCGCCAGGTGCCGGAAGTGGACGCACTGCTGGGCACGCGGCGTTGGATGGAGGCGGGGACGCTGGTGGCGGAACTCCAGAAACGCCGCTCGCGTCGTCAGGAGACGGCGCATTCCATAGTGTGGCTGGGCGATCCGGCCCTCAGCCCACCAGCGGTGAGACCCCGCCCGTCGGCTTGCAGCGGCTGGGCCTATCTCAAGATCAGCGATGGCTGCGATGCCTCCTGTGCCTTCTGCATCATTCCTGCCATCAAGGGGCCACTGCGCAGCCGGCTGCTGGACGCCCTGGTAGTCGAGGCGCAGTCGCTGGCCGCTAGCGGTGCGCAGGAGATCATTCTCATCGGCCAGGATACTACGGCCTACGGGCGCGATCTGGGCCTGAGCGATGGCCTGCCGCTGCTTGTGGAAGCGATTCTGGCTGGCATACCCCAACTGCGCTGGCTGCGGCTGATGTACGCCTACCCCGCCCGCGTGAGCGAGCGGCTCATTGAGGTCATGGCTTCGGATCCCCGCATCTGCCACTACCTGGACCTGCCATTGCAGCACGGCCATCCGGATACCCTGCGCCGCATGCGCCGCCCTGCGAACGTGAAGCGCACCTTGCAGCTCATCGAGCAGCTGCGTGTGGCTATGCCCGACATTGCTCTGCGCAGCACCTTCATCGTCGGCTATCCAGGAGAGACGGAGGCGGAGTTCCAAACGCTGCTCGACTTCGTCCAGGCCATCCAGATGGACAAAGTGGGCGTATTCACCTTCAGCGCCGAGCCAGGCACCATGGCGGCGGGGCTGCCGGATCAGGTGTCAGAGGAAGCGAAGCGGGAGCGCTACGAACGGTTGATGGCAACACAGCAGCGCATCTCGCTGACCCGCAACCAGACCCAAGTAGGCCGCCGGCTGGACGTGCTGGTGGAAGGGATCGGGGATGGTCTCAGCGTGGGACGCTCCTACCGCGACGCTCCGGAAGTTGATGGTCTCGTGCTCGTCTCGGACAAGTTGCCGTTGGCGCGCATGGCCCCCGTGGTCATCACGGGGGCCATGGAATATGATCTGCTGGGCACGGCAGTCTAGCTGGCGGCTGGGAGATGGAAACTGCCCTGGGGAATCCTGGGGCGGATTGTCATCTGCCCCAAAGGCGAGACCAGAAGCCGCGGCGCGGCTCCTCAGGGTAGCTTTGCCACTGCTCTACCAGCGCAGCCAACGTGTCCTCCACCGCGTGCAAGCGAGCTTCCAGCGGTTCCCGACGGGCTGCCTCCTGCCGCCTCAGTTCGGAGAGCGAGCGCTCCAGATCCAGCATGCGATCCCGCAGTTTGCCGTTCTCGGTTTTTAGGTTAAAATTGTCCTGGATCGCCACGCTCAACAGGTCTCGGTTGGCCTGCTGGCTGTTGAGGAGCAACTGCTGACCATCGGCCACGGTGTGCAGCGTATCGGAAAGCACCGTCACAGCCGGTGCAACTGTGGGGAGCGGTTCCTCGCTCGTCACCAAGGCGTAGGCCTCCCCCTCTGGGGCATCGCCTACGCGCAACGCCTGCAAGCGCCTCCTGACTTGGTCGTAGGCGTACCCTTCGGCAAGCAGCCCCTTGACGGTGATCAGCGTGGCCAGGTCCTCGTCGGCGTAGCGACGGTGCCTGTGCTCGTCTCCATCAGAAGGCTGGGCCGTTGACGACAGGAAGACGGCGAACTGCTGTGCCCAGCGGCGCAGCGTGGACACGGAAACACCGAGACGAGCGGCGACTTCCGATGGCCGCCGGTATGTTTGAGCGCTCATGCTCCCTCCTCGTCAATCACACGGTAGGCGGCGTCAATGACTTCTTCCTCTTCATCATCAGACGCTGCACTTTCAGAGACCGTTCGGCTGCCTTGCAGGTGCTCCTGCACAATCCCTTTCGGGCAGAGTTCGATGAACAACTGCATGCCCAGCAGAAGGACGGCCAGATCATCCAGTTGCCCCAGAACAGGGATGACATCGGGGACCAAATCCCAGGGCAACAAGAGGTAAGCGATCGCCAGTAGTGGAATAATGGCCTTGAGCCAGGTTGAAATGCGGTTGTCGGTCAGCAAGCGCCAAACGAGTTTGAAATGCCGCACGACATCGATCTTGTTAGTCTGGCGTTGAGGGGTAGATGCGTTGTTGTTACTCATTGGGTCTCCAAGGTTCGTGTATTGTACTCCACGTCATGTTTTGCACGTCGACGGGGCGATTATACTGCACCTTGGCCGATTTGGCAAGCGGCTACTCGCCCATCCACGGTGCTGATTGGCCCTCTTTCGCCCGACGGATCGCTCAGCAGCGTGCATGCTCACTCTGGCCAAGTAAGGGGCTTGCATGAAAACACTTCAACAGTGTCTCCTGGACTACCCCCTCGTGCTGTTACAGGCCATCGCAGAGCTGAGGGGCGTATCATTGACCAGCCATGTGCAACTGGAGGCAGCAGATCAGCTAGCCGCGGCCCTGACGGACCCGCCCAACATCGCCACCGCCGTCAACTCGTGCGGCCCCGAAGCCAAGGCTGCGCTGAGGGAACTGATCGGGGCGGGCGGACGTGTCACCGCGCCCGCCTTTGCACGCGCCTACGGTGAGTTGCGAACCTTCGGCCCTGGCCGGCTGGCTCGGCAGACTCCCTGGCGTCATCCAGCCAGTGCCGCGGAGGAACTCTGGTACCGCGGTCTCACTGCCCGTGGCTTCGCCCCCCTGGGTGAGAGCGTGGCGGAGTTCATCTTCGTGCCCAGCGATGTGCTGCCGCACCTGCCGCTGGAAGCTGCCGAACCGCCCAGCTTTGCCCTCGCTCCGGCCGGCGAGCCTGCCTCCGTCCGTCTCGCCGACGACGCGTTGCTGGAAGACACCTGCACGCTGCTGAGCATTGTGCAGGAGGAGGGAACATGGGTGGATCACCGCGGTCGCTGGCAAGAGCGATCGCTGGTTGCCCTCAACGAGCGACTGCTGCGCCCAGTTGTGCTCGACGCCTTCAACTCCGACCAGAGCAGCGATGCACTGGCGTTGCTGCTGCGTCTGGTGAAGCGTTTGGGCTGGCTGCGAGAGGAGCAGCGCCAGCAACACCTGCAGGCGGCGCCGGTGCGCTCGTGGCTGGAGGCCACGCCTGCGCAACAGCGACAGACGCTGTGGGCCGCCTGGCGGGATGACCCCGAGTGGGACGATCTCTGCCGGGTGCCTGGCCTGCGTTGCGAGGGCACCTGGCATCACGATCCACTGGCCGCTCGGCACAGGCTGCTCGGTTGCCTGGGCCGTTGCGAGCCAGGCGTCTGGTACATAATGAGTGATTTCGCTGCTGCTGTCAAGCGCGTCGATCCTGATTTCCAGCGGCCCGATGGCGACTACCGCTCCTGGTACGTGCGGGACGAGTCTAGCGGGCGTTACTTGACCGGGTTCGAGAACTGGGAGCAAGTGGAAGGAGCACTCATCGCCTACGTGCTGACGGGCCCCGCCCACTGGCTGGGGGCAACGGACGTAGGGAGTCTCTCGTCGGGCGCGGCTGGGGGCCAAGTGGCCAGCCCGGCCCGGCCCCAGTTTCGCCTCACTCGGACGGGGGCAACGTTGCTGGGGCTGACCGCGGAGGAGCCGCCGGAATGGACACCGCCGCGCTTGACGGTGCAGCCTGACTTCCGCGTCCAGATTCCTCATGGCTCGTCTTGCTTCGAGCGCTTTCGTCTGGCCCGCTTTGCCGTCTGGGAAACGAGTCGCCCTGCTTTTCGCTATCGCATCACACAGCGAGCGCTGAAGCGCGCCCAGCAGCAAGGTATCACGACCAAGCGTATCCTGGCCTTCCTACGCCGCGCCAGCAGCGGTGATCTGCCGTCCAACATCGTTCAAGCACTGACACACTGGGAGGAATGACGATGGCCTTTGTGATGCTAATCCCCTTCATGCTTGTCGCCCTCGTGGCCAACCTGACCGAGCGCAATCGCCAGTACCGTTGGATTACGCAAACGCTCCTGATCCTCGGCAACCTGTCCGTGCTGTTCTCAGCGCTGCTGGTGCTGCTGATGAAACTGGCCTACGGACTCAGCGAGGCGCCTCTGGAGATGCTTCCCGTCGAACCAAGGTGGGGAACGGCGGCCGCCATCCTGGCCCTTACAGGGCTGCTCGGCTTCGTGCCTCTGGCGCCGGGCGTGCGACGGCTCCTGGCCCGCAGGCTGGACATTGACCCCGATTCCATCGTGCACACCACGGCGCTCGTTTTCGCTGTCTATATGGTCGGACTGACACTGATGCAGATTCCCTTCATCGGCGGACTGGAAGGCCTGGAGAAGCTGGAGGTATCGCTAGGATCGCTTGATCTGTGGTTGCAGGCGCTGGCACTGCTGCTCATGGGACTGATCGGTGTCGGGCTGGGACTGCGGCGAGGTGTGAATGAGACAGCGGCCCGCCTGGGCCTGCGCTGGCCCTCGTGGCGGATATGGCTGGGCGTCATCGGGCTGGTGATTCTCCTCCAAGCCCTCGATTTCGGGGTAGCGGCAGGCTGGCAGGCGCTGGACCCTGCCAGCTATGAACGAATCGGCCGCATCAGCGAACGGCTCTTCGGCAGCTTCATGTCGCCCTGGGGCGCGCTGGCCGTAGGCATAGCAGCCGGTCTGAGCGAGGAGACGCTGTTCCGGGGTGCGTTGCAGCCTCGTTTCGGCATTGTGCTCACCAGCTTGCTTTTCGCCATCAGTCATGTTCAGTATGGCTTCTCCCCCGCCACTCTGGTCATCTTCGTCATTGGGCTGATCCTGGGCTGGTTGCGCAAGCGCTCAGGGCTGGTGGCCTGCATCGCCCTGCATGCGCTCTACAACATCGTCAACCTGCTGATGGCCTCACTGTGGCCGTAGCCAAGCAAGGTTGACGACATCCTGCCCTTGGGGTAAAATGATGTGCGGGAGGCGCCAAGGCGATGGATCTGAGCGAGCGATTGCGGCGTTTGCAGCGGCTGGGGCTGCACAAGGGGACAGCGAAGCTGGACAGCCTCGCGCCGCTGGCCGCCGACCATGGCATCGAGACGGCAGTGGAGGGCGAATGGGTCTCGACTCCCCACGGCAATTGCTTCGTCTCCGAAGCCACGTATCCCCTCGATACGCAACGCGGGGGCCTGTCTCTGGGCGAATGCCTGACGCTGTCCTCAGCGGCGGTCGCGGCTTGCGCTCGCGACCCTGCACTGGCCGACCTGGACTTCCGCAGGGCCGCCTTCATTGACACAGAGACCAGCGGCCTGGCCGGGGGCACAGGCACCCTTGTCTTTCTGCTCGGTGTCGGCACATTTGAAAACCAGAGCTTCTTTGTGCGGCAGCTCTTCATGCGCACGCCCGCTGAGGAACGGGCGCTGTTGCACGCCGCGTCCGGCATGCTCGACTGCTGCACGGGCCTGGTGAGCTACAACGGCCGCGCCTTTGATCTGCCATTGCTGAACACCCGCTTCATCCTCAACCGTCAGCTCCCCCGCCTGCAGGAAGCGCCGCATCTGGACCTGCTGTTCCCCGCCCGTCGTCTGTGGCGAGCCCGTCTTGGCTCCTGTACGCTGGGCAACGTGGAACAGGAAGCGCTGGGGGTGCACCGTGAGGAGGCCGACGTGCCGGGCTGGCTCATCCCCACGCTCTACCGCCAGTACCTGCGCAGCGGGGATGCACGCGAGCTCCGTGGGGTCTTCTATCATAACCTGGAAGACATCCTGTCCCTGGTCACGCTGGCCGCACGGCTCTGTCGCCTCTTCGTTCCGTACTCTGACCCCTCCAGCATCTTGGATGATCTCCCCTCGACTGACCGAGTCAGTCTGGGCCGCGCCTACGAGGAGCTAGGGTGGGCTGTAGCCAGCGAGGAGGCCTACCGGGGTGCGCTGGCGACGTCGCTGCCGCCCGACGTGCAGGAACGGGCACTGCGTCGTCTCTCCTTCCTGCTCAAGCGGCAAGGAAGACGGCAAGAAGCTGCCTGTCTGTGGCAGACCTGGAGCGAGGAACTCTCGTCGGCTGACCACGTGATTCCCTTTGTCGAGTTGGCGAAGCACCATGAATGGCATGTGGTGGACTTGCCCCTGGCCCTTTCTTGGACAGAGCAGGCCGTCCAGAGAGCGGAGGCTTGGCCGCCATCTTCTCGCCGCAGCGCGGTATTGGCCGAACTTCAACATCGGCTGAACCGGCTGGAGCGCAAGCTGGTGAAGAGTGTGAGGCTATGAGAAGCGTTCCACGATTTCCGATAAGCCGTCAACTTTCGCAAGAACGGATTATGTGGTATAATGTCGCGCAAACCCTGTCGAGGAGGAACACGCGATGCTCATTGTTCATATCAGTGAATTCTTCGGTACCTGGTTGATGAATGACGACGGCTGCACAGGCAGACTGATACTCGAAGGGGTGGGAGACCCGGAAGACCCCGAGTTCGCCCTGAGTGCTCGCTATACGGACGCGGACGGCCAACCATACCCCGTAGACAGTATCAGCACTAGCGTTCATAAGATCAGCTTCATCGTCCATTTCACCGAGCACAGCCAACTGTATCGTGGCTACCTGTTCACCGAAACCCGAGATGCTCTGGCTGGCTACACCATCCGCGGCGATGATCGCTATGGCTGGTTTGCCATACTTGCGGACTCTTCCCTGGTCGCTTGTTAGGCAGTCGGCGGACCTGTATTCGTAGGCTCCGCTGGGGGCGTGGTCTCCATACCCTCTGCTGATTGCTTCCTTGTCACCTGCCCCCGGGCCGCGCCCATTCTCCGCCTTTTCAACAGACCATTCCCAACTCTCGAGGAGATGGCCTCACCATGAGGAAGTGGTACCTGCTGAGTTGTGCCCTGGTACTGGGGGCGTGGCTGGCTGCCTGCATGTCCCCCTTGCCGCCGCCACGGACCGCCACGCAGCCTCCGGGCGAGTCGATGGTCACCACTTGGGCTGGCAGCGGCCGAACCGGCCCCCTGGGCGGAGGCTACGCCGATGGACCAGCACTGGAAGCCAAGTTCCACGAGCCGGCCGGCCTGATCGTGGACGCAGGTAGCAACGTCTACGTCAGCGATTGGCGGAACCATCGCCTGCGGGCCATTTCCCTTGACGGCCTGGTTACGACAGTGGCCGGCAGCGGCGCTTCTGAGCCCAAAGGTGGCTACCTCGATGGCCCGGCCACACAGGCCCGACTCTTCGGCCCTGAAGGACTGGCCGTGGATAGGCAGGGTAACCTCTTTGTGGCCGACAGCCGCAACAACTGCATCCGCAGGATCTCCTTCGATGGCACGGTGACCACCGTGGCCGGCAGTGGGCAGCCTGGGTTGCTGGAGGACCTGGTCGACGGCCCTGGAGACCAAGCTCGGTTCGGCCAGCCGTCCGACGTGGCTGTGTCCGGTGATGGCGACCTGTACGTGACTGACTTCTTGCATCACTGCATCCGCAAGATCACCCCGGACGGGATGGTCAGCATCTTGGCTGGGAACGGCCTCCCAGGCGGCGAAGATGGGGTAGGTCAGGCGTCGTCGTTCGAGTTGCCCAATCGCATCGCCATTGACCGGCAGGGCAACCTCTACGTGACCGAAGGTCGCGCCCGCGACTTCGGCGAACGGCTAGGCGGCAACCGGGTGCGCAAGATCACGCCCGATGGCACAGTGACTACCATGGCCGGTACGGGTCAACCGGGCTATCGGGATGGGGCAGCCGCCGAGACTCAGTTCGACATTCCTACTGGCGTGGCTGTGGATCAGGCCGGCAACGTCTACGTGGCAGACACTGGCAACCACCGTATCCGCAAGATTGGCACCGACGGTATGGTGACCACGCTGGCCGGGAGCGGCATTCCTGGCTACGCCGACGGGGCGGCTGCCCAAGCTCAGTTCTGGTACCCAATGGATGTAGCTGTCGGCCCAGGCGGCGCCCTGTACGTGGCCGACTGGAAGAACCATCGTGTCCGCAAGATCACACTGCCAGGAAGCTTGCGATAGTGAGCGAAACGCGAAAACGTAGTTGACAGCGCTGCAGGCCTATGGTATACTCACACGCGTTCGCCAGAGAGCGAACGTTCTGCTTGCACTCCTCATCCCTGTGCTCATCGACAGCTCTTTCCGCCGCCTTGAGTCGGTTCTTGTCAGATCATCCCTCGGCGACCCGCAGCTCTAGGGGTCGCTCCCAGAAACTGATCACCGGTACGGCTAGCTGAATTCCCAGGGAGTTGCCATGGCAGTAACCAAGGTGGAGATTCGGTCCGGTGCCTATTACGACTCCGTGGTTCTCATGCAGTTGCAGCACGCTCTGGCTACCATGGCCGGCATCCTCGATGCTGGCGTGGTCATGGGAACTGTCGCCAACAAGGACATCCTGGCCCAGAGTGGCCTGCTATCGCCGGAAGCCCAGGCTGCCGTGGCCGATGATCTGCTCATCGTGGTCCGAGCCGAAGACGACACCGCAGCCGAGACTGCACTGGGCGAAGTAGACAACCTCCTCATCCGGCGACGGCGAGGAGTCGAGCACGAATACCGCCCCAGGAGCCTGGAAACCGCGGCACAAGTGCTACCCGACGCGCAGTGGGTGCTCGTCTCCGTACCAGGACGCCATGCCGCAGGCGTTGCCCGCCAGGCGCTGCGTTTGGGCAAGAACGTCTTCCTCTATAGCGACAACGTCTCTTTGGACGATGAAACATCCCTCAAGCAGATGGCGGCGGCCGAGGGTCTGCTGGTCATGGGGCCCGACTGCGGCACAGCCATCGTCAACAGCGTGGGGTTAGGTTTCGCCAACCGCGTGCGCCGTGGGCCAATTGGGCTGGTCGCCGCCTCAGGCACGGGGCTGCAACAGGTGAGCAGTCGCATCCACCAGTTGGGGAGTGGTATCACTCACGCCCTGGGCACCGGTGGGCGTGATCTCACCGAAGCGGTGGGTGGGGTGACGGCCCGCCAAGAGCTCGACCTCCTCAGTCGTGACCCCGAAACGCAAGTCATCGTGCTTGTCTCCAAGCCACCAGCGCCGAAGGTGGCCGATGATCTGCTCAGAGCCGCTCGGTCGGCAGGCAAGCCGGTCGTGGTGGACTTCATCGGCTATTCTCCTTCCGCCCGCCGGGTGGACAATCTCCGCTTTGCCACCACCCTCGATGAGGCGGCAGAACTGGCGGTGCAGTTGGCCGAAGCGGCGAAGGAGGAAGAAGGACGAAGGACGGAGGTCCCGCACGAGGGTGCTGTCTTGGGCGGCTTCGCGGCGGGACAGCGTTATCTGCGCGGGTTGTTCTCTGGCGGCACTTTAGCCTATGAAGCTCTGCTGATCCTCCAGGATTATCTGCCCGCCGTCTACTCGAATGCTCCCCTGGACAAGAAGTGTCGTCTGGCCAACTCGCTGGTCAGCCAGGCCCACACCATCGTTGATCTGGGCGAGGACGAGTTCACCGTGGGGCGTCTGCATCCCATGATGGACAACGACCTGCGCATCCGGCGGTTGCAGCAGGAAGCCCACGACCCTGAGGTGGCCGTCATCCTGCTGGACGTCGTGCTGGGCTACGGTGCGCACCCCGATCCGGCCAGCGAACTGGCTCCGTCCATTGCCAGGGCGCGCGCTGAGGCGGAACAAGCCGGGCGACATCTGGAGGTCGTCGCTATCGTGGTCGGCACCGAGGAGGACCCCCAGGGCTTCGAGACCCAGGTACAGCAACTCGAAGCGGCAGGAGCGCGGGTGGAAACTAGCAACGAAGCCGCCGTGTGCTACGCCGGTCGCTTGCTCCAATCTCTCAACCCAATACCCAATACCCAATATCCAATAT
>Ga0075114_10001723_pt1 | contig 11612 bp, 8 predicted proteins | sample AntAceMetag02UKM_FD_69784 | JGI IMG/M metagenome (GOLD analysis project Ga0075114, IMG submission 69784) | Saline lake microbial communities from Ace Lake, Antarctica - Antarctic Ace Lake Metagenome 02UKM | ecosystem: Environmental > Aquatic > Non-marine Saline and Alkaline > Saline | place...
AATGCCGGACATGTAGAGTGTATAAAACATAAGATAATGTTTTAATTCTCGTCTTGTTCCTTTAAATCCGGGCTACACCCCATCCAGCCCTCAAGACCTCTGGGTTTTGGGAAAATCCTTCCAGGCATTTTTTAATGCTCTCGAGTATCCGGTTATTGCCCGTATTATTAGGAAAACATCTCCAATCAGCAATCGATTTTCCATCGAACGGAGCGGGTTGCGCTTGCCGCCGATAGTCGCAGTTTGAGAAAACCAACGGTAAAATTTCTTCAAAGGCATCCGGGTGTTAGTCAAAGGATGCATACAGTCGTGCAGGTCATAGGGATGGCAAATATAATTCTTCTTTTCAGAATGCCAGGCCTGACTCCCCGGCGAGGGGGTAAAAACAGTACAGGTAACCTGAGCCGAAGGAAGATGTTTAAGGTATTCGAACAGTGCGGAAAACTCTTCTTCCCCGTAATCTGCATTGACCATGAAACCGGCCTGAACGGAAATCTCCATATTCAGAAGGGCCTGGTGTGCTTTCTGGTTTTCCTCAACAGAGGACTGCTTGGACAAATCCTTGAGCTGCTGGTCGGTAACTGCTTCCATTCCCAGAAAGACACAGTCCAGGCCAATACCCCTCCAGAATTCAAAAAGTTCCGGATGCCGGTTCACAGTCGTAGAGCGCGCCCAGGCAAAATAGCGCTTTTTAATTCCGCGCTTTTCAATCTCGCGAGCCACGGCCCAGGCATGTCCAGGGTTAATAAACGTCTCATCATCACACAGGTAGACATGCTGCTGTTCAATACTCTGAAGTTCATCCACGACCTTCTTTGGATCCCGCGGCATATGACGTTTTTGACTCAACATTGGAACCACACAAAAATTGCAGCTCATATAGCAGCCGAAAGAGGTCCTTAACAAAGCTACCTGAGGGAAAATGGTCTGCCAATCCTGATGCTTTTCGCATGGCCAAACACATCTGTAGGGTTTTGAATTCCACAAGTCACGACGTGGATTTGGCAATTCGTCTGGAGAGGGGAAAACCGGTAATCGTTTCGCTTTCTTATAATCATAATGTTTACCAGGAACCAGAACATGCTCAATTGTGTTTAACTCTTTACCGGCTTCAAGCCGTTCGATAATTGCCCGGAAAGGAGCACAGCCTTCGCCCCGTACGATGGCATTAAATTCGCCTCGGTTATAATCGTCTGGCAAAACAGTGGCATGATGACCGCCAACGACAACACAGGTTTTGGGGCTACATTTACGTACCATGGCTGCTAACTCAATAACCTTGGTAACTTCATGGGTATAGCCGCTGATCCCTACAATATCCGGCTGTTTTATTTTCAACGCTTTACGAAAAGCTCGATCTGGAAAACGGGTAAGACGCAGATCAAGTACTTCGGTTTCATGACCCGGAGGTACCGCTGCAGCCACATAACCCAGCTCCAGAGGTTCAAGTAAGATTAAAGCATTAAGTTTATTAATCGTTTTCAATCTGGCTTTGGGTTTGACCAGTAGAATTTTCATAGAAACGCTTTCATTTCAATAGCGGACTTTTCCGCTGCCTGTTTTTTGAATATTTTTTACAATTTTAATTTCCTGAGGAACTTTGAAAGGCGAAAGCTCCCTGCGACAGTATTGTATCAATTCCATCGGTTGAACTACGGCAACCTGTTTATTCAATACCACTTCTGCCCGAACGACTTCACCCAATTTGGGATGCGGTATACCGGTAACCCGAGAGAAAGAAACCGAAGGATGACGATTCAGAACCTCCTGAACCTGTTCGGGAAAAACTTTCTGTCCGGCAACATTGATCATGGATTTCAAGCGACCGACAATCGTTACAAAACCCTCAGAATCAATCTTTGCCTGATCTCCAGTCAGAAACAGATTGTTGACCAGAACATCATCGCGCAGCTGAAAGGGATCTAGATAAGCTTCAAACATTCCCGGACCCCGAACGGCCAGCTGTCCAATCTCATTAGCTGGCAAAGGCCTGTATGACTCGTCTAGAATTTTTATATCAAAACCAGACAGTGCTTTTCCAACGGAACCCGGCCAATCCGCACAGCCCTGAAGATTGATAAGAGGCAAGCCGATTTCGATGATTCCATAAGCCTGGCTCAGAGTAATTTTATAGCGCTCCTGAAAATTTACTGCGATCGCTTGATCAAGACGGATGGACGTAGAAACCGCATGACGCAGAGATGGCAGACTCTGTTCGGATGGAACAGATGCAATCCAGCGATAATGCAGTGGTGATGCATACATGAACGTCACCTTTTGGTCATTGATTGTTTGAATCAGGGTCTCCGGCATGGTATTGCGCGGTATAATAATGGTAGCGCCATATCGAAGATACAACAGGACTGAAACAAAGAAGTGATATGCCATGGGCAAAACCCAGAGTACCGTGTCATCCGGCCCCAATTTCAGCCCACGATTCGCGGCTTGTGTCCGCTCAAGGATACTTCGGTGAGACAATATGACACCTTTTTTCTTACCGGTGGTGCCGGAGGTAAAGCGCATAAAAGCGGCATCAGGCACCAGTTCGGTTACACAGCTTTTCGAAGATCTATTAATATGAACTAGGTTAAGCAAAACGCCGGGCTCAAGGTCCAGGATAGCTCCAGGCGGGTTAAACATGGACTTGGCCCCGGATTCTTCAAGCAGAAAATCCATCAATGATGTCTCAATTATTTCATTTGTTTCAGCCGCGCTGAGATGTGTATCGATAGGCAGCACCACACAACTCGCTGAAACAGCCGCCAGTGTTGCAATGATTAGTGCGTGCCCGTTTTTTATCCGGACACCCACTGTGTTTGTGGGGCAGACGCCATTTTGCTCCAATTTAGATTTCAGTTGCTGAATTTTGTTAACCAACTGAGAATATGTGATCGAAAGTTCAGGATCAAGCACAGCGATCTTGTCTGGCCAACGCTTAGCAGCCTGTTCGATGAAGTATTCTATGCGCATTGTGTTTAAAGTTTTTTGTGATACATTTACCGGTTTCATGAGCCTTTACCTCTGAGAAATTCCATCATCTGGGCGTCAGGAACTTTGTTTGCCTGGCAGGCGGCAGCGACACCCGCTGCCCAACCCGTTGCAATGGATGTACCAATTACCCTTGCAGAAGCCAGGGCTTCATCATCGGCACTGATGCAGCGACCGGACACCCATACATTTTTTAACTGCCTGCATCTCAGGCTACGGAGCGGAATTTCATAACCGCAGTCACTTTTTATCTGTTCAATACGCGGACTGATTTCATTATCCCAAACCTCAATCGGCCAGGTCCCACGGACCACCCCATCTGTAAAGCTCCGGCCGCTCAAAACATCTTCGCGCGTCAAACAGTATAAACCTCTTGCGCGTCGTCCGATCCGAACCCCGACAAAAGTTGACACCTGTCCCAGCTGGGCAGTTTCAAATCCTTTAATTTCACTTGCAAAAAACTTGATTAATTCCGTGACAACTCGTGGTACTTCAAGATGCTGCCGGACATATCCATTATCCGGAGAAAGCGGTTTCAATGCCAGCTTGAAGGTGAAATCATCCAGATACTCAGAACCTGGTGTGATAGAAAGAGACCGACATTCCGGAGGCAGGAGTCCATCAGCGACCGCTTTCACAATAGCTCGGCGCAAGGAAAGCCGGGTATTCAATTGAAATAAATCAGCATGGACATTTTTTACCTTAAACAAAAAACCCGGTGATTGATCCCGGACAGGAAGAATGGTTTCACCACCAGCCATATATACAGCCGTCGCTTCTCCCGTACAATCCAACAGAGACTTGAAGCTGATAGTAACCTCCTGATTGCGGACACGAACTTTTGCCTGATGTGCTAGTTGCTTGTCTTGACGGATGGACAGCAGAGAACTCTGAGTTAGAATGGTGATTCCCTTGTGCTTCTGCAACTGCTCCTGTGCCAGCTCGGCATACTTTTCTGACAGATAAGGCAAAAAAGTTAGCCTGTTGTTTTGTCTGTCTATTATCGATTCGATCTTCGTGGAAGAAGATTTAGCCAGCTTGTCTAAAAACTTACGAGCGAATCGGCTGCTGGGCAAGTCATGTACTTCATTTCCAACCGAATGCGGCAGACCGCAAACAGTATCCAGCAACCCTAATGATGCCTGCCCTCCAAGATGACAGTACTTTTCAAGAATGATTGCTTCTCCTTCAAATTCAGCTACGGACAAGGCAGCGGCAACGCCAGCAGTTCCTCCACCGACAATCAAGACACCGGTCTTATAACTGTTTTTTATATTTAACAGTTTGTTCATAAGGTCTTATTTTCAGTTACTGTACGAGCTTGTCTCATGTATTTTCCATAATTCCGGACGTTGCGCCACTGTGGGCGACCTCCAAAATGGTTAATCCCGGTTTGAATCAATTTTAGCAGTGGTTTATTCCAGTCACAGGGGCTGGACCATTCCGGTCGCCTACAGACAATTTGATCAATCGCAGCTATCGGATTTTCACCCAGAAGAGCGGAAAGGTAATAGGTCGGTTCAAATAGGTCTGTGTCTTCATCAATAACGCCTTCCTCCAGAGCAATTCGTTTTAGCTCAGTGTTGTCATAAATCCGAAGCCCAATTGAAGCAAAAACGGCATTGGGTGTTGCGCAGGTATCAAGAAATTCCTGTCCCGTTTCAATGTCCGCAACGGTCTCACCCGGACCACCCAGTAGCAGATGTACTGCCATTGGGATATCAGCCTTTCCCACTGCGCCCAGCGCCTGTTTGATTTCGCTTTGCCCAAAAGGTTTGCCCAAGGATTTTAGCATTTTATCGTTAAGGGCATCCAGACCGAACTCCAGACCGACACATCCGGCTTCTTTCATCAAACCAGCTAGTTTGTTATCAAAACCAACAGGGTTAACATAAGCCATCCAGCCCAAATCCAGTTTGCGATCAATTAATGCCCGGCAGATTTTTAACGCATGTTCTCGAGGCATATTGAATACACTGTCTGTGAAAAAAAAGCAGCGCGTTCCCTGATGATCAATTATCGACTTCATTTCATCCGCGATCAACTGTGGGTCGCGAAGTCTGAACGATTCACCTTCAAATCTCTGATAAACACAATAAATGCAATGACAGGGACAGCCCCGGCGAGTTTGAATGCTGACAAACCCCCCTCGTTTCAAATGTGGTTTATATTTGCACAGTTCATGGGCCGGAGAAGCGAATTTGTTTAGATGCTGACTCCATACGGGGTCAGGAAATATCTGATCGGCCGTAAGAATGACCCCGGGAATGCCGGAAAGGGACTTTTTTTGTTCCAGGCAATTCAACACTTTCACCAGCACCTGTTCTCCTTCTCCGATAATACCGCAGTCTGGAAGTAAACGCTGCATCCAACCACGTGGGTGTACCGAAAAACCGCAACCGCCTAGAATCAAAGGCGCCTGGCTGCATTCACGCACAACCCTGACTTGCTTTTTAATAACATCATAAAAACTCCGCTGGTTTAAATAGGAACAATCATCCAGGTTCCGAATACTAAAACCTATCACATCATACTTTGTCTTCTTCAAAGCTTTTCGCAAGGTTCTTGCCGGATCTTTTTGAAAACTCATATCCAGAAAGTCAAGTTTAATACCAGCGTGACGAACTGCGGCCGCAACCGTTAAAGCCCCTAAAGGCGCAACTGGAAACGGCGAGGTCTCATTATTGGTTGCAACCATCAGGAATTTCATCGCAAATTTTCTCCGGTCAATTGACGCTTCAGTTCTTCTTTGAAGAATATGCAATCTTGTTCCAGCCAACCGTTTTTGAGATAGCTGACAGAACAGGTTAATTTCTGTTGCCGCGCGCTAAAAACAATTGCCAACCCTGGAGGCCACGACAACGGTGCCTGATGATGAACCCCAAGAACATTGCAATCGAACATTTGTGTTAGACCAGAGAGACCGCTACCGGTATAAGCGTAGGAAAAGCTGTTAAGCTTACCTTCGCTTGGCAGGCGTAGAATTTTTGAATACAGAGGGATGGGTATATTGCAGAAGACCTTCATCATGGAGGAGCAGGCGCCATGTGTATCCCCCCGAATCTGATCAATTGTCTGCTGCTGCAAATGCTGAAGACAATTGTGCAGTGAATCGTTCTGTTGTGGCTCAATACGAAAGAACTGAAAAGTGATTTGGTTTTGAAAAATAGGGCCATTAGACCCGGCTCGTCGCTGATTGACGGGGACCGACACTACCAGCGCTCCGTCATCGGTTTTAAACTGTGCGCTGAGTTTTTTAAGGGTCTGACAAACCGCTGCCAGATAAAATATTCCCTTTCGCAGCTGCGCGCCAGTATGACGGCAATGTTCCTGAATTTTCTGAAATGTCTCTCCCTCAAACTCAATCAGCAAAGACTGCGGGAACAGTGGGGCCTCAGGAGAAGGTTGACGGATAGTCGAATGAATTGGCGGCTGCGATTTGGCAGTGATATAATGAACGGCCTGTTGTGAATGCAGAAAGTCTTTCGGAAACTGTTTGAGATATGTGCCGACAGATCGGCGACGAGGAGCCCCCTCACAGCCAAACAAGTCTTTTGCGGCATCAGAGGACTCATCCGAAGCTAACCGTTTCAATAAAAACTCCGCGCCAATGGCATCCATCAGCACATGATGCCAAACCAGTTGCAACATAAATGTTCCGTCCGACTGCCTGCAAAGTTCAAACCAAATGCCGGACTGACGGTGCAGCAAATCATTGCTTTTCACACAAAACTCACGTCTGTCGGAAACACCGGGGTTTATTTCATGCAGCAATTCAGCCCCGTTTGATTTTGCGTGTTTGTAATGATTCATCAAAAACAGAGGTAAATCACGTTTCAAACGAACATGGCTAAGCCAGTTAAAGACCGGATCTTTTTCAATTCGTTGCCGGATTTTTTGCGGGTTCAGAGACCGACCCAAACATACCACCAGACGGCAATAGTTACCAGGCAAACCACTTCTGCGCATCTGGTGATCCATAGCCAGGATAAAATAATCCGAACCGCAGAGAGGAGATTTTCCAGACATGTTATTCAAAAAAGTTCTCCGCCTTGTTTAACATTTGTTTTTTGAAAATTCGCTGATATAAACTGCCAGGTTTTCAATGGGTTCCATTACTCGTTCTGCCAGCTCACTATCGGGAATCATCACGCCGAACCGGCTTTCAATAAACAATAGCATTTCTACAATAGCAAAGGAGTCGATACCCAACTCACTTAAGGATACGCTCGCGTCAAACTCAAGGTTCGATGCAACAACATGAGCTTTAAGATGTTCGATCAATACCGTTATGATTTGTTCCTGAGGATTATTTGCGTTCATGATTAGTACTTCTTTAAATTGTGGGAACTTATACAATCGGTCCAGCAGGGGGGTAATACTAAAAACAGCTATATAACCACTGCTTATTCCGATTAAAGCGGTGAAACCAATTGTATGTAAAGCCGGGTGCCCTGCGATTGTCAACACACCCATTCCGCACAAGGTGGTTAAAGCGGATACGGTGATTGCACCGCAGGTATGCGCAAACTGCTGGCGTTCCTCTTTATTCTTCACATCCGTGCGCTGCCGAATGATCACAAGAAAAATGCCATAATCCACTATCAGTCCTAAAATAAAAATTGTTACCATACTGTTCATCATATTAAACTTAAGGCCCAGCCAACCCATGGTGCCAAAAGTCCAGACCAAACTGATCAGAAGGGGAATTATGATCGAAACCGCAGTACGAAAATTACGCAAAACAATAAAAAGTAAAATTGAAATCACAGCCAGACAAATAAATCCCAATCGACGAAGCTCAAGATTAATTAGTTGAACCATGTGGCTGACAAAATGAATGCCGCTGAACCCGATAAAGCTCGGGATACTCTGCTTTGACTCAGCGACAAGTTTTTCAAAAATATCCTGCCGAAGCAGAACAGCTTTGGTCAGAATCGCAAACCGCCCGTTTTTTTTCGAAATGCTGTTGCTAAGGAGCTCATCTAACAGGCCGGTCTGGTAATCTTCAGGGATAATTTCAGGCATATCTCCTGGTAATTTTTCCCAGAATTGATCGAAGGCTTCGGGTCGAATTTTTTGTTTTCGGCAAGCGGCTACAAAACTGTCTTCCAGCTCCAGCTTTTTCTGATTGGACCAGAACCGTACCCAGCGCTGTCGATTCTCAGCTTGACGCGAACGGCTGGGTAATAGCTCGGTAATTGAATTAACGCCTTTGATCATTCCCTGCTTTTGATAATCAATGAATTGTTGCTGGACCGATTCATTTCTCTGTAGCGCCTCTTCGAAATCCTTACCTGACACCATAAATGTTGTACTTTCCATCATATTGCCAAGCTGGCCGGCAATCAAATCCCAATCGGCCTGGGTTTTCGGCTTCAATGAATTCAGTTTCTGAATATCACCATCGAAGCCCAACCATTGCATACCAAACAAAGAGAAAGTAGTTAAAACTAAAATAAATATTAAAGACCATTTTTTATGCTTTGCAGAGGGTGACAAAACCGAATCGAAAAACCGGGTAAAATCTATCATAGATCTGGGCTTGGAGGTTTTCTGTTTATAGAGGGTTGATTGGATAATAACAGGGAGAACAAACAAAGCAGTCAAAGTTGCGCCCAAAATCCCCAGACAGGCAAACATTCCAAGGTCCTGATATCCGGGCAGGATTGACAACTGCAACACCCCAAACGCCGCCATTGTAGTCAGTGCGCTCATCACGATTGGAAAAAACAACCGCCGCAACACTTTTGCCATCAGTTCCCTGCCTGTATTTAAAGAGGACAATTGATCAGCGCCGTATAAAAGGTGCAACCCGAAATCCATTGAAATTCCAATCAGCATGGAACCACATCCGATTGAAATAGCACAGACATCGGGATTAATCCAACGGACCAGTCCTGAGGCAAAGGTTGCGCCGAACAACACGGGGATGAACATCAGCAAAACCAGAATCAGTCGACGGAAGACGAGATAACACAGCAGTGATATGGCTATAATGGAAATCACGATGGTCATAATCACATCACGTTTGATTTGAGATGAGTTTTCCACTGCCGCCAAATGCCCTCCAAACCAGGCGATATCAACCAGGGCGGTTTCGTTTTGCTGTTCAATAATCCGAATCTTTGATTGTACTTTATCAACAAATTCTTTGGCTTTAAAGTGATCGGAAGACGGATGAATTGGCAAGCCGATCATCAATACATGCCGACCGTCGGTAGTGGTTAAGCGGCCTTGCATAACGGTCAGGGAACCACCCTGGGCCTGTAATGATGAGAGTTTTTTCACAAACAATTCATTGATACCCAGGGGATCTCCGTAAAACTGGTTTCCAACAAAAGGAGCTGGGGATTCGATCAGGGTGTGTTTCCATTCCAAAAGCGATCTTTCCATCGCATCCGGTTGTAATTTTTGTTGTAATTGTTTCTCATCTTCACCGGTAAACAACGATGCCCGATGATTAATGATCTGGCCCATAGCCTGGTAAAAATCACGTGTATCCCAGCGATAGATCAATTTCTTAAACTGCCCGGTTTCCAGTAACAACTTCTCAAATTTATCAGCAGCTTGAAACAAAACGTCCGGATTTAATAGCTGAGACTTATCAGCAGGACCAATGGAAAAGTAACAATAGTCCATTGCATCAAAAGAGCGTGAGAATGTCCGAAAATCCGAAGCTACGGAATCTTTAGGCAGTGCATCCATTATATCTTCGTTCCAACGCAACCCGATCGTCGACATCAGACAAAGGATAAACACCGACAGAAAAACTATTGGAATTTTCCAGCCCATTGTTTGAATAAGGTGTATGATTGAATTTAATCGCATTTACAAATATTCTTTTACGTCTCTATTTCGTTAACTGCTCGACCTGATACAGGTTGATTTCCATCTCGTAATGCCATCGATGATTTTTAAGTACAATCCTGTGAGGTACAATTGTTTTCTTCAACGAATCAAACCGGTAGTCTTCATAACGAACCGAGCGAATGAGCCGATTTTGAATAAATTCCCGCGACTTGTTCGGATGCTTAGACTCTGTTTCAAAAATATATTCATCGAAATGTGACTTGTCATATTGAATCCATTGCTGCCGTGGAAGTTCATCTGAATAACTGCCAAAAGTACTGACTGGATTTTTACTTCCAAACAGATAATCAATGTCTTTCACAACTCCGTCCAGCAGGGGCTTTTGAGGCAACCCTTGCGGAGCAGCCAAAACCCTCAATTCACCATTTCGTTTCTCAAAACGAAACAGCTCCATACCCATATCCACAAGGACCAGAGCCAGCCAGTCTCCGTTGTGCTTCAAAACTAAATATCCGGTCATATCCATTTCGCGATGCGGGACAGACAAGATGATTCGCTGAACCAGACGTATCTGCTCGGATTCAAACGCATAGGGAGTCGGCAGCCAATCTTTGATTTCATTGACCTTGCCGACCCGTATTTTTTCGGGAAGTTCCAGGCGTACAGAGGTACAGCCCACAAGAGATGTCAAGCTGATTAAAAGCATTAAACACCTGTGCAGTAAACCAATTTTTGTAAACAAATGTTCTTTGTCAGGGTTTAAACAAATCATCAAGCAGTTCCAGGTTCCATTGCTCTTTTAGATATCGGATCTCAATCCGATCGCCGCGTGGTTCCTTAATAATTACTTTACGAATATGATAATTTTCCACATCCATGATCAGTTCTATGGAATGAATCATTTTTTGCAGGGCTTCTGCTTTTGGTAACAGCTGTACCCGATAATTTTGATCACGGGAAATCTCCAAATTGAAATATTCGCGCGACTGATCCAGCTCACCCTGCATCCAACCAACAATCATTCCGATGATCTGACGCATGAGTTCCTGAGACCCAATATCAAGCTGCCGGTTTTCTGCACCATTTTTAACAATCTTGGACACCTTGCCATTAACATACAACAACACGGAAGAAAAAGGCTTAGTCAGTTCCCATCGCAAATTACCAGGCGCCTTATAGTAAAGAATGCCTTCAGCCTTTAGCGGTTCTTCAAAGACCAGCATGTGCCTTTCCTGGACAAAATTTGCACGCAAACTGTTCATTTGGCCCAAGTGGTCTTTTACAGCAGACAAGAATTTATCCGTCTGTTGCGCGTCAAAGATTATAGGATCACTAACTTTCAGATTCGAGGCCATGCATAAATTTGCCGTCAAACATATTAAAATGGTGACCGTCAGAAGAAACCCTAAACGTAGCCGTTTAAAAATCTTGCGATATAAAAAATCAAATTTGTTCTTCTCTATAACATTCTCCAAAATGAGTCATATAAAATTTATTTATTAATATATCCCTGAATATTTTTATTGTTAATAATATCTTTAACACTATCTTTAAAAGCTTTCTTTAAAGGCTTCCTAGGGAAAAACATCTTCATGAAAGGAGAACCTGTCGATGATCTTCCAACATAAATTGTCTCAACAAACCCATTCCCATTTTTAACTGAATCTGGATCGCTTCATGCCGAAGATAGTTTTTTGAAAGGAAAGAGTTGAATATACCCTAGACTTCTGCAGGTACCTTTACCACTACTTCCCCTCAAATACTTAGTGTACATTAAGTAATTATTTAGAATTACTTAACTTTATATCAAA
>Ga0075114_10001725_pt1 | contig 11601 bp, 8 predicted proteins | sample AntAceMetag02UKM_FD_69784 | JGI IMG/M metagenome (GOLD analysis project Ga0075114, IMG submission 69784) | Saline lake microbial communities from Ace Lake, Antarctica - Antarctic Ace Lake Metagenome 02UKM | ecosystem: Environmental > Aquatic > Non-marine Saline and Alkaline > Saline | place...
CGAAATATTTGCTGCAAGGTTTTTGAACAAACATCCTCCTAAGCCTTGCACAAGGAATCAAATATTATGGAATAACTTATGGTAATCCAATGGATTAGACTTTTCTAAGCAGCCCCTAGTTAAGGATTTATTGTAATGTGATAATCAGGGACATCTTAAATTCCGACATGTGCGGGATTAATCGACAATCATACATCAACACCATTGCCTTAACTTATTAGCATCGGATTGACGTCTGCCGACATTTCGATCCGCTATGCTCTGAAAAAAATTCGTCCTCCAAAAAGTTTATAGTGCCATTATTCGCCAGTTAAAACATAAGCTCCCCAAAATACAGGAGGAACATTTTGTTCGATCATTTTAAGTTTAGCACCACGCAATGCTTCGGGGATGGGTTTTCCGGAAAGGAGTAAATCATAAAACGAAATCATCAATGCGGCGCTGCTTTTGTCTTCAACTTTCCACAATGATGCAATTTGATTTTGGGCACCGGCATAAAGCAATGCCCTTGTCAGTGCCATCATCCCTTCGCCTTTTGCAAGTGACCCTATGCCACTTTCGCAACTACTGAGTACAACAAGATTGGCATCAATCATCAAATTGTATATTTCGCCGGCATATAAAATTCCATCGTCAGCGTTTCCCGTGATACTTATTGGATATTTATCTTCCCCAATGTTTTCGGGTGGCGAAAATATGATCCCCGAAAGTTTTGGGGTATCATGATTTACAATGCTGTGTGTTGCCAGGTGAAGGTATTTGTAATCGCCGCAAAGCGTTTTAAAATTTTTTTCGCTAGCCTGCTCATTAAGGTATGTGTCGCTTTTTAACATCTGCCCGGCAAAAATTTTGTCAATTGACTTTACCTCATGTTCGCTATAGGGCAATGGATTAAAGTGTTTACCATCATCCGATACTGCCCTGTATTGCACATTCTTGTAATCAGGATCAACAGATTTTAGTTCACTTGTTGAAATCAAACTGTAATTGCTGCCATCGCTGAAAACAGGCGCATAGCCCGACCATTGCTTTTTATATGCAAGTTCATCTGAGGCAGGTCCTTTGGTGTTTTGGTATAAAGTTGCCGAAAAGTGATAGGATATGGCAAATCGCTTCAGGAGGTATTCGGCAGCATCAAAATCAGCAGGGTTTTCGGTTGAAGATATTAGTGTTTCAAAAGGCAAGCCGTTGAGTATATTATCTGGAATAATTACCAGCTTGTTGCAATTATTAATAATTTGTTCAACAGGTCTGATGAGCATGTTGTATAGGCCTCGGCTGTGATTGAAAAATTGTGAGCGATGTTTTAATTGGACAACATTGTACGACTGCACAAGGTTTAGATACATCTCAATCTCGCTGTAAAACTTCGAGTCGATGGTCTGCCTTACAACAGCTGTCTTGTCTTTGTTTATTGCAATTGTGAATAAATATCCCTCGCCTAAAAAGTACTCGATAAAACCTTCATTGTTTTCCTGTAGTTTATTTTGAATTTCTTCGATATTAGCTACCGAATAGTCATACTTCATTTTGTAATATGCCGGATAGGCCTCGTCCAATAAATTGATCATTTGCCCATAATCCTGTTTGAGCTTAAAAAGGCGTGCTTCAAAATCCTCGCTTGTCAAACTGTCGAGTTCGTTTTTTTGTATCTGGGTTTCGTAAAATGCAAGGTCTATCCTGAGCTGTTTTTCTTTTTGCAACAGCTTGTTGGGAATACCCGAAAATTGCCTGGCATTGGATTCTGAAACAGATTCGTATAAAACCCCGGCTTTATTTTTTTCGGCAAAGGTAAAAGCCATATCCTGGAATTGCGAATCTCCGTTGGCTTCATAAAGTTGAAGTGCAGTATTTATAGCTTCTTCGGCATACAAGGCAGTATTTTCGGCGAGGATAAGTTTTGAACCTTCGGCTTTATAGCCATTGCGCATCTTATCTATTAATAAAAAGGTGTGTTGGTATGTGAAAACGGATGAACGCAGATCATCAAGGTTTCTGGTTTTATTTTCGTAGAGGGCTGCCAGGGTTTTTGCTTTTTGGTATAATGAACTTTCGAGTTCTTTTTCAGAAATCATTCCCTCCAATGGAGGATTGTCGTAAATTTTGCTGCTTGCAAAACCCTTTACATTCGATTGAAGTGCTTTTTGAAAATAGGAGAGGGCTTGATTGTAATCTTCATTTTTTGCCGAGGCAATTCCAATCTGGTTATAGGTATAAGCAAGTTCCTTAGCGTTTGCACCATCAAGTTGACTTAATATCTCCAAAGATTTATTGAAATATCCAAAGGCAACATCATAATCGCCTTTTTCGATGTAAACTAGGCCAATACTATTGTAATCCTTTACAATGCGTAAATGCTGGTCTCCAAATAACTCCCGGGCAACGGTCAACGATTTATTAAAGTACTCCAATGCTTTGTCATATTCGTCTTTTTCGAGGTAGCATAAACCTATGGAATTGTAGGACGTTGCAACATTTATATGTTTTTCATCAAGCAGTTCAAGCCTGATGGATAACGCTATATTAAGCTGATCGAGGGCTTTATCATACGCTCCCTGGAAGTAGTAGGCGTTCCCAATATTATGATAATTTGTGGAAACATCAGGGTGGTCCCCGCCAAATAATTTCAGCCTTATCGACAGCGATTTATTGTAATACTCTAGGGCTTTGTTATAGTCGCCTTTTTCAATATAAGCCAATCCAATATTACTGTAGTATGAAGCGACACTTGGGTTGCTGTCGCCATCAGTTTTAAGTTTAATACTTAGGGCTTTGTTTAAGTATTCAAAAGCTTTATCAAAATCCCGCTTCTTAATGTAAGCCAATCCAATGTTATTGTATGCATTTGCAACAGCAGCGTTTTCCTCTCCAATTGATTTCAGTTTGATGCTTAAGGATTTGTAGTAATATTCGAGTGCTTTGTCGAAATCACCTTTTGCATAGTAAGCATTTCCGATGTTACTGTAGATGCCGGCATTTTTTGGGTCATCTTCCCCGCTGGTCTGAATAATAATATCCAGTGATTTATTAAAATATTCAGTGGCTTTTTTAAAATCACCTTTTTCGAGGTATGTCAAACCTATATTATTGTAACTACTTATAATTTTGGGGCTGTCGTCATCAATAGTTTCAAGCTGAATTGATAAGGATTGAAATAAATATTCAAGGGTTTTGTTGTAGTTGCCATCGGCATAATAAACGCTCCCCATTGTATTGTAAATGCTGGCAACATCAGGATGGTTTTCGCCAAGTAAGTCAACCCTTATCGAAAGGGATTCCCCTAAATATTCAATGGCTTTTTCGTAATTGCTTTGCCTGCTATAAACCACACCCAGGTTATAATAGCTTTTTGCTACTTCTAAATTAACTTTCCCCAATTCTTTTAAACCTGTTTCAAGGGCTTTTTCAAGATAAGGTTTTGCAGTTTCAAAATCGCCTGTTCTTCTCGTATTGATGCCAATAGAATTAAGGCATTGTACAAACCTCTCCCAGTTTTCGGCCTTCTTGTAGATTTCGCTTGCATTGTTAAAATAAACATTTGCACTATCGTAGTTCCTGGTTTCGGCAAAAGCTTCCGCTTTGCCAAACCAATAATTAGCCAGGCTTGTGTCCGAAGTTTGCCCTGGTGTTTGGCCAAAATGGCCTGCTATAGTTATCTGTCCCTTTTCGTCAAATGTATTGCCCTCAACCATGGCCGAACCGTTGCTATTCACTCCAAAAGCCGCCGTGGAAAGAAAAATATTAATAAGTATGACAAATAGAGTATTCATTTAAAGGATCAAGTTTTAGCAGGTGCTTTTTTATAATTATGGTTCTACTGTTATTTTAGTGGCGAAACTTTCAATGCTTTTGCTTTCCAGGCCAGAAGCCGGAAGACCGAAGTAAGCCATCTTCGGTCTTCCGGCTTCTGGCTTCAAACCAATACCTGTATCGAAATCATTTTGTGTCATTAAGTTTTTTTATAGTCATTAAATTCGTGGTAGTACCATGAATTATAATTTGTATCAACAGACACAAAAGTAAACAACAATTAGCACATTAAAGTATCTTTAGGTTGCTTCCGTCAGCTTTTGAATAGCTTTTAGTAGGATGACAAAGAATTAAATCTCCAATATTTGGAACCGGTTTGGGTATTGGATTTTCGATATTGGAACTTATCCATACGGACAAGTTTTGTACTTTGAATATTGAATTTTGAATGTTAACTTCAATTTGGTATTAAAAAAAGTATAATTTTGTCCTGAATTTTAAAAAATCACAAAACAATGAATATTCCTGATAATTTAAAGTACACCAAAGATCACGAGTGGTTGAAGATTGACGGCGATGAAGCTTTGGTAGGTATTACCGATTATGCCCAAAACGAACTGGGAGACATCGTTTTTATTGAAGTTGAAACTGTTGATGAGGAATTGGACAAGGAAGAAACCTTTGGTACCATTGAAGCCGTAAAAACCGTATCAGACATGTTTATGCCGGTAAGTGGTACGGTGATTGAGTTTAATGAGGCCCTGGAACAAAACCCTGAGACTGTTAATAACGACGCTTATGGCGATGGGTGGATTATTAAAATCAAGATATCAAACTTGGATGAGTTGGCTGATCTGTTGGATCCGGCTGCCTATAAAGAGTTGATCTAAATCTCGTTTCTTTGCCGGGCTTCAAATTGAAAATAGCTATAACTAAATATTTAGTTGATGTGGCAATAATCAAGTCCAATGTGGCGTTCCTTAGATAAATGGCGAAGTTTTCGAAGTAAATTAAAGCACAAAACATAAATAACATGGAAGCTAAAAAAACTAAAAAAGCAGACCTTGAACCAAAAAAGGTCATTTTTATGCAAATAGGTTTGATTTTTGCGCTGGCGGTAGTTCTTCTGGCGTTTAACTACAGATCTTACGAAGGTGGCAGCACGCTCAACATCCAGGTAAGGGTTGACGATACACCCGAAGAGATCATCCCGATTACCGAGCAGAAAGTAAAACCACCTCCACCTCCTCCACCAAAACAAGTTACAGTTATCAATATTGTAAAGGATGATGTGGTAGTGGAAGATGACATTGAAATTGATGTGGAGGCCGACCAGGAAACCGTTATGGATGACTTCATCCCTGTTTTTGAAGAGGAAGAAGAAGTTGCAGAGATGGAGATTTTTACCGTGGTTGAATCGATGCCTGGTTATCCGGGTGGTGATGCTGCAAGGATGAAGTTCCTTCAGGAAAACATCAAGTATCCACAAATGGCGCGTGAATCAGGAATTCAGGGGACTGTATATGTAACCTTTGTAGTTGAAACTGATGGATCAGTTACCGATGTCCGCGTACTTCGTGGTATTGGTGGTGGTTGCGACGAGGAGGCCATCCGTGTTATTAATATGATGCCCAACTGGGTTGCTGGTAAACAACGTGGCAAGCCTGTAAGGGTCCAGTTTAATATGCCTATTAAATTTACGCTTCAGGGATAAGCAATCCTTTCAAAAATATTTCGATCCCGGTACACCGTTACTGGGATTTTTTTTGCCGTAAACTGACCCAAAGCTGCACCAGGCTTGAATCCGCCAATTTTTTTGGTACTTCTCTCGTTTTATATTGGTAATCAAGTTCTTTATTTCTAACTTAAAACAATCAAAAATGAGAGACAAAAAAAGTAAATCAGCACAGTTGGAACGGAAGCGTTTTATCTTTCTTGAAATTGGCGCAATCATTACTTTGGCAGCCATATTGCTTGCATTTAATTACCGAGCATACCCCGGCGACACGTTTTTGGATTTTGATCGAACAACCAGCGAATTCCCTGTAGATTTCGTATTTGTAACGGTTCAGCCACCGCCACAGCCACCGGTACCTCCAACGCCAGCACCATTTTTCAAAATACGGGATAATGATGTTGATATTGAAACAAATTACCAAATAGATGTTGAAGCTGACCAACAAACAGTGGTGGATGCCTGGGTTCCATACGTGCCTGATGAAGTTCCTGAACCCGAACCTGAGCCCTATGTATTTGTAGAGCAAGATCCATCATTTCCGGGTGGTGAAAAGGCACGTCAGCAATTTTTACTTGACAATATTAGATACCCAATGACCGCGCGTGAAGCTGGAATGAGCGGGACTGTCTACATTCAGTTTGTGGTGGAAACGGATGGTAGGATAAGCAATGTGGAAGTATTGAGAGGTCCCGATGGCGGCTTGAACGAAGAAGCTGTGCGTGTAACTTACCTGATGCCAAATTGGAATCCGGGCCGGCAGCAAGGAAAAGCTGTCAGGGCATTTGTTAAAATGCCAATAAAATTTGTGTTGCAGTAACAATCCTTTTAACCCGATATATTTCACCCGGTGCGTGTGGTCGCGTACCGGGTTTTTTTAATAACCTGAGTTCGATTTAAGAATTAATTCTATATGATTGAATTTGAATAGCCCTGGGTTTCAACCCAGGGATTAAGTGTTGAGCACAGCGAATCAGATTTTTAAAAATTTTGTAAAATAAAAAACAAAATTTTCAAATATCTTTAGCTCTAATTGTCATTTTAACCCCTACCCTGAAGATAGGGCAGGGCTATTCAAATCAACGTATTAGGCTGGTTGGCCTATATCGAACTTAGGTTAATAGTATTCACGTTTTTTGACGTTTCCAAGTCCTGCGGGCCTTGGAAAGTCACCCAATTTAATTAAGCCAGTGCAAAACTTTCCATCGTCCGCCACCAGGCGGACATGGAAACGTTAAAAAAAACTAATCTAAAACCATAATTTTCTTTGTAACGAAAACATTTCCCTCAAGTTCAATTTTCGCAAAATAAATCCCATCGGGTAAATGGCTGACATCAATGTTGGTATTTCGATTGTTAAGCGATTTTGAAACAAGAGTTTTCCCGCTTGAGTTTATCAGGTCAATATTTCTCAGTTGAACATCAGAAGAAAAGCGGATTACATTTGATGCCGGATTTGGATGTATGTTCACCATGGCAGAAAGCTCATCGGGCTCATCAATCCCAACAACCAAATCACCGCAGGTAATGTTATCTTTTTTAAAATAAGTTACATTTTTATGGTAGCCATAATAGCTACTAATACCATAATTGTAGATCCTTAATTTATCAAGGTAAATTCCTATCCCCAACACGTAGCTTATTTCTTCCTCATCTGCTGGGCCAAAATTGTCTGTAGGGCCCCAAACATTATCAGCTTCACAAAAAATCAAATCATTTTCGGCCCTAACAAAATATGTCCAAAGGTTAAAATCACAATAATCAGCCGAATAAAACTGCTTATAGTTCCCATCAAACACCTCGAAAGGGAGTTGTGCAATAGTTTCGAAACGGTTATAACTTTTTACAATCGTATCGGTATTTACAAAAGAGGAATCCTCATAAAAGGTTTGTTCTTCAATCAGGTATTCCAATAAGTTGTTGGTTTCTGTTCTTTCCAGTATGCTATGTTTCCTGTAGTGTGTGTAGTTTTCATAGGGACCACATTCGAACCAGAAATAATATTCTACGTACTGGATTTCATCCCCCGGCTGCCAATCATAAAGCATTTCGTTGGTAATTTTGGTGATGCCCAGATTTGGATTATCGTTGCCAATCAAATGCAAAGGCTTTAGTACCTGCGGGAATGAATCTATTTGGAAAAAATCAATCAGCCCGAGGTATTTGCCAATAACAATATTTTTTCCATTGAGTGCAGAATTGATTTGATTGCCTTCGAGGTCGGAGTGGCTGATTTTGAAAAACCTGGCTGAGTCAACATAATCAAAGACTGAAACAGTATCTGTACTTTCATACATCAACGAAAATTTTTGAATTGAATCCTGGTAAAAAATATGCGAGTTTCCTGAGGCAGGGTTGAAGTTGAAATGAATGGTATCACCATTATTTGGATAAAGCTTGTATGAATACAGATTATCGAAATCAATTTTGGCGCCAACCCAAACCGGCTCATTTTGCATCCAGCATTCCGGGCCTCCCCAAAATGGGCAATCATAACTCACAAAATTAGGTTCCGATGGAAGCCCGAAGAAATTATAATACACAGAATCGTTCCCGACCGACAACACCGAATCGAATGACATGCTGTAGGCACTTTGCATGTCCGGCATTGAAGTAAAAAGCTTTTGGGAGGAGGCATTGAAAGGTTTGTAGTTTTGAGTGAAGGCCGTTGAAGTGGTGATGAGTAGGAGGGCGAGGAGAAGTTTTTTCATGATGTTTTATTTTTGGGGATGTATATAATAAGACTCAAGCGAATTGGTGTGGTTGCCCGCATGTGATTTTAATATACTGGGTTTTACACAAAAATAGTAATTATTCCGAAAGCAATTAACGGTGCAAAAGAGGTCACAGCATATTTTCAAGTCAAAATATTTTGGAACACGGATGACACAGATTAAACGGATAACCACCGATAAGCCAAGGTTTGATATCTGTGACCATCAGTAAAATCCATGTTATTAGTGTTCTATATCAGAATTTGCCCATTGCCTAAATCAAGCTCGTTGAAGGCAGTTCTATGTCTTCGTTTGATGGATTTTTTATTGGCTCTCTTTCGTGTGAAAAAAATCAAACACAAGCTTCCCTTTACTTTTCCCAATCATTCCCTGCAAATCTTCCAGGTTGGTCATTTTAATCTTTTTCACGGATTTAAATTTTGAAAGTAATTTCTGGGCATAGTTCGGGCCAATGCCTTCAATTTCGGTGAGGGTGCTTTTGATGGTTCCTTTTTCGCGTTTTTTGCGGTGATGGGTAATTCCAAAACGATGGGCTTCATCGCGCAAATATTGGATAATTCTGAGGGATTCCGATTTTTTGTCTAAGTAAATGGGGATGGTGTCGCCGGGAAAATAGAGTTCTTCAAGCCGCTTGGCGATACCAAGGATGGTAATCTTGCCACGAAGCCCAAGTTTTTCGAGGCTCTTTACTGCCGAACTAAGTTGGCCTTTTCCTCCATCAATCACGATGAGTTGGGGCAAATCTTTTTCTTCGTCGAGTAATCTTTTGTAGCGGCGGTAAATCACCTCTTCCATCGAAGCATAATCATCGGGCCCTTCAACGGTTTTGATGTTGTAATGCCGGTAATCCTTTTTGCTGGGTTTGGCATCGCGAAAGCAAACCATGGCTGCAACGGGATAGCTGCCCTGGATGTTTGAGTTGTCGAAACATTCGATATGTTTAGGCAATTCTTTCATGCGCAAATCCTTCATCATGGTGTTGAGGATGCGCTTGCTGTGCCGCTCAGGATCGACCAACTCGATTTGCTTGCGTTTTTCTATCTGGTAATATTTGGCATTGCGCTCCGACAATTCAAGCAGGTGCTTCTTGTCACCTATTTTTGGAACGGTAAAAGTAACATCAGGAAGCTCGATTTTTAATTTGAAGGGCAATAGGGCTTCATTTGAATTGCTGTCGAAGCGTTGCCTGAAATCGGCCACAGCCAATGCCAACAACTCTTCTTTGCTCTCGTCCAGTTTCTTTTTCATTTCTACGGTGTGGGCCTGTACAATGGCGCCATCCACCACTTTCATGTAATTTACGTAACCTGAATCGTCGTCGCAAATGATTGAAAAAACATCTACGTTATGGATTTTCGGGTTCACCACCATCGACTTGCTTTGGTAGCGTTGGAGCAGCTCAATTTTTTCTTTGATGGCCTGTGCTTTTTCAAACTGCATTTCGGTAGCATAGCGGCCCATCAAATCTTTCAATTGCCGCTGTACTTCGCTGATGTTGCCTTTGATGATGAGCTTGATCTCGCTGATGGTTTGTAGGTAATCTTCCTCAGTTTGCTTTCCTACGCACGGGGCCAGGCAGTTTCCGATGTGGTATTCGAGGCAAACTTTAAACTTCCCTGCATTTACATTTTTCTCACTCAGGTAATGCTTGCAGCTACGGAGTTTATAAAGTTGCCGGATGAGATCAAGCAAAGTGTGCATCATCCTTGACGAAGCATAGGGCCCGAAATATTCTGAGCCATCGCGAATTACATTGCGTGTTGGAAAAACGCGTGGGAACCTTTCGTTTTTTATGCAAATCCAGGGGAATGTCTTGTCGTCCTTTAGCAGGACATTGTAGCGGGGCTGGTATTTTTTAATGAGGTTGTTTTCGAGCAGCAGGGCATCCAGTTCCGAATCGACAACGATGTGTTGGATGCTGGCAATTTTTTTCACCATCACCGAAGTTTTGCCACTCACACCCGATTCTTTATTAAAGTAGGACGAAACCCGCTTTTTCAGCGACTTTGCCTTCCCGATATAAATGATCTTGTCCTTTACATCCAAAAACTGATAAACCCCCGGCTTGTAGGGCAGGGTGGAAATAATAGGTTTAAGTTTATCGATATGTGGGTTTAACTTTTGCATAAAGCTAAATCATCAATCAAAAATCGTTAATCATCAATCAAAAATTTTTAGGGTCAATAGGTGTCTGTTAATCTTCCCTCTTCAAATGATCCCACCCTTGTGCTTTAATCTCAACCACCGGGCCCGATTTTGTAATCAGGTTTACGCCTTCCGATTTATGGGTCATAAAGCCAATTACCGAAATGTCCTTTTCCTTTTTAATCATTTCATAATCTTCTTGCTTGATCGTGAACAGCAATTCGTAATCCTCGCCACCATTCAGGGCATACATCGATGGATCCATTTCGAACGAGCGGGCAGTGTTGTATGTTTGCTCATCGATGGGGATCTTCTCCTCGTAAACCGTGCATCCCAAATCCGAATGTTTACAGATATGTTTGATTTCAGAAGCCAGGCCGTCGGAAATATCAATCATAGCGGTGGGTTTAACTTTCAGGTCTTTTAAAATTTCTATCACATCGGGCCTTGCTTCGGGCTTAAGTTGCCTTTCAAGTATGTACTCGTAATCTTCGAGGTTGGGTTGCATATTTGGGTTGGCAGTGTATTCGGCTTTTTCGCGCTCCAAAACCAAAAGGCCGGCATAAGCCCCTCCCAAATCACCGGACACACACAAGAGGTCTTTTTCTTTTGCCGGTCCGCGGTAAACCACGGCATCCTTTTCAACCTCACCAATGGCAGTAACCGAAAGGACGAGCCCCTGCTTGCTGCTGGTGGTATCGCCGCCCACCAAATCAACCTTGTATTTTTCGCAGGCCAGTTTCATCCCGGCATACAACTCTTCAACCGCTTCCAGGGGGAAACGGCTCGACAATCCCAAACCAACAATTACCTGCTTTGGCGTTCCATTCATTGCATAAATATCCGACAGGTTCACCACAATGGCTTTATAACCCAAATGGCGCAAAGGATAATAAGTCAGGTCGAAATGAATGTTTTCAAGGAGCAGGTCTTTTGTTACCAACATGTATTTGTCACCGGCATCAATCACGGCAGTATCGTCCCCAACACCTTTAATTGTAGATGGGTGATGAATTTTCACATCATTCGTCAATCGGTCAATCAGGCCAAATTCGCCTAATTCTGAAATTTCTGTTCTTTTAGGATCTTTATCTTCAAGCATAGTATAGGTCATTTAAATTGGCGGCAAAGTTAAGGTTTTGTTCAAAAGGCTAATTGTTGAACATATTGTGGGTGCACGACAAATTTCCACATGTCAAAATAATTATCATCGAATTACGCTGATTAATCGAATTA
>Ga0075114_10001733_pt1 | contig 11587 bp, 11 predicted proteins | sample AntAceMetag02UKM_FD_69784 | JGI IMG/M metagenome (GOLD analysis project Ga0075114, IMG submission 69784) | Saline lake microbial communities from Ace Lake, Antarctica - Antarctic Ace Lake Metagenome 02UKM | ecosystem: Environmental > Aquatic > Non-marine Saline and Alkaline > Saline | place...
CCGGTGACCATTTTGATATTCACACCATGCTGTTTTGCTACTCTGATGGTATCGGCGGCATCTTCGCGTGGTGGATCAAATAATGACATAATCCCCAGAAATACCCAGTGACCAGCTTCATCTGTTTTAGCGACCCCCAGTGCGCGATAGCCTTTAAGTGCAAACTCGTTCACGACTTCTTCAGCATGTTTGCGCATATCCACACCTGGCAAACACAAATCCAGAACAACCTGTGGCGCACCTTTGCTTACTTTAAATTGATGCCCTTCATCTGACTTGATGGTAACTTCTGTACGTTTCTGGATTGGATCGAAAGGAATGAAATGCTGCTGATGAAACTCATGTAATATTTTTTCATCATGCAGTTTTTGCAAGATCGCGGTATCAATCGCATCCGGGTTTTCAGCATCCGAAGCCATCGCCGCTGCCAGAATTATTCCATGTGCATCTGCGCCGTTAAAAACGACTGGGTCTCCCAGCGTTAATTTATTTTGTGTCAATGTGCCGGTTTTATCGGAACACAAAATATCCATTCCTGCCAGTTCCTCAATCGATTCCAGGCGAGAAACAATGGCTTTTAATTTGGCTAGTTTTATGGCACCAACAGCCATCGTTACCGACAGTACGGCAGGCAAAGCAACAGGAATAGATGCAACCGTTAAAATCAAGGCGAACTGGACCAATTCCATCACAGGCAAATGTCGTTCCAATCCAACTAATATCAATACCGCAACCAGCGCTATACTAATAAAAATCAGATAATCTCCGATTTGCATCACTGCTTTTTGGAAATGTGAAACGGATTTTGCAGAATCCACCAGTTTTGCCGTTTTACCAAAATAAGTATGTACACCGGTACTAGTTACTACCCCCGTCATTTCACCTTGTTTAGCAATAGAACTGGAATAAATTAAATCACCGGTACGCTTGTCAACTGGCAAAGATTCACCCGTCAAAGCAGACTGATCAATACTGAGATAATCTCCCTCTAGTAAGGCAATATCAGCTGGCACAACATCACCCAGGCGTACTTTAACCAGGTCACCCGGTACCAGTTGTATCGCATCAATACTGAGCCATTGTCCTTCTCTGAACACACGGGCTTTAAGTGCCAGATTCTTTTTTAACTGTTCAATGGCATTACCGGCCTGATATTCCTGCCAGAACCCGACGATGGCATTAAAAAAGAGCAAAATCAGAATAATCACCAGATCATCCATATTATGAGCAACGGCAGAGAGTATCGCCGCTATTTCAATCATCCAGGGAATCGGCCCCCAGAAATAGGATAGAAATTTCAGGATCGCACTTCTATGTTTTTCCTGAATAGTATTTAGCCCGTAAAAGCCAAGGCGTGCTTGCACATCGGATTCTGTAAGTCCATTTTTACTGCTCTTCAGATACTTCAGGAGTGCCTCTGCTTCTAGCGTACGGACTTTTTCTGCATCTAGCGGTGGCGGAAATAATGCTTCAGCGTTATGCTTCATAATCAATAACCTGTATTGTTAGATAAATTTAAATAAGTAGTAGACTCTAGATTCTCAGTAATATGAGTGCAAGCATAGATGAATAGTAAGTCGGTTTTTTAACACTTAAAAACATAAGTTGACCTCTGTTGATAAAATAGGCAAAAAGCACGCCTATAGGATTGGTTGTTAACAATTCATTGCAGTGACCAGCAAATCGATAAGTGCCAACAATGAACATCCTGCAGTAGTAGACTAAAAAGACTAATTATCCATTACGGCACCTTATCGACCATCCTGATGTGTACATGACTATATCGCCAGGCGGCCTGTAAAAAAACGGCGACACTAAGGAACGAGAATTCAATAATGACCGAGTCTTACTTGTCTTTTGACTTCACAGCCGCGCTAGAAAACTAGTTGCGTAGACTTCTATACGTCTGGTTTCATAACATGCCTGTGAAGCCAAAATCCTGCGTCATACTTTCGGGCATTATTAAACCCTCATTCCTGAGCAGGATTAAAAGGGTCACAATGGCTAGTAGTACCCACAAAGACATCATATCACTCATGAATTTATAGATACCCAGCCCAGAGACTAATGCTGCCAGACTTGTTCGTAACCATGCCTGATAAGTTCTTTCATTAGCCAGTGTGGTGCGATCCATTGCCAAAGAATTATTATCCGGCATATCCGGTAATTTAGTCTGCACGGAATATCTCCTTTAGAAAAAACATGATGCCAGATATAAAACTATATCTCGCACTCAATAGCCTTCATCTTCATCGGGTAATTTAACTTTTCCACGGAATGAGCGATACATATAAAACGTATAGCCTAACGCTAATATCATACCGATGGGAAACCAGATTAAGCCCATACGCAAGGCGTATTTAGAAGTCGCCGTATTATAAATGGTTAGACTATTCACCGGTTCGGTTGTGGCAATCAGCAGATTGGGATAAATAGCAAAGGCAACAGTCATTAACATAAATACAATCAGCGCAGAAGAAGAGGCAAACGCATAGAGGTCATTATTTTTGTTACGAAATATTAGCATCGCGAGCAAAGCGATGGCTGCCAGCATCGGTAATAATAATCCCCAGGTCGCGTGATTATAATTATCAATAACCATTGGCTGCGCCTCATAGCTTGCAAATGGGAGTATCAGTATAAACAGGATAACCAGCCCATTTCCTTGCCGTGAAATATGGCGGGCACGATGCTGGATAGCCTGCTCGGTTTTCAGGGCAATAAAATTAGCACCGTGTACGGCAAAAAGTACAATAGCAAATAACCCCGTCAGTGACGTATACCAGTCGATAATGCCCGGATGTGCTCCCGTTTTAAAATCTGTCCACAACGGTAAGAAAAAGAAGCCATCCGCTTCCACTGGCACACCGCGCAAAACATTACCTAAGGCAACACCTAGAATTAGACTAATAGACACACTACCAATGACCAAAAGTACATCCCAGAAACTGTGCCATAAAGGGCTTTTCAATTGGGCACGCAGTTCCATTGATAAACCCCGAAACATCAATAGCCACAACAAGAAAATTAAAGCCAGATAATAACCGCTAAATGACGAGGCATAAGCGGTAGGGAATGCAAAGAATAGCACTCCACCGGCAATGATAAGCCATACCTCGTTACCATCCCAGATTGGTCCTATCGCATGCAACACGGTTCTACGCTCCCTATTATTTTTGGCGATCAGCAAATAAATATTACCAATACCAAAATCAAATCCATCGAGTACAACAAATAAAGCCAGCAAGACACCTAAAATAATAAACCATAAAGTTTCCATTATTATTCTTCCTCCTCAGTGTGTGTTTCTGCAGCCGTCGGGCCAACACTAATAACGCGCAGAACCAGCATGATGAAAAGCAACCCCATCAGCAGATACATGAATGCAAAACCCAGTAGCGTGAATAAAACATTACCGGAACTGACATGCGGTGATGCACCCTCAACCGTACGCATCAGGCCGTAAACTAACCAGGGTTGCCGACCAATTTCAGTGGTCATCCAGCCCGCAGTGGTCGCTATATAGGGCAATGGCACACTCAACATTAGTATCCATAGCATCCAGCGCGACTCAAAGAGTTGCTTGCGCCACATTAGCCAAGCAGCCATCAGCATAATACCGACAAACAGACTGCCTAAAATAATCATCGCATGAAAACTGTAAAACACCAGAGGGACAGAACCTGGCCATTCATCTTTGGGAAAATCATCCAGACCTGGTAATTCGCCATCCAGTTTAAAAGTCATCAGCAAACTATCCAGATAAGGAATCACCAACGGGTTATCCAGCGTCTCGGTTTGCATATTCGGTTGCCCGATGATAATTAACGGCGCTCCTTTCTGTGTCTGAAAAATTCCTTCCATTGCTGCCGCTTTAACAGGCTGATGCTCAAAAACCTGTCTGGCCTCGCCGTGACCAAATGGAAAAATCTGCAAAATGGTCGTGACCGCAGCAATGCTCACACCAACGCGCACAAAAAGTTTGGCAGATTGTAGGTGTTTGCCTTCTAGTAAATAATAAGCGCCCACTGCCGATACAACAAACGAGCCAGTAATCAGAGTTGCATTCATATTGTGTAGGTACTGCCAGAATAACCAGGGGTTAGTGAGTAATCCGCTTAAACTATTCAGTGAGAATACCCCGTCACTAGAGACCGTATAGGCGACAGGGTGTTGCATCCAGGCATTGGTGGCCAGGATAAAATACCCGGAAAGCCAGGTCCCAAAAAATACCATAAAGGCCGAAAACCAGTGAGCGCGAGCGCCAATACGTTTTTCACCCATTAACAACAAGCCCAGAAAAGCCGATTCTATTGTAAAGGCAAACAGCCCCTCCATAGCTAGGGTATTGCCAATGACTCCGCCTGTTCTGCGTGAAAATTCAGCCCAGTTAGTACCGAAAAGAAATTCCATCGGAATACCAGTGACCACGCCAAAAACAAAGTTAATCCCAAATAACCTGATCCAGAATTGAGCTGCTCGGTTATATTTCTCATCCCTATGATAAAAAGCCAGGCTCTTGAATAACAAGATAATTGCGGCCAATCCCATCGTCAGTTGTGGGAATAAATAATGAAAGATCACGTTAAATGCAAAATGAACGCGATCTAACATAATAATGGTATCGTCCATATTTTTTCCTCTTTTGGTAGTTAGGAGTTATTCTCAGGTCTAGTCACTTAATTTTCTTGCCTGAAAAGGATTATTGCTTTACCCAGCTAATAGCGTCTTTAAATTCTGATATTGTATAGGTTACTACTTGACCATCCATAAAATAAGCACCCACTTTTGCAGCCCACGCGACCCATTGCTGGTCAGCTACAACAGCGATTTTTTTCAAAATCATGCCGATGGTTCAGACCAAACATAGCATCATCCCAGGCAGCGCTTAGTTCCCAGCCGGTAAAATTTGCATCCAGATAAAGCAGCACCCTGACTTTCCCAAACTGATCTATAAGCTGATTGAGTCGAGGAATAAAAACCAACTCTTAATCTTCGCTGGTAAGCATATCTATTGTTTTAACGACTAAGGTGTTTCCTTCTGTTTCTGGCATAATTTCTATCATGATAATCACCTCTTCTGTTTAAAATGGTTGGTTAACTTCAAGGCTCGGGGTAATGAAACGCGGCCCGACAAACCTCTGAAAATGTTGGGTTACGTTATCGCTAACCCAATTTGCACTACTTTCTAATACACTTTTCAAGCTCTAGTATATACAGGGTTGCTTTTATCACTGTATCCGGATTCAGGCTGATGGAGTCGATGCCTTATTTTACCAGTAATTCGGCAATTTCAGGGTAATCAGAAGGTGCTTGTCCGCATATACCTGAATGGAGAGTATTACGTTTAGCGCCGGTAACGGCCAGACGAATCATTGCTTTAACTCCGGCATCGCGCTCATCAAAATCAAAGGCAACAATTTCGGAGTCCCGATCCCCGCCTAAAGTTAATTGTGTCAAATCGTTAGAGCCGATGGAAAAGCCATCAAACAACTTGGCAAAGGCATCAATCTGGATCAGATTATTAGGTATTTCACATATAGCCTATTATTATTTAATGCTTTGGTCTGATCAATCATGATTCACTTCTGCATAACGTTCCCTGGATTAAATAGGGAACTGTTACAGCTTTAGTATTAAAAAGAAAGTCTGAAAAAGTGGCTCAATATTAATGGCCAGTTTTGGCTCAGTTTAAATGGCCATTAACAAGTGTCTTCATCTGTGTCTTACTCACTCACGTGGAAGGAGTTCTGCATCATCCAGAGTTGACAGCTAGCAGCTAATGTCGCAGTTAAAATAAAAATCACACTTAATATTAATAGGCAAGAATTTATGGACAGTTCGCTAATGAGAGGGGACAATCATATTTTGATTGATCTTGTGGATTTCAACGGTTTAGCTATATTACTAAGTACTCATTCAGGTCGGTTTCAGGTTTTCGGAGTTGCGAAAGAGGTGGAATTCACTGATGGCTAATCAGGCAACAGAACTCAAATATGCAGTCCGGCTTCATGTTATTGGCAAGTATTTTGGATTACTGTGCCTGGTACTGGCTTTGCTGTCGCTGGTGCCGCTACTGGTATCTGTGATCCTTGGCGACACGGCTATGACGTTACGTTATGGTATTGTGAGCGGCGGGCTTCTGGCCTTCGGGGGCGGCCTGGCTCGGCTGAGAGCTACTACTAGACTACAGACTAATGAAGGCATGGTATTGGTGGCGCTGATGTTTCTGTTCACGCCGTTGCTGATGTCCTATCCGATGATGGGGGCGGGGATGGGATTTCTGGATGCCTTCTTCGAAGCCGTCTCCGCTGTGACAACTACGGGGCTAAGCACTAAGGCAACGCTGGTTGGTGCACCAGAGACGTTTCTTTTTGCCCGCGCCTGGATGCAGTGGTACGGCGGCCTGGGTATCGTGGTACTTTCGCTGGCGCTGGTCGTGCAACCGGGATTGGTAAGCAAGGGCCTGGCTATCACGGAAGCCGAAAGTGATGATTTGGCCGGCGGTACTCGGGCGCATGCACGGCGAGTGCTAAAAGTGTATGCCATCTTGACCATCCTGGGCATCATAGGTTCATTGGCACTGGGAATCGGTTTTTTCGATGCGCTGCTGTATTCCTTTGCGGCGGTCTCGACCGGCGGTTTTGCTCCCTATGACGGCAGCCTCGATATATTTGCCTGGCCAGCGCAAGCGTGGGTTACCTTTCTCTGCCTGGCCGGTGCCATTCCGTTGCCGTTCTACTATCGAATATTGCGTGAGCGGCGGCACGATAGCATGGATTTTCTGCAACTCCGAACCGTTATCATTGCTTGCCTGGTCGTTACGTTGACACTGGCCGCGTTTATGCGACTGGGCAACGACATGACTTGGCCGCAAGTGATCAAGCACGCACCCTTGCTGGCTTTTTCTGCACAGACAACCGCAGGTTTTTCTTCAATGTCGTGTGCACAACTTGATGCGGGCTCGAAACTGGTAATGACTTTCTCGATGCTGGTGGGTGGTGGCGCAGGGTCGACTGCAGGTGGTTTCAAGCTACTGAGGTTGTTAATTATGGTGAGTGTGTTACGCTTGATCCTGTTGCGAACCTGCCTGCCGAAACACGCTGTTATCGAGCCTAAGCTGGCTGGACAGCGACTGCAGGACGACGATATTCGTAATGCGTTGCTGCTTATTCTGCTGTTCGTGGCTGTCGTCGTATTGTCCTGGCTGCCGTTTGTGGCGATGGGCTACAACCCGATTGACGCGCTGTTCGAAGTGGTTTCAGCAACGGGAACGGTGGGGCTTTCTGTGGGTTTAACAAGTCCGGGTCTGCCGGCGCTGCTTAAAGGTATTTTGTGCCTTGACATGCTGATGGGAAGACTCGAAATCATCGCCTGGTTGGTGCTACTTTATCCACAAACCTGGTTTGGCAAAAGAATGGAGAACACATGAGAATTGTATTTGTCGGCGCTGGAAAAGTGAGTTTTGAAACGGCCAAGTATTTGATCAAAAAGAGCCACGAAGTCATCATCATCGAGACCGACAAAGATAAGATCGATGCATTGTCCGAAGAGATGGATTGCAGTTTCCTGCTGGGTGATGGCAGTCATCCGCAAATTTTGCGCGAAGTCAATCCAGAACAAACCGATTTTTTATTTTGTTTAACCAACAGTGATCAGGTTAACGTTATTGCCAGCCTCGTCGGTCGTTCCCTCGATTTTAAACGTATCGTAACCAGCATTGGCGATCCGCAGTTCGAAGGCATTTGCCATGAGCTGGGGCTGAAGGACACCATCATTCCATCCCGCACAATCAGTCGTTATCTGGAAGACATGGTAGGCGGCAGAAAAACCGTGGAAATCTCTACGGTCATTAAAGGTGAAGCCCGTTTTTTTTCCTTGATTGCAAAAAAGGAAGATACAATCGCGGTCAAGGATCTGGATTTGCCAGGCGATGCAAAAGTCATCTGCTATTATCGCGATGGCGAGTTTTCCCATGTGGATGAAGAAACCGAATTCTGCATAGGCGATGAGATTGTTATTTTAACGCACAGCAAAAATATCCCGGTGTTGCAGGAACGTTGGCCGCTGATGCAGGATCAGAAGCAGAAGCAGGAGGCTGACGATGCCAGTTCGAAATGATGACAGCAACGCTAACTTTGGCTTGTCAAGTTCAGAAAATTCAATGAGGATGAAATCCGCAACCATCCAGCCCATACTCTCCAAACGTAAACCGGGATCGGAACCCAGTGCAAAAGCTATTAAGCCCATTTTTGTAAATCCTGGCGTGGTTGTCTCGGTGCGCGGCAGTGTCGTGGATATTCGCTTCGATGCGCATTTGCCACCTATTTACGCGTTGCTGAATGCACAGGAGGGAGCCTGTACCATTGAGGTTTTAGCGCATCTGGATGCACAACGGGTGCGAGGGATTGCGTTGACGCCCACCCAGGGTCTCGCTCGTGGCATGTCAGTGAATGACACGGGGGGACCTTTAAAGGCGCCGGTCGGCAAGGACATACTCTCGCGTATGTTTGATGTGTTCGGGAACACCATAGACCGGCAAGCGAAGCTTGCCAAAGTGCAATGGCGCTCGGTGCATAGGGCTCCGCCAGCGCTGGCACAACGCTCTACCCAATCTGAAATATTTGCAACCGGCATCAAAGTGATCGATGTACTGGCGCCGCTGGAACGGGGCGGCAAAGCCGGATTGTTCGGCGGGGCGGGCGTGGGTAAGACGGTATTGCTCACCGAAATGATCCACAACATGATCGGACACCACGAGGGTGTCAGTATTTTTTGCGGTATCGGAGAACGCTGTCGCGAAGGCGAGGAGCTTTACCGGGAGATGAAAGAAGCCGGAGTATTAGAGAATATGGTGATGATATTTGGCCAAATGAACGAGCCTCCAGGCGCCCGTTTCCGGGTCGGTCATGCTGCGCTGACGATGGCCGAGTATTTTCGTGACGACGAAAACAGGGATGTGTTACTGCTCATCGACAATATCTTTCGTTTTATTCAAGCCGGTTCTGAAGTCTCGGGTTTGATGGGGCAGATGCCATCGCGGCTGGGTTATCAGCCGACGATGGGGACCGAGTTATCGGGTTTGGAGGAACGAATTGCCAATACCGATAACGGCGCCATCACCTCGCTGCAGGCGGTTTATGTGCCGGCGGACGATTTTACTGATCCGGCGGCGGTACATACTTTTTCACATCTCTCTGCGTCCATTGTGCTGTCGCGCAAACGCGCCAGTGAAGGCCTCTATCCAGCCATCGATCCTTTGCAATCCAGTTCCAAGATGGCTACACCGGGTATAGTCGGCCAACGACATTACGACTTAGCACAACAGATCCGGCGGACTCTCGCCCAATACGCACAGCTCAAAGACATCATCGCCATGCTGGGCCTCGAACAACTTTCCCAGGAAGATCGCAAGGTGGTTGCCCGCGCCCGACGCCTGGAAAGATTTCTAACTCAGCCTTTTTTTACCACGGAACAATTCACCGGACTCAAAGGGAAACTAGTTAACCTTAAGGATGCGCTGGACGGTTGTGAGCGTATTTTGAACGATGAGTTCGAAGATTTTCCTGAGCGAGCGTTGTATATGATTGGCACAATTGATGAGGCGGTCAAGACATCCACGCAGTCAGGTGCTACCGAAAATGAATCTAGCAAAACATCTCAACAGGACAGCGCCGATGCCATCGCCCCGCATGAATCTTAAGGTACTTCTGCCTTTCCAGGTTTTTATCGAAACCAGTGATGTGATACGCATCGTTACGGAGACACGCGAGGGCTCGTTCGGTCTTTTACCGCAACGTCTTGATTGCACTGCGGCGCTGTTGCCGGGAATCCTTGTTTACGAAACCGTTGCGGGCGAGGAAATCTATCTGGCGATTGACCAAGGGATCCTGGTCAAGGCTGGGCCGGACGTGTTCGTTTCCGTACGCAGAGCACTCACTGGCACAGACCTTGCGCAATTACACGCCGCAGTGGAACAGGAATTTTTGACCCTGGACGAAGATCAGCAAAGTATGCGCCTGGTCATGGCGAAACTGGAAAGCAGATTCCTGCGTCGCTTAGCGAGTTTTGAATATGAATGATAATTTCAACAAGAAGTCGAAAAACGCTTCGGATTTCGCCAACCAAGTGGCTACGAAGGCGACACGTAAGCTTAAGGCGCAACGCAACAGCACGCCAGGTGTCTGGTTTGGTTTAGGCATGATGGGCTTGATTGGCTGGTCGATAGCTGTTCCAACACTACTCGGCGCGGCGTTGGGACTGTGGCTGGATCAGCACTATCCAGGCGAACGTTCCTGGACGCTGGCGTTATTGGTAGCTGGTCTTACCCTCGGCTGTGTGAATGCCTGGCTTTGGCTAGATAAGGAATACAAGGCGATGGAAGACGAACAGGAGGATAAAGATGAATGAAATACTGATCTTATTTCTGGTATGGGTAATAGGGGGATTGTTAGGCGCATTTTTTTTCGGCGGTCTTTGGTGGACAGTCCGTAAGGCGCTTGCGTCTGAACGACCGGCGCTATGGATTTTCCTTAGTCTGATGCTGCGCACAGGCATTACTGTGAGCGGATTTTACCTGGTTTCCGGAGAGCATTGGCAACGCCTGCTAATATGTCTGCTGGGCTTTATCACGGCACGCTGGGTTGTGCAGCGGTTTCTTGGGTCAACCGCAGAGTCACTAACCCCCGCGCCACAGGAGTCCGGCCATGCACCTTAGTCCTGACCAGATCATTTTTTGGCAATATGGTTTTTTCAAACTTAATGCCACCCTGGTGTATACCTGGGGCTTGATGCTCTTATTGAGCGTCGCGGCCAAATTGATAACCGGCCGTCTTTCTCAGGGAATGCAACGCTCCCGCTGGCAGAACCTGTTGGAAATTGTCGTGACTGCGATCGAAAAGCAAATCGGCGAGGCCGGCCTAAATCAACCGAGACGTTATCTCGGTTTTCTGGGAACGCTGTTTCTGTTCATCGCCACGGCTAGCCTTTGTACGATTATTCCCGGCTATGAGGCACCGACTGGATCGCTTTCGACCACCACGGCGCTGGCTCTATGCGTGCTGGTGGCGGTACCGTTCTATGGCATTGTCGACCTTGGTGTTGGAACTTATCTCAAGTCCTATATCGAGCCAACTGTGATTATGCTGCCCTTTAATATCATCAGTGAGATCTCCCGCACGCTAGCCTTGGCAATACGGCTGTTCGGCAATATGATGAGCGGGGCGATGATTATTGGCATACTGTTAGCCATTACCCCATTTATTTTTCCCATTGTAATGACCCTACTGGGTCTGCTCACAGGCATGGTGCAAGCATACATCTTCAGCATTCTGGCCGCAGTTTACATTGCCGCTGCTACCCTTAATCGTAAAGCAGAGGTGAGACCGGCAGACAACAGCTGACAGTGCAATGATTTTTTTAATTAACACGGAGCAATGCAAGTTTATATCTTGCGCTTTGTTCCGACTTAAGTGCTATAGCACGACAATAAACCTGAGGAAATATTATGGATAACATGACTATTATTGCGGTGGTATCGATTGTCATTGCCGGCTTCACCACCGGAATTGGTACGATAGGGCCGGCC
>Ga0075114_10001741_pt1 | contig 11558 bp, 12 predicted proteins | sample AntAceMetag02UKM_FD_69784 | JGI IMG/M metagenome (GOLD analysis project Ga0075114, IMG submission 69784) | Saline lake microbial communities from Ace Lake, Antarctica - Antarctic Ace Lake Metagenome 02UKM | ecosystem: Environmental > Aquatic > Non-marine Saline and Alkaline > Saline | place...
ATTATGCTTCCCACTGCAGAAAAAAATAAGTTGATCCAAAAAGCCTCTGACCTCATCAGCCAGGCAAGCTATTGCGTCGCACTATCTGGAGCTGGGATATCCACACCTTCCGGAATTCCTGATTTTCGTTCACCGGGCAGTGGTATCTGGACAAAATATTCTCCAATGGAAGTCGCTACCCTCAGCGCTTTTAGATATCATCCTGATCGTTTTTACGATTGGCTGCGGCCATTTGTGGGCAGATTATTCGCAGCAGACCCTAATCCGGCTCATTTCGCCCTGGCCAGACTAGAAGAGAATAATTTTCTCCAAGCCATAATTACTCAGAATATCGATGCCTTACACCAAAAAGCTGGATCAAAGAACGTTATTGAAGTGCATGGGACCTATCAAACACTCACCTGCTTGGGTTGTTTCAAACAGATAGACACAAATCCAGAAATTCTCAACTCTCTTCTGAGAGACGGGAAAAAACCATATTGCCCCCACTGCGGGGAACTGATGAAACCAGATATCATACTTTATGAAGAGCAGCTCCCCGCAGAGAAATGGAGATCTGCCCGTCAGGAGACTATGGCTTGCGACCTACTATTAATTCTGGGATCCTCTCTTACAGTGACACCAGCCTGTGACCTACCTTTATCAGCCCTCGGGAATGGGGCAAACATCATTATTCTAAATTATTCCCACACTCATCTTGATGATCAGGCTGCTGTCAGCTTACAGGGAGACCTGGCTGAAGTTCTACCTCTCATCACCGCAAAGGTACTTAATGAAAAAGAATAAAACCAAACCGACCCTGATAAATAGCTATCAAAAACTGATCAATATATCTTGTGACCTGGCTTCGGAATTGGATCTCAACATCCTTCTTTCCAAGATCGTGAATGCAGCCAGTGAGGTTTCCGATTCGGAAGAAGCTTCCATCCTGATGTTCGATCCTGCAAAAAACACTCTCTATTTCCAGGCAGCGACCAATCTCGATACTGGACTCAAACGCGGTCTGGTTGTTCCGCTCGAGGAAAGCATCGCCGGCTGGATCGTAAAAAATCAAGAGCCGGTTATCGTCGATGACCCACAGAAAGATAAACGACATTTTAACAGCATCGACTCAATCACAAATATCAAAACGGATTCACTCCTGGGTATCCCGCTCTTGTCCAAAGGAAAAGTGATCGGAGTGCTTGAAGTGATCAATAAACGGGGAGGAAAATTCACCCAGGAAGACCAGGATGTAATGCTGGCCTTGGGAGCCCAGGCCACAGTAGCAATCGATAACTCTCGTTTATTCCTGCAGTCTGACCTGATCGGTGAATTTGTACATCAGATCCGTACACCACTTTCAGCCTTGAATGCGGCTACCCATTTGCTTAAAAGTAACCGTGTAGACGATCAGCAAAAGAAGAAGATGATCGATATCATGGAAGCAGAAATTGAAGCGCTGTCTGATATGTCAAGCTCCTTCCTGGACCTGGCTCGTTTGCAGTCCGGAAGAAAGCAGTATTCCGTCACAGAATTCAGCATCCGCGAGCTGCTCTCGGAATGTTACGATATCTTCTACTCTGATACACAACACCAGGCCATCAGATTCAACCTTGATATACCAGATACACTCCCTCGAGTCACAGGGGATCGAAAACAGCTTAAACAGGCGTTTACTAATTTACTTAATAACGCCGTCAAATACAATCATGAAGGAGGCGAGATCACCATCAAGGCCCTAGCAAAAAAGAAACACGTCATCATCTCGGTATCTGATTCAGGAATGGGTATCCCGGAAGATGAGCAATCCTTGATCTTTGAAAAATTCTATCGTGTTAGAAGCCATCGGGACCTGGTTCCCGGTACAGGTCTCGGGCTGTCCGTTGCAAAACAGATCGTCACAGATCATGGCGGGGGGATCACACTTACCAGCGAAGTGAATGTAGGTACTACTTTCACTGTTACCCTGCCAGCGGATAAATAAGAACCCATGCGATCGTTCCTTAAAAAGAACTGGATATCTTCCCTTCTGCTTATTGTGATCTTGATCTTGGCATATATTGCTTTTTCGCGTGAGGGTTGGCGTTTGGTGTATGAGGGAATTATTACTGGAATCACTATCTTAGTACGAGAGATCCCTCTGCTAACAGCCGCCTTTTTAACAGCTGGTCTAATTCAAGCCCTTGTAAAAAAAGAATTTATTACTCGCTGGTTGGGACAGGATTCCGGCCTTAAAGGGATCCTTCTGGCTTGCTTGGGAGGCGGTCTCATACCAGGAGGACCTTACGTCTACTACCCTATCGCTGGCGCCCTCTTATCCTCTGGCGCTGGATTGGGAGTCCTGGTTGCTTTTGTAACTGCTAAGAATCTCTGGTCAGTATCCAGGTTGCCCTTGGAATTTGCCATCCTTGGATCAAGTATCACCATTCGGCGCTATCTGATCACTTTTTTGATCCCACCCCTGCTTGGTATTTTGGTCGAATGGATCTTCGGAGGATATATTCAAAAAATCCGGGAGAATGTTCAAGAGTGAATACTTCTACGATCGTTCTCTGGATTATCACTCTGACCTTGTTTCTATTCAGTTGGAAAAAGGGGGTAGATACAGTCAAAAAGGGAGTTCAGCTAGCCTGGTCAACCACAAAGAAGAACGGTTTGTTAATTATTCTGGCCTTTATAATTGCGGGATTTGTAACAGTGCTCTCCCCCGAAGATCTGGTGACCGCCTGGATCGGGCCAAATTCAGGTTGGCGCGGCATCATCTCAGCCGAATTCTTGGGTACACTGCTTCCGGGTGGACCTTATGTGGTTTTCCCGATCATAGCCATCCTGGTCCAGGCTGGGGCAGGTCTCGGCCCGGCAATCGCTCTAATAACCAGCTGGTCAACCCAATCGTTACTGACAATTAGTTTTGAACTTCCTTTTATGGGGTGGCGTTTTACAGCCATTCGCTGGATGATCGGACTGCTAATCCCCCTGTTAGCTGGATTCACCGCGATATTGTTATGGGGATAATATCTTTATAACGGCATCCCTATTATTTTCCCGGGTCCAAATCCATCCAATCTGATAAACGTTCCCGAATCTCCTTTTCAAGGTCCTCCAGCAAAGCCTCGGCCACTTCCTCATTCTCAGCTTTGGCTGTTAAACGCACCAGGACAAAACCCTTACCGGCTGCCAACCCTACGGTTGGATTTGATAGTTCTTCCAGATCACTGATCAAAGCATCAATACGAGATTCGCCAATTTCCTCCACACGGATATTGCGGATCAGGATCACACCGGTCAAGCCATAGTGTTTGGTGATCCTGGGTACAACCTGTTCATTGACCATCCCTTCCATCTCTTTTGGCACACCTGGCATAGCAAAGATCAGTGTATCCTGGATCTCCAATCCAATGCCTGGAGCTGTCCCCCTGGGATTTGGAAGGCTATCTGCCCCGGATGGTAAATACGCCTGCTGCTTGTTATTTTCTGGCGGTTGGATGCCGTATTTTTCGAATCGACGAACAATTTCATCCCATAAATCTGTATGAAATTCCAAATCGAGATCAAAAGCCTGAGCAATAGCATGGCGTGTTGGATCATCAACAGTCGGTCCGAGCCCTCCGGTCAGAATCACAATATCTGCTCTCTGAACGCTTTCCAGGAGCATTCCGGCAATTCGATCAGGGTTATCCCCAATCATGCCTGTCCGATATACATCCACGCCAATCTTACGCAAAGCAAGAGCGATCTCCTGTGTATTCGTATCGGCTATCTCCCCCAACAACAATTCAGTTCCAATGGCTATAATTTCCGCACTTGGCATAACAAAAAGTCTCCATATATTAAAAAGTCCTGTGGTGTATTTTAACACCACAGGACTGTAAAGTAAAAATATTCCTGCCTTATTCGATCCCGAGATAGGCCTTCTGGACCATTTCATCCTTACGCAGGTTCTCGGCGGTGTCCTTAAGGACAATTTCTCCTGTCTGTAGAACATACCCACGGTCAGCGATGGCCAGGGCCACAGTAGCATTCTGTTCTACCAATAAAATAGTAGTGCCTGTTTTATTGATGGCCTGGATCGTCTCAAAAACGCTTTCTACCAGAATAGGTGCTAAACCCATGGACGGCTCGTCCATTAACAACAGCCGAGGGTTAGCCATTAAGGCCCTGGCTGTGGCAAGCATTTGCTGTTCCCCACCAGACAATGTTCCTGAGACCTGTTTTTCACGTTCTTTCAATCGAGGGAATAACTGATATACCCTGTCCAGATCATCGTCAAATGTAGACCGATCGGATTGGGAATAAGCCCCCATGTCCAGGTTTTCAAAAACAGTTAACCTTGCAAATATCCCTCGCCCTTCCGGGACCATCGTAATTCCTTTATATACCAGTTCATGAGCAGGAGTTTTTGTAATATTCTCCCCTTCAAAAAAGATCTCTCCCAAGCGGGGTGGAACCAGTCCGCTGATAGAACGCAAAGTGGTGGTTTTTCCGGCGCCATTCCCCCCGATCAGGGTCACAATTTCCTTTTCTTCAACGGTAATCGAGATACCTTTTAGGGCATGAATATTTCCATAATACGTATGTATGTTCTTAACTTCAAGCATAGCCATAATTAAATTCTCTTTGAGGGCTGCTTATGCTGATCCGCAGCTCCCCGGCCTAAATAGGATTCAACCACCTGGGGATTCTTTTGGATCTCTCCCGGGGTTCCCTTGGCAATTAACTGACCAAAGTCCAAAACATAGATGAACTCGCTGATGCCCATAACTACTTTCATGTCATGTTCGATCAACAGGATTGTGATCTTTAATTCATCTCGCAAACTTTCAATAAAGCGCATCATGGTTACTGATTCATTGGGATTCATTCCAGCAGTTGGCTCATCCAGCAAAATGATCTTAGGTTTATTCGCCAATGCCCTGGCCATTTCCAACCGGCGTTGTTCACCGTAGGGCAAACCTCTAGCCAATAAATCGCCTTTGCCTTTTAATCCCACAAAATTCAACAAATCCTGAGCGTCTTCGAGAGCTTTTTTCTCTTCCGCTCTTTGTCTGGGAGTATGAAGGATAGCATCAACATAATTTGATTTTAATTGAGGGTGGGCACCCACCAGGATGTTTTCGAGGGCAGTCATTGCGGGGAATAGACGGATATTCTGGTATGTTCGTGATATGCCTAGTCTGGTAATTCTATCGGGAGATAAACCCATTAGAGATTTACCATTAAACAACATATCACCCTCATCGGCAGGATAAAATCCAGTAATACAGTTATATAATGTGGTTTTTCCAGCTCCGTTAGGGCCAATAATGGCATAGATCGATCCCTCTGGAATCTGAAGAGTAACATTATCAACAGCGGATAAACCGCCAAATCGCTTGGTTACGTTTCGGGTTTCTAGGATACTCATCTGCTAACCCTCTTTTCCTACTAAATTCTCTTCCGGTGGCAAAACATCTAACTCCCCTTCATGGAGTTCCATCCTCCTGCGCGGCGCAGGCCAAATACCCTCCGGACGTATTATCATCATAAGTACTAATAATCCACCGAAGACCAATAACCGGTAAAGATCCAATTCTCTGAGAATTTCAGGCAGTCCTTTAAGTACAAAGGCGCCAACGATCACTCCAGGTATACTGCCCATACCTCCAACGATCAACAAGGATAGAACGTTGATCGAAACCATCAAGGTATGATCAGCAGGACCAGTATACTGGTTCCTGGCTGCAAATAGTGCTCCTCCCAACCCTGCAAATGCAGCGCCGGTGGCAAAAGCCATTAATTTGTAATATAGGGTGTTTATACCCATGGCCTGGGCAACGGTTTCGTCCTCACGCATTGCCATCCAGGCTCGACCAACCTTTGAGTTTTGAAGATAATTCGTGAATAGAATTATTAACAGAATGGCAAGTATTATCAGATATAAATATGCTTTTCCGCTAAATGAAACGCCAAACAAACTTGGACCGGCAATATCTCTGATTCCCTGGGGACCACCCAGATAAGGAGACAGCATATCGCTCCGGATCAAGACCCTGATAATCTCTCCGAAACCAAGTGTGACAATAGCCAGGTAATCTCCTCTCATGCGAAGCACAGGTATACCTAGGAGAATCCCTGCAAAAGCGGCCATAACAATGCTGAAGAACAGTACTGGCCAAAAGCCGATTTGAAGGGGCAGTGGAGCAGGAGCTGTCAACAAACCAGCTGTATATGCGCCTATAGCAAAAAATGCCACATAACCCAAGTCAAGTAATCCAGCCAGGCCAACCACGATATTCAACCCCAATCCCATCAGGACATAAATACCGACAGTTCCCATGGCGTAGTTCCAATACTTCCCCAAGAACTGGGGTGTAATAAATACTACAAGTCCTAAAAGGCCATAACCGATCCATTTCGATCTGGGATTTTCTTTATATTGCTTTGCCAGTTTGGAATCCAGCACCTTTTCTTTCAGTACTAGCACTTGCTTCTGGATGACTTCTCCAGCCTGTTTAGCTTCATACCAATAAGCCAATAGCGCTCCCAGGATTCCGAAAAAGAAGAATATCCCAAAGGTTAATAAAACACCTGTAGTGAGATCCCTTCCGTAGAGTAAAAATTGGATGGACAGGTGATCTAGTTGGGCGAGATAATCCCGCATTGCAACATCTAAACTGTCCAAGAAACCTACCAGAAGAATAAACCCGGAAATGAGTAGAGCAATGATCAAACTCACTGACACTCCAGAAACCAGGGCTGGTTTCCAGTTGGACCTATCAGATGCTGTTGCCTTGGATCCTGCCCACAAGCTCAAAATAGCAAAAAAGATTATCAAGCCACCAGGATTCCCTGTGCGGGTGCTAGATTCGAGATTTACAAATTCTCCCAAGATATCAGATAAGGTTGATGTTAGACCAAATAAGATCAAAAAGATGATCACTACCCCAAAAATTGAACCTAACCGCAAACCTTGTTTAATTAGATCCTTCATCAGACTTTCTCCTCCGATAATACTTCACCTACAATGCCTGAGGGTCGGAAAATCAATATCAGGACCAGGATGGAAAAGGCGATTACATCCTTAAGCTGGAAATCTAATCCCAGAGCTGCTGGTCCAACAGACTCAACAATACCCAGCAATAGACCTCCAACCATAGCACCAGGGATGCTCCCAATTCCTCCCAGAACAGCGGCGGTAAAAGCCTTTAGTCCAGGAATAAAACCAACAAAGTGGTAAATGATCCCATTATGTATGCCCCACATCACACCCGCTGCCCCACCGAGAGCACCGCTGATGATAAACGTATTGCTGATAATCCGATCCACATTAATTCCCATCAATGCGGCTGTTTGCTTATTTTCCGCCACAGCCCTCATGGACCTACCATATCTTGTTCTCATCACCAGTGTATAGAGGCCGATCAGGAGCAGCAGAGACAATATAAATGTCAGTGCACCCGTATAGGTAAGCATTACTTCCTCTCCACCGATCGGGATACGCCAACCCTGGCTCCGTGCCAAAGACATCGGGTTGTAATAAGTTCTTCGTTTTGGTCCAAACATTACCTGAGCTGCATTTTGCAGAAAAATAGATGCACCGATGGCGCTGATCAGCGGAATTAGTCTAGGTGCGCCACGAAGAGGTCTGTAAGCGATCTTCTCAAGAAAATAGCCAGAAAGAGCTGCCATAAACATGCCAACAATAAATGCCAGCACAACAGAGATGATCTGGTAGGAATCCAAAAAGCTCATTCCAGTAGCAGCTACCGGGATGGACTTGAGGGCTTCAAAGACAAAATACCCTGAAAACGCTCCAATCATCATAATTTCGCCATGAGCAAAATTGATCATAAAAAGGATTCCATATACCAGCGTATACCCAATGGCGATAAGGGCATAAACGCTGCCGATGATCAATCCACTCAGGGCAAACCTCACCCAGGTATCTGGTCCATAAATGCCTGAATCTATTACTGTATATAACCGCCAGGCAAAAAATGCCAAGAATAAAATTGAGATAATGACTTGAGTTACCTTGAAGGCATTTATTCGCGAGGTTGTTTTTTTCGGTTTGGGATCACTCATAATTTGTCCTTCTTTTTCATCGATCCTAGATCATACAAACTTCTTATTATTACAAGGTTCAGCGAGGCAAGCTTAACTAGCTTGCCTCGCATATTTTTAACAACGGTCTAAAACAGATTTATTGGCTAGGGAATAACCCAGGCGCCATCTTGTACTACCTGGAAAGACGGGCCGGATGCGTTGCATTCACCGCCGTTGCAGGTCAACATTCCTGTCAGACCATCGTAATCAGTCAAACCATTAACTGCAGCAACCAGAGCTTCTCGAGGAATATAAAGACTCCCGTCATCGCCGAGGATGGCAACAGATTTAATGGTCTGGATCAGTGCGGAAACAATGTCATAACCGTGCCAGGTGAAGGTTGAGATCGCACCAGGAGGATCACCATAGACGCTCTCAAAATAGGCATCAAACTCAGCTTTAGCAGCGCTTGCCAGCGGTGCGCCAGTAGCAGCGTAAACACCTTCTGCCTGAGGACCAGCTAATTCGATAAATGCTGCACCATAACTGCCGTCATCACTGAAGAGGAGAACGTCCTCCATACCAGCAACGGGCATACCCTGGGCAATCACTGCACATTCAGGATAATATCCACCAAAGTAGATAGCTTCGGGATCTGAGGCGCCAACATCAGTCAAAACAGCACTGTAGTCAGTCTCACCAGGGGTGATAGCTTCAACGGCAACAACTTCGCCACCAAGACCCATATACACTTCCTGAACCTTCTCAGCAACACCCTTTCCATATGCATCACCATCGTGCATAACAGCCAGTTTGGTCACGCCAAGGACATTAAACAGGTATTCCGCTGCAAATTGGCCCTGAAGATCATCTGTGAAGGGGATGCGGTTAAAGACATTCTGGGGGCCATCGGTCAGGTCAGCCTTGGTTGCAGAAGGAGAAAGCATCGGTAAACGAGCTTCATTATAGATGGGGATTGCAGCTGCTGTGGAACCAGAGAAAGTGTGGCCGGCAATTGCCACCACATCAGGATTAGAAACGTAAAGGTTCGCAACAGAGGCACCACCTTCACCACTTCCCTGAGTATCCTCTACCAGCAACTCAAAGGTAAATCCGTTGAATTCACCAGCATCATCAATTGCCAATACACCGGCATTGGAGATGTCGGTACCAAAGGCTGAGTAGTCACCAGCCATCGGTCCGGCATAACCAATTTTAATTGTGCTGCCTTCTTCGATCACGGCGCACACAGATTCATCGGGGTTTTCGGCACAGACATCAGGAGCTTTTGCTGCGCCACCGCAAGCTGCCAGAATTAGACTGGCGGCGATAACAATACTAAATAGATAATATCTTTTAGACATACTGTTTCCTCCTTAAGGAAATTTCATAAACACAAAAATATTTTATACGGGGTTGATAAATGATTTCCGACTCACCTCCTTCCTTTTTAATGAAGAAAAAAACCTGTACAAGTCATTAGTATAGACAATTCTGGTCATCACCTACAGGAACCAATTCCTAACCGAAAAAAATCTACTGCCTGTTGCTCGTACAATCGGGATTTCCCTTCCATCTGCTAGGGTTATACCCGTGTATTTTATTTAAAGTTCTAGGTACCAATAATCTGTAAATTAGAGAAGAAAATTAAATTAAATTGTGGGAATTCGGATAATGGAAAAATTATCACTTAAAAATGGAGTATAACATAATTCGAATATATATCAAGGACATGATTATCTTGTCATTTGGAAAAATTTTCCTACAAAAAAACCGGCTGAATTCTTACGAGGGATTCGTCCAAATTCCTAATTCCATAAACCTACGCGGATTTTTTTTAGTCAATTCGGCCGCTGCAATCCACTGACCGGGAGAGTAAAACCGCCATCAGCGATAATTGTTTGACCCCGTATCATAGACGCACTCGGAGAACACAGAAAAGCTACGATAGCAGCCACGTCCTTCGGTGTGACAATCCGACCAGCCGGTGTTTGTTCAGCTATCTCATCCAGCAAATCTTCATCCTGCATGGTGTTAAAATGCTGTAAGGCCTCTGTGGCGACAATACCTGGAGAGACTGCGTTTACAGATATGTTCTTTGGACCAAATTCCACTGCCATGTAGCGAGTTAGCGCCTCAATAGCAGCTTTACTAGCGCCCACAACCGCATATTCCGGAAGGACCCGGAAGGATCCGGGGGAAGAAATGCTGACAATATATCCGCCACCGCGTTTTTCCATTAAGGGTACAGATTTTTGGGCAAGGAAAAGGAATGCCTTGGCATTTATATCCATGGTCCAATCCCAACCTTTAGGCCGCTGCTCAAGGATGGGCCGGTTATATCCCGATCCTGCGTTGCTGATCAGTATATCCAAACCTCCAAATATCCGATCGGTCTCAGATACCAAATTATTGAGATCATCCATATCTCCAACGTTGGCTTTAATAATCTCAGCTCGAACGCCAAGGTCCAAAATCTGCTGGGCTGTTTCCTCAGCAGGTTCACGGTTTCTGAAGTAATTCACAACGATATCGGCCCCGAGGGAAGCAAAATGCAGCGCAATCGCGCGGCCGATCCCTCTGCCGGAACCAGTGATCAGAGCTGTTTTCTCGCGGTAGAATTTTTCACTCATAATCTTCGTCTCCAACTGTCTATTTGTATTCTAACAAGTTGTATACCAAATTGCCAGCAGGCACTATTTTGTATTCACTTGCTATAAATTCCTAAAGGCCAATAACAAAAAAGTAATATCCTGTTTTCGATTTACTGAGAATCTCTCTCGGTGGATCATCAGTTAGATTTAGGCTATAGGCTTCTTCTATGACCATTCATCAATAGACCTGATATTGCTTGTGATAGATTGCACTTATTCAAAAACAGCCTCAATTATATACTTTCCATGGTCTTGTAATTAAATAATCAATTTATTGATTGAGAGTTGTTTTATGAAACCAAATGAGATTGCTGAAGCCCAGGAACAAGCAGAGTTTTGCGGCATCCTGGGAAACGCCCATCGAATCCAGATTGTCTGGGCTCTCGGGAAACGAGAGTTAACTGTGAGTGAGATTTCTGAGGAAATAGACACCTCCATGCAAAACACATCTCAGCATCTCAGGTTGATGAAGAACAAAGGTGTTTTGCTTTCACGCAGGGATGGCAGGGAAATCTACTACAGGATTGCAGATACGAAGTTCGGCCGTATCTGTCCAATCCTTTCAAAAAACCGTTAATCAAACTGCTTTATTAATCGATAAGGAGAAAGAAATGTCCCCAGAAGAATTAGAAAAAATAGAAGCTGCAGAAGTTGTTGACGCCCGTGCAATGGCCTGCCCCGGTCCCTTACTGGAAGCCAAAAAAAGCATCGGTAAAGTAAAAGTAGAAGAAATTCTTGAGCTTTGGGCCGGCGATGAAAATACCAAATCTGATATGCCTCGCTGGTGTGCAAAAGTTGGACACGAATATCTCGGTGATTTACACGCCGATGGATATGAGAGACTTTTCATTCGACGCAAGAAATAAACTTAACCGTTCCAAGTATCCCGCAGCTCAA
>Ga0075114_10001743_pt1 | contig 11553 bp, 12 predicted proteins | sample AntAceMetag02UKM_FD_69784 | JGI IMG/M metagenome (GOLD analysis project Ga0075114, IMG submission 69784) | Saline lake microbial communities from Ace Lake, Antarctica - Antarctic Ace Lake Metagenome 02UKM | ecosystem: Environmental > Aquatic > Non-marine Saline and Alkaline > Saline | place...
AGCCAGTTAAAACATGATTAATCCTTGCATAAAATTAATCGCCTTAAATTCATGACAAACTAGCACTGAAGTTAAGTCCTCTCTTGATAAAGAGAACGGTTGAAGAAAAAACCCAGTATTTAAAATCCCCCACCTAAGAGGCTTCTCTCACTGGAGAAAAGACTCATGCTTAACTTAGTCTGATTTCCCACACCCCCCCCCAGATATATAAGCCTCATGTATAAGCCCGCATGTAGTTTACACAATGCGCGAAATTGACGCGCTGTCCTCCTCCGGTAATATGCAGAGCTTCATAACAGCTCATATTTTACAATCACTGAGTTTGCTTGTGAATTATACGTACTCAGGTAACTTAATAACATAAACTAGCGCACTATCCTACATTAAATACCAATTCAGGTAAGCTAAAATATTAGCCGAATTGATAAGCATTTTAAATCAGTCAGCGCTAAATTTCTGAATACTTAACACAGAAAATAAAGCAAAAACCATTCCATAAAATCACCAGCAAAATAAGACACTGCACTATCTTCATTATAGAATTTCGCATTGCTTATAGCGCTTATAAGTACATTGCAATTTTAAAGCGCATAGTGGCAGAGAATTTCGTACCTATCCACAAACCTGGTACATAGTTATAATTAGTATACGTTGTGTATATCATTTAAATCTAATATGAACATCTCTGAACAACTCCTGCATCGATACGAACTGATCCTGAATTCTGCGGGTGAAGGTATTTATGGACTAGATAGCGAAGGCAGAGGCACATTTTCTAACCCAGCGGCTATTGCCATGACCGGCTGGACAGAAGCTGATGTTATCGGCCAGCCCTTACACCAGCAACATCATCACAGCAAAGCCAACGGAGATTTTTACCCTCGCGTTGAATGCCCGATTTATGCTGCGCTTAAAGATGGCAAAGTACATCATGTTACCGATGAAATATTCTGGCATAAAGACGGCAGTTGCTTCCCTGTGCATTACACCAGCACACCAATCCTGGAAAACGGGCTTATTGTCGGTGCTGTTGTGGTATTTCAGGATGTCAGTAAACTAAAACAAGCAGAAGCAGAACTGGCTTATTCACAACAACAATATGAAATGGTCCTGGCGGCAGCAGGTGAAGGTATTTGCGGTTTTGACCCCGAAGGCAATGTTACTTTTACTAACCCAGCGGCTGCGAGTTTACTTTCCTGGCCACCTGAACCGAAACAGAAACAGACAATTCATGATATTTTGGGGCGTGATGTGCCTAATGTTGAAGAATACTGTCCTGTACACAATATCATCCAGGGAAAAATGCGTTTTCAGGCGAGTAATAAAGTATTCTGGCGATATAACAACACCAGTTTCCCGGTTGATTTTGTCAGCACACCGATTATGGAAAGCGGTAAACTGCAGGGTGTCGTTATGGTCTTCAGAGATATTACCGAACGCAAACTGGCAGAGCAAAAACTGAACCAGGCACTTACTAAAATTGAACAGTTAAAAAACCGCTTACAGGCAGAAAATAGTTATTTACAGGAAGAAATTAATCTCAATCATAAATTCGAAGATATTTTAGGTCAGAGTCAGTCACTGAAAACCGCATTACGTCAGGTTGAACAAGTCGCACCCACCGATACTACTGTAATACTACTAGGTGAAACCGGCACAGGTAAAGAACTATTCGCCCGCGCTCTACATAATTTATCTCACCGAAATAACCGGCCTCTGGTAAAAGTAAATTGCGCCGCTTTACCTGCAAATTTAATTGAAAGCGAATTATTCGGGCATGAAAAAGGCAGCTTTACTGGTGCTACCGCACGACGGATCGGGCGCTTTGAATTGGCTGATGAAGGCACAATCTTTTTAGATGAAATCGCCGAATTACCACTGGAACTACAAGCCAAATTATTGCGCGTCATACAGGAAGGAGAAATCGAAAGGCTGGGCGATTCTAAAACAATCAAAATCAATGCCAGAATTATCGCTGCAACTCACCGCGATTTAAAACAAATGGTTGCCGATGGCGACTTCCGGGAAGACCTCTACTATCGACTCAGCGTGTTTCCACTAAGCTTACCTCCGCTACGCGAACGCCAACAGGATATAGCTATACTGACCCAGTGGTTTATTGATAAATATACCCGCAAGATGAGCAAGCAGATCAATCATATTCCGCAGACAGTCATGGATAATCTATTAAGCTATAACTGGCCGGGTAATATTCGGGAATTAGAGAATGTAATTGAGCGAGCCATTATCTTATCGCCTACCCTGACGCTGCAAATACCCCCACTGCAAAACGCACAAATAGTTTCCACCTCAGCAACTGAGCCCCTGGTTTCACTGGCTGAAATGGAAAAGAGCTATATTATATCTGTGCTGGAAAACACTCATTGGCTGATTTCTGGCGAACAGGGTGCTGCGACTATTCTGCAAATGCACCCGAATACTTTACGCTCGCGTATGAGCAAACTGGGAATCCGGCGAACGAATAGAGCGGTGTAACACTGCGTCTGGCATTGCATATTGTAACTGGGTTACATTATTGCGCTTCGCTCAATAAGCTAACCCAGTCTTGTAGTTTTATATATGTGCGTTTTGTCTTGTTATCTTAAGATATAAGGAATTATAAAAAACTGATGACTAATATAATACGGCTTATACGGAATATTTCTTTTTATACGTTCATGATCTGATCCTCGTAAAGATTAAAATTTGTTAGCTTTCACTAAAATCATACGCATACCGTATGCCAACACGGGATAATCAAGCTATAAAGTGTTACTACAGCCTGCTTTCCTGTTATTCTCCACCCCGCGCAAAGTCAATAGTCTTGGCCTATGCACTTACACAAACTTAAATACTTTATTTCTGTTGTTGAAACAGGCAGTGTCACAAAGGTTGCTGAGCAATGCTTTATTTCGCAGCCTTCATTGAGTCCGCAATTGGCAAAACTGGAAAAAAGTATAGGCAAGAAATTATTCTTACGCGTTAAAGGCAAACTGATCCTTACTGACCCCGGGTTAAATATTGTTTGTTCAGGCACGCAAGATCCTGAACAGTCTGGAAGATGCTCAACACAGGGTTGACGATGTTGACAGTACCAGTAGTGGTTCCGTCACTATTGGTGTATTGCCGACATTAGCATCCTTTATACTGCCGAGTACATTAAAAAAATTATCTGCAAAATTTCCTCACGCTATGGTGATCGTGCGCGAAGAAATTTCTGAATCTTTAGTGGATGCCGCAGCAAGTGGAGAACTGGGTATTCTTATCGAAGTATTACCTTTTGATCAAACGCATTTGCATGTTGAACCGCTATTTATAGATGAGTTTTATGTTGCCGTTCATCAGGACAACCCATTGAGCAGACTAGAAGAAATTCCTATCATATAATATACCCTTTATTTTGCTTGAAGATATACACTATCTTGCACGCCAAATCGAACAGTATTGCTTTGATGAAAATTTTATGCCAAAAGTTTTATTTAAGACCTCTCAGTTAGCGACAGTCAAAGAGCTTATCGAAATAAATTATGGTATTTCAATTCTACCGTCGATTGCAATCGACCAAGACCCAAAATCGAGTATCAGATTTATCAAACTCAAGGATAAAGTCTCTAGAGAAGTCGTATTAGCTACTGCGAAAGATAGATATTTTAGTCCGGCAGCAGAATTTTTCATTACTACTGTGAAACAACAATACAAACAGTAAATAGGTGATATAAGGTGTATAAATCTCGATTTGATCTGACATTTTGAAAAATAAATCACAAACGAATCATACTATGAATGATCGTCATCGCCCCACTGCAATTATGAGATATTTTAACTTTCGATCGTCTCTGACTCTATAGATTTCGGAGCCGTCTTGCAGATTTTTTGTTTTGGTTCTTCGAATATACATCTCACTAACATCAGCGGAAAACCAGAAAAAAGCAACACCTTATTCAATTAAAATGGCACTACAAAACGCCTCAAAAAAACACCATTGATTTTAATGGAGTTTTTTTGATAATAATAAGGTTCTTATTTAAATCAATGACTTGCGTGACTTAAAGCTGCGAAGATGGGTTAACATCTATTTTTTTGAGCTCATATCATTCACCATTGGCATTAAAAGTACGTCGAAGAGGGATTATTCTGCATCATAACCATACTGAATATCCTGCATTTTTGCATAGTCCTAACCGGATAGTTCTTGTTTCAATTTTTCATATCGAACACCAGTCAACTTGGCTTTCTTCAACCCTTTGCCGAACGCTATATAGGTTTTTTTATTCGTTTCCCAGCTGATAATGCCATTACGCATCGCAATTTCATTGATCTGGTTCTGGAAGGATACATAATCACTTTGTAAGGAAGCAAAAGTCACATATGCATAGGTTAAGTCAGCGATATCATCAATATATTGATCGTCTTTGATAATGGGTTTGGCCGATCTTCTGGGCTCAGTATTCCCTGAATCTGACATGCTTGCAGAACTGTCTGAAGACGCTGAAGAAGAAGTGCTAGAACCTAACGAAGCGGATGAAGAGCTTAAAGAAGCTGATGATGCCGAGGAAGCAAAAAATTCTTTTGTTTCCGCGCAAGCACTTAAATTGATAAGGTTCAAAAGACTTATAAGAATAATCAAAGCATGCGGTATATTGCGTAATAACAAATCTTTTCCTGGTTGCCGTATTTTTAAGCATTGTGCCCTGTTTGTACGTGTTTTTCAAATTCGAGTAACAAGAACAAAAATAAACCATATGATTAGCTATTATTTTTACTATCGATCAAGTCTACCGCCTTTGTTTCCAAGAATTACCCCCTGAAAATACAGAAATCAAAAGGCTGCGCGGCCAAGCAAGGTCGATAATTCCAGCGGGTGAAATTCCCGCTCTGGCAAGGTAGGTCAACCACCAGATAGTAAACATCGGGCAGGCGGAGATAACTCCAAATGTTAAGCGCAATGGGCGCAAGCCAGCAGGCCGTAAGCGAAATTACAATTGATAGAACTTTCTGGAAAGATTTTGAAATATGCTATTGATGGATTATTGAGCGCCATTGCTTCAATACCTATCGGTCAACAGAAAAGGAAAGTACAACCTCGTGCTATAAAACGCCGCCCTAAAGCTTACTCCTTGCTCACAGAACCACGAGACCAGGCTTGTGAAGCTATTAATACATAAGGAATTTTTCTTAAGTAAGCAGTATTAGTCCGTGACCCCACTACTCCCCAAAATATCACTACCGCTTGCTTTTCCTGTTCATCCCCGCCACGCCGTTAATTAGTCAGCTCTGATAAACAGGTTATCAGAGCTGACTAATTACGTTAAAACAGAAATCAACATATCGTTTATTCACGATATATCGTATTTTAAATTACGATAGCATATCCGACATAATTCTTAAAAAAATCATATCTCATTGTTTTATATTATTATTTAAATAATTTAAAACTCTGGCACGGCTCCTGCAATAGTTATATTGTCATCAACTATTCAGGAATAACATCATGTCAGAATTTACACTTCATACTCTGGATACGGCGCCACAGGCATCCAGAAAGTTGCTCCAGAATGCTGAACAACAAATGGGATTTATTCCCAATCTATTTTCAGTAGTGGCTGAATCGCCAGTTGCATTGGAAACCTATATAACTTTAAACAAGCTGTTCGATAAAACTGCGTTTAGCGTCACAGAACAGCAACTGGTTTTACTCAGTATCAGCAGATTCCGTAATTGCACCTATTGTCTAGCAGCGCATGGCAGTATCGCAAAAAAGAAAAGAGTATCGGCTGAAATCATTTATGCCACGTATTACAACCTGCCCTTGCAGGATACCAAACTAGAGGCGTTAAGAACTTTTACCCGTGCTGTATTGCAAGCAGAGGGTGATGTCAATCAAGCACAATTACAAGCTTTTTATCAGGCGGGTTATCAACAGCAGCATGTATTAGATGTCATTCTGGGAATTAGTTTTAAGACCCTAAGCAACTATATAAACCATATTAACGATACACCGATTGATCCCGAGTTTATTGCTGGGATCCCCAATAACGATCAGGTTTTTACCGCCTGAACATTACTTAAATATTCATTAAGCAAGAGAACATTATTATGGAAAATAGACCACCACTTCCCCCTTTTACTTTTGAAACTGCGACAGAAAAAGTACAACTGGCTGAAAACGGCTGGAATAGTAAAGACCCCGTCAAGGTGGCCAGTGCATATACCCTTGATTGTCAATGGCGTAACCGTGCTGAGATATTTTCAGGTCGGGAAAAGATTATCGAGTTCTTAACCCGTAAATGGGAGAAAGAACTGGATTATCAATTAAAAAAAGAACTCTGGTGTTTTGCCGATAACCGTATTGCCGTGACCTTTCAATATGAATGGCACGACGATTCTAACCAGTGGCATCGCTCTTATGGAAATGAACTCTGGGAGTTTGCAACAAACGGCTTAATGCAGCGGCGTATCGCCAGCGTTAATGATAGACCCATTAGCGCATCCGAGCGCATTATTAATTAAACAGGAGAAAACCATGAACACCTTAACTATTCCAGGCAGCCCGAACACTAGGAATGGTCATGTAAACGGTCATCTACAGCAAGATGAAGGAAGAGTCTACTCGCTACTTACTACTGTCAAAAACAATGACAATGTAAGACAGCATTTAGAGCAAAACAGACTATATAGCAACAACAATGAATCTGGTGTCATTGTTTATACCAGATCAATAAATTAATCATTCAATCAGGGGATACAAAATGAAAACGCAAATAGCAAATATTATAAAACTACTCTTACTCAGCTTAATCCTGAATACCGGGTTTTCGGCTAGTTCTTTTGCAGCACAAGCCTCAGGAGGGATTCAATATAAGACGGTCAAAATTGATGGACTAGATATTTTTTACCGTGAAGCAGGTAACCCTAAAAATCCAACGATTTTATTATTGCATGGCTTTCCCACATCTTCACATATGTTCCGCGACTTGATTCCGGCACTGTCCGATAAATTTCATCTGGTCGCACCTGATTACCCGGGGTTTGGTTATAGTTCGATGCCCAAAGTGAATGAGTTCGATTATAGCTTTGATAACTTAGCCAAAGTGATGGATAAATTTATCGGCAAAGTGGGTTTAAAAAAATACAGTATATATTTGATGGACTATGGCGCACCTGTCGGCTTTCGTATCGCTACTAAACATCCTGAACGTGTCGAAGCACTGATCGTACAAAACGGTAATGCCTATATAGAAGGTATAGAAAATAACTTCTGGGAGCCTATTCAAGCGTACTGGAAAGATCGCAAAGCGGTTAATCAGGGTCTGGATAACCCCTGGTGGAAAAATGTCAAGAATGCTTATAAACAGCCTAATATGACCAATGAAGACGCGCTACGTTTTCTGGTAACTGCAGGCGCTACTAAATGGCAATACACTAATGGCGTGCGCAATGTCGAAGACATAAGTCCTGATAACCTGGACTCATGTACAGCCCTTACTAGACCGTGAAGGAAATAGTGATATACAGCTACAGTTATTTTATAGCTACGGTACGAATCCACCACTGTATCCAAAATGGCAAGCTTACTTACGCAAATATCAACCGCCTACTTTAATCGTCTGGGGTAAAAAAGACGAGATATTCCCGTCAGCAGGTGCACTACCCTACTCGCGTGACCTGAATAACCTAGAGTTCCATTTACTAGATACCGGACACTTTGCCCTGGAAGAGGATGGCGAATTTATAGCTGAGACTATGCGCAGGTTTTTAAACAAACATGTCGTTCAATAAATAGCGCATCAGGGTGTTTAGTTTTCAATACCCTGATCAGACAATATTATTAACAAACCTAAAGATCTCTAAGCCACAAACAATGCCCAAAATGTTTACTTGTCAGTATTGAAAACATTGTGGCGTTCAACTTTGACTGAGTTAGCAACTCAGTAATTAGCAAACAGTATAAATATGTCTGTTAATTACACAGAACCATTACTTGTAGAATTGTAGAGCATGGCTTTAGCCCGCTATTAAATATTAGCGAACTAATAAAGCCACGCACTACTACTTTTATTAAAATTATTTAAATTTCGGAGAATAAACATGTCTACTTTAAAACTTTATCGTCACCCTCTTTCAGGTCATGCACATCGTGCACAACTGTTCTTATCTCTACTTAATCTAGATGCTAAAATCATTGATGTTGATTTGATGAAAGGTGTTCATAAACAGGCCGAATTTTTGCAAAAAAATATATTTGGCCAGGTACCGGTACTGGAAGATGGAGATATTACCATTGCTGATTCCAATGCCATACTGGTTTATCTGGCTAGTCAGTATGATGCTGGGCACACATGGTTACCGATTGAGCCTGCAAAAGCAGCCGAAGTACAACGGTTTTTATCTGTGTCTGCCGGCCAGGTTGCTTTTGGCCCGGCAACCGCAAGACTAATCAATGTATTTGGTGCCAAACTTGATCACTTAAAAGCACAAGAACGAGCCAATAGCCTGCTCAATACACTGGACACTCATCTGCACAACCGGCAATGGCTAGTCGGTGAACAACCCACTATTGCAGACCTGGCGAATTATACCTATATCGCTCATGCACCTGAGGGAGATGTGTCATTGCAACCCTACCCCAATGTCAGATCCTGGCTGCAACGCATAGAAAACCTGCCGGGATTCATCGCCATGCAAGCAACGGCAGTGGGACTTGCAGCTTAAGCATTTAGGACAAGCTTTTCCTGCAATTGAATGTTGCAGGAAAAGGCTTTGAAGAATAAGCAGTAAAAACCTGGAAAAATAGAGGTACTTGTCATGAATTCAACTAAAACCAAAGCTTCACCTTTTCATCAGGGTGAACAGTTCATTCAGGATAAATTAGGCGTGCGCGACAAAATGGAACGTTTTGGGCGCCAGGTGATACGTGAGTATATGCCCGAACAGCATCAACAATTTTACGCGCAATTACCCTTTGTATTTGTCGGCCATGCCGATCAAAAAGGATGGCCCTGGGCGTCAATCCTATTTAACCAACCCGGCTTCATGCAATCTAGTGATAACCAGCACCTGCAAATCAACACCTTACCGGTAGCAGGCGATCCATTAAACGATTCATTGCAGCCTGGAAATAGACTGGGGTTACTGGGTATCGAACTGGAAACACGACGTAGAAACCGCTTATCTACACATATACATCAGCTTACGGAAAATGGCCTAGAGCTTAGTGTTGATCAAGCATTTGGCAATTGCCCGCAATATATCCAGAATCGCACGCTACACACAGTAGATCAAGATTCTATGTCGCCACAACAAACGATAGATCTGGTTAAATTTGACCAGCAGGCTATGGATTTAATCAGTGCGAGTGATACTTTTTTTGTGGCCAGTTATGTTGCCAATGATTCAGGAGCTATCAGTGAAGGTGCTGATGTCTCTCATCGTGGCGGTAAACCTGGTTTTATTCGCGTAGATGATAATCAATCTCTGACCATACCCGATTATCTGGGCAACTTTCATTTCAATACTCTGGGTAACTTTCTGGTCAATAACAAAGCGGGTTTGTTGTTTATCGACTTTAGCAATGGCCACTTATTAACCCTGACGGGTACTGTAGAAATTTTATGGGACTCACCTGATACCGAGTTTTTTACAGGGGCAGAAAGGTTATGGCGTTTTCATATGGATCATGGTCGCTGGCTAAAAAATGTCCTACCGCTACGCTGGAATCTTCAGGATTATTCTCCTAATACGGTATTAACCGGTAGCTGGCGTGAGGCCGAAGCAGCAAAAAATGCAGATCTTTTAAAAAACAGCTGGCAGTCCTACCGGATAGCTAAAATTGTTAGCGAAAGCAGTATAATCAAATCATTTTATCTACAGCCGCCTGCTGATCAGCATCCGCAATTCAAGCCTGGACAATTTATAACGCTGAAGACTAAAATTAACGGTACAGAACAGATCAGAACTTACACGGTATCCAGTGCACCTGGTGATGATTTATATCGAATCAGCATTAAACATGAACAGGGGAATAAGCAATTTCCCGCAGGCGTGTTTTCTAGTTTTATGCATGATCAAATAAATGTAGGTTCAATGATTGATGCGAAAGCTCCTACAGGGGCATTTACCTTCGATACCTCCAGTAATCGAACTGCCGTATTAATTGCCGCCGGTATCGGTATTACCCCTATGATTGCCATGGCCAGAAATGTCTTACAACAGGCAATACGCACACGTAGTATTCAGCCTCTGATATTGATCTGTTCAGCTCGCAACTATGCTCAACGTGCCTTTTACGATGAGCTGAATGAACTTACCAAAAACTCTGGCGGCTATATTCAAGTCTATTGGGCATTAAGCCAGCCCGAAACACATTTACGACCAGGCATAGACTTCCAGCATACCGGTCGTATTGATTCAACATGGTTGCAAACACTATTACCCGAATCAAATTGTAATATTTATCTCTGTGGACCCGACAGCTTTATGCAAAGCCTATACAATAACTTAAGAGAATACGGAATCATGGATACACATATTTTTGCCGAAGCCTTTGGTCCGGCTTCATTAGTAAGGGATAACGACTCAGCACAACAACTGCCAATCGCTAATGAAGCAATTGTCACCTTTAGCGAATCACAGCTAGAACAGGCCTGGTCACAATCGGATGGAAATTTACTTGAGTTTGCTGAAGCACATGGATTGACACCAGCCTATGGTTGTCGGAGTGGTCAATGTGGTAGTTGTAAGGTCAAATTACTAACAGGCAGCGTAACTTACCCGAATAATATAAGCGTACCTATTAATGATGATGAAGTTTTATTATGCTGTGCCATGCCAGCAGCTGATGCTGAGGATACAATTGCTCAATTAAAAATACAATTATAAAATGCTAACAATGATATTATTTTTTCCTAAACGCCTTTTTTCCAAGGCAAAACCTAACCATAACAAAGCAAGCCTAATATGATCCCGAATATTATCGATATAGAAGCCTCAGGCTTTGGCGCTACTAGCTATCCTATAGAAATTGGAATCGTTCTGGGCACGGGGGAAAAATATTGTAGCTTAATCAAGCCGGTTGCTAGCTGGACACACTGGAGTGATCAAGCCGAACAAACACATCATATAAGCAGGGAGTTATTGCACAAAAGAGGCAGAACGGTTATTCAGGTCGCCAATGAAATTAATCAGTTTCTGGACGGGCAAACAGTGTATAGCGATGGCTGGGTTGTTGATAACCCCTGGCTGATCGAATTAATTCATGCGGCTAGAACCGACAAAACATTTACTATCAGTGCGCTGGAATATATTCTCAATGAACAGCAAATGGCTAGCTGGCATGAAACCCAAAAACGGATCATTGCGGAACTCAGCTTAACTCGGCACAGAGCCAGCACCGATGCATTTATTATTCAGGAAACTTATAGAAGAACGCTAAATCTAGAAGGAATTAAAGAGGTAGAGTGTTGATTTGTTAGACCGAAAATCAACAACCCTGTCTTTGTAACCAACATTTCCTTTGTTAAGAAAATATCAATTTGTAACATAGAGACATTTCTT
>Ga0075114_10001745_pt1 | contig 11542 bp, 10 predicted proteins | sample AntAceMetag02UKM_FD_69784 | JGI IMG/M metagenome (GOLD analysis project Ga0075114, IMG submission 69784) | Saline lake microbial communities from Ace Lake, Antarctica - Antarctic Ace Lake Metagenome 02UKM | ecosystem: Environmental > Aquatic > Non-marine Saline and Alkaline > Saline | place...
AGTCTAATATTGGAATGGGTTAAAGTGTGAGTCTTCGCCTGCTTTTCCCCCTGCGCGAAGCGCTTAGTTCAACGTTAATTATCTTTCAAATGCGGGATAAAAGGATAATTAGTTATCTTCCATTGGTTCTGATAACTACTTTTATCATAAACCATAATCGAATTTAAAAACAAGCCCTCCAAGTACAAAGGATGCTTGTTATTAGGATCTTCTTTATGGGTCCTGTAGGATTCGAACCTGTGACCAAATGGTTACAGGTTCAGTTCCAGTGCGGTATACAGTTTTAGTGGAAAATAAGGGGTGGGAAAGTGGGCCCGGCAGGAATCGAACCTGCGACCTGGCGGATAACGGCTCAATACCTAGTCGGCTATATTATAAGATTTAACTACTAACGACAAAATCAGCCGCACGTTTTTTGCGTCGGTCTGGATTTTTTTAGGCAGCTATTTGCTTCGAGAATGTGCGGTTAGGCACGTGCTAAAAGCCACGCGCCACACCATACTTTTTTTAATGGTCGAGCCATCCGTCCGTCTGGAGATTTCATTTTCACCAGATGCTTCCAAGGGCTACGGTTATCGCTTCCCCGTTGACGCCACTGGATTCTTCGGATGCCAGGAAGACGATCACCTCGGCCACTTCTTCGGGAGTCACCACCCGGCCCGCCGGGTACAACGCAGCTCTTTCCGTCCACACCTCGTCCGGGGTAATACCACGCTGCTCGGCTTCGGCTTTGGCCGAAGTCTCAGCCATTTGTGTTCGCACCCAGCCGGGCAGTACCGCGTTGGAAGTCACGCCGTGCGGCCCTGCATCCTGGGCAACCGAGCGCATCAGGCCCAGCAGACCGTGTTTTGAGCTGTTGTAAGCGCTGCAGGCGTATTCCGCCACCTGTCCGGCCGTCGAACTTGTGAACACAAGCCGGCCGTAACCCTGTTCAATCATGTCTTTGACAATTACCTGTGACAGGAAAAAAGGACCATCCAGGTTGATGCGCATCGTTTCGCGCCAGAGCTCCGGCTCCTGCTCCCAGATCACCCGCTCATGGGCCGAACCAATACCGTGATTGCACACCAGGATCGCTACCGGCCCCAGGCGATCCTGTGTTTCCTTCACTGCAAGTGCACAGCCGTCAGCTGTACCCAGATCCGCCACAACGTAGTCCAGGCCCAGCATTTGCAATTCATTCTCGCTGCGCGCAACGGCCATCACCCGTGCACCGCGCGAGGCCAGCAGATTCGCCGCCACCCGCCCGATTCCACGCCCTGCACCCGTTACCAGCGCCACCCGTCCTTCTACTCCCGGCATAATGCACTCCCATTTCGATGACTAATCCAAGTTCCCAAAAGTGTATCCTCCAACAGTTCTGAAATTATTGCTGTTGGCTTGTGTTGTTACCAGCCTAAAGTTAATTATCTTTCAAACGCGGGATAAGAGAATTAGTATCTATCCTCAATTGGTTTTGATAACGGTTAAGTATTGATGTGGCGTGGCGCTGCGCTGCCACATAATCATTATCACCTTACCGGATTGACTATATTGCTTATGTAAGAGTCAAATTTTGAGCTATATTTAAGTTATTTCAGGATGCTTTATATTAAAGATTAACTTGTTGGTCTGTTTCTCTCTTTTCCAGATATAGTTAAAAAGTAGAATAAAAATAATGGCAACAGCAACATAAATAACCGTGCGCATAGTTATTGATGGATCTGTTTCCACATTAAGATCAAATAAACCACCCACTTTATAATTTCCTCCTGTTAAATCAGACAATAGGTTTAAACCATTATGTACTCCTGATATAAGCCAGATTGACCTCCACCTGTAAAATACAAATGATAATAATAAACCAATAGAAAATCGGGATGCAAAAGCGTCTAACGTAAAAGGTTCCAGTACATGATGTACTGCCGCAAATACAAGAGAAACCAGCACCAATAAAGGTATCATTAAATTAGGATGGTCATCAAATTGTTCAATCGGATATGTCCTAAATACCAACTCTTCTTTTAAAGAATTTAAGGTTAATAGGAATAGAATATTTAACAGTAAATAGCCAATAAGTGCTAAAATATTAACATCAGCCGGAATACTTAAGTTAAAGCTTGCTCCACTACTAAACATAGAATATAGCCCATACATAATAGCTTGCATTAGAACGCCAATAGCTGTTCCAAATAGTAAAGGTTTAAGAATTGGTCCATTAAAACCTAATGTTTTTATTGATTTTTTATGGGCCAAACGCATAACTAGCCAAATTAACAAAAACTGAAATGAGGCGTAAAGTACGATTACAGTTAATGTTTTGATCGTTGGATTAAATCCTGAACCTTGTAATTCTGATAAATCTAAATTTAATAGCTTTGCTAACGGAAGTGCAATTACTGTGCTTAATACTGATACTAACATGACTATTAAAACAATTAGAATTCTAAAATGCACTTTAAATCGATAATTTTTTTCTTTGCTCATAATGTTTCTCCTTGTGTGGTTTAACTTTATGTTTGTTTCATATAACGGTTAAGTATTGATGTGGCGCGAAGCCGCCACATAATCAATGTTGAACAAAGCTGAGAAAGGCTTCTGTTTGGAATTTTGGATTCGGTATCTCGTTAAGCCACTCAATTCCTCCGCCTCTGGTGGCAATAAATCCATCTAAACTTGTTGCAATATATATTATATTTGTCATTGTCCACTCCACAAAAATGTTATTATTCGCCTAACCTTAATTATCTATCAAATGCCAAATAATGGATAAGTACTTATTCTCCATTGGTTTTGCTAACAATTCTTATCACAAGGACTCGTGACCTGGCGGATAACGGCTTTATTCCTATACGGCTACATTTTTAATAATGAAATTGTAAAAATGATTAATTTTTTGATGTATTTGAAGTTTCATCTACTGACCACCTCCTGCAAAAATCTCTACAACAGGTGCGATCCGAGTGCGAACCTCGTCATATATTTGCATATCAATGCCTTCTGCTACTTCAAGTGAAACTGCTAAACCATAACTGACTGGATCCTCCATTTTGCGAGCGTCTTTTTTACAATTGACTTTAATCTTCACTAAATCACCATCTCCAAAGGGGACTGCTCTGTCGTCTGTAAATATTTCATGTTGAACGGTTCCACGCCTTACAGTGCGCCAATCGGCGTCCTGCCTGTGGGAAGTAAGAGGAACTCCGTCAACATCAAACCAGAGATTGGAAATTCGATACTTCTGTGTACCTGATGCAATTTTAGAAAAATATGCTAATGTTACGGTTAGTTTTCGCAGAATCCGTTGAGAGGCCAATGATGGAGGAAGTGGAAGAGAAAAAACGTGACCCTCTCCATCATTAAGATGACCAAATCCAAGTATTGATACACGTTGTCCCGTACAGTCCAAAACCCTCGAACAATCTGGAACACCATAACCAAGCCAACGGCTTACCCAATTGCTGATTTGTTGACCATTATCATCAGTTTCCAAAATATTTTTTAGGCGTTCCCCAATATCATTCCAAGAACAACTATGAACTATCATTGCTTTTAGTAATGGCGCAATATATGGCAAGTAATCAAAGCCAGGTACTTGTTCATCGAATATTTCTAATAAAGTGTCGTGACAAATACTTAATTCTCTACTTACAAGAGCGGCGGAATTACTAGTACCACAACAATATGCAGTTTTATTGATGTCCCCTGGATTGTCACTAGGTGAAGCAACTTCAATACCAGGAGGTAATCGATAAGTGCGTGATTTGAGGATAGCATTTGCGTTTGGTTCAGGAGGTAAATTGTATAGGATTCGACCACCCTCATATATAAAATCTGGTTTCATAGATCGACGATATCCGCCACCGAATGCAGACACTGGGCTAGGAAGATCACTAGAAAATATATTTGAGGTATTGTCAGCATGAATCACATTTGAGTTATCACTGTGGAGAGCCCCGATAGAGAGATTGTTGATACTCTCAGCTGGAGAGAGTAACCTCCGGTTGCGTGCATGTTCATATAGTTTATTGACACAAAGCTCTTCGCGGTCATCATTATTAAGTCTTTTAAAATCATTTGTTGAAATATCTGTTTCAATATTTTCAAGGTGGTTTCCAGCGCTAATTACAAAGAGAATATTGTATTTTACGCTGAGCCAATCAAGTAGGCGAGCAAGTGGACTCATCGCATGAATAAATTGACAGCTTCGATCACCTATCGAAAGGTTGATTATTTTAATATTCGGTGACGCAGGGCCATCCAAATCATCACCTTCGAATAATCGGCGAACCGATCGGTGAATAAGATCTACAACAAGAACATCTGTCGGTATTTGAACAGGACGAGAGGAGTTAATCCAAACAATAGGTGTCATTATTGGTCGAACGTAAACAGGCCGAGGTAATGGATTTTCTCCGTAGCTTAAATCACCCTGAACAACCAGGGAACTAATTGCCGTTCCATGTGTCAGATCACTAACAGTATAATTTGCTGCGTAATCATCAGGATCATCTATCACTAAACGATCCGCTAGCAAGCTATGATTTGCCAAAGGGAGACCGTCAAAAATAGCAACAATTGGATCACCTACAGGTATATCTTGATCATCGGATATATCAAAATCGATTAAATCACCTTCAACAGGTGTCTTACCTGTTGCCAATTGGCCCATGGGCCTAAAGTACATAACATTATCACATTTAACTAAATCTACATCAGCGTGTTCGATCACCTGTTGGACAAATCTCCTAGGTAATTCTGCTAAAATTGAGTGATAGGAAATTTCTGGAAGAATACATCTTGAACTAACCCTACCGCCAAGATTCTCAATCAATGAAGTAATTTGTTGCTCTGAAGCTTGCCGTTTATTTTCAGAATTACGATACCAAAGTTCGATTTCCACACGGACCGCCTGATCTGGGAAATTCATAAGGTCTTCGGCCCACACATCCAAAACTCCGGTTTCGTAAAGCCGATCTTGTACATCCCATCGTCTGATATCATACAGGCAAAGGAAAACTTTTCGGAATCTTGCATAGCCACGAGCGAAAGGCAAATTTTCATCTCTCTTATAAAGGTTCCACAATGAGAGCAATTCTCGAAGTGCCTGTTGATTTGCCATGACCAGAAAAAGACGACCACGAAGTTCTTTTTCGGGATTGTTTTTATTATAGAAATCTATGTCTGGTGATATATCTTCAACTTCTATTTCCCCCATCCATTCGAATCCTTCAATCATTTTAATTGCATTGGCAAAGTTATCTATACTTCCAATTATTTCTATAACTAATACTTGTTCTGGATCAACTCCTGCAGCTGTCCGTTGAATTTCAATATGTCGGGCATCCCAAGCTTCTTGGAGATGGCGAAATTTTGGAGTAACCCTTTCTCCTTGTCTACGGTGAGTAGGTGTATAAGTTCTTCCAGGACCTGAGGATAATTTATCTCTATCTGCACGTTCGGGAGAAGGAAATAGAAATAATGGTCTATCCGGCATTAATCATTGTCTCCATTTTGTTGTTTCGTTTTGGCCGAGCGTGCAGTCCATGTTTTTAGAGAGCGACTAACAATTGATTTCATATTAGAATCAGGTTGTTCGAGAACATAATTACGATATATGCTAGTACCGAATTCCTCGGCTTCGGCGAAATTAATACCGTAAAGCTTTTTCGCTATAGTTTCTGGTGAATAACCAAGTGGAACATCAATTCTTCTTTCGAACTTTGCAAACCAATCAGCCAGCCTTGCACCTGTTGGTTTAGGCAATACCATTCTAATTTGAAATCGTCGCCAAACAGCACGATCAAGAAGCTCAGAGTGATTAGTGGCCCCAATTACGACCACGTGACTAGGTAAAGAATCAATCTGAAGTAACAAGGAACTGACAACCCGTTTGATTTCCCCGGTTTCATGAGTATCACCACGTTCCTTACCCAATGTCTCGAATTCATCAAAGAATAGAACACATTTCCGAGTAGCAGTATATTCCATCAATCTTCGCAAACGAGAAGCTGTCTCACCAAGATAGGCTCCTACAACACCGTCATACCGGACTACTAATAATGGAACCATTAATGATTCGGCAATTGCTTCTGCCAATGATGTTTTACCATTTCCTGGTGGACCAATAAGAAGTAATCGGTTACGTGGTTCTAAATTATATGATCGAAGAAGGTCAAATCGATGTTGTTCTTGAACAACTTCATTTACGATTTCAATTACAGGTTTTGGCAATATTAGGTCAGAAATTTTTCGTTCGGGAATAACTTCGTTTACAAAATTATTAATTCGATTATCCGATATAGAATTACCATTGATAATAGGTTTAGGTAGTGGATAGGAATGTAACAGAGCTTCGAGTTTATCAGCCAATATTGTATGTTTTATCGCTCGTTCTTCTGCAATGATCGACTCAACAACCTTTTGAAAACGGATCTTGTCTCCAGCTATTCCATATTTTACTAGGGCGATAAGCAAGTCAGCTCTAGCCATTGCCTACTCCAAAATTTCCGTAATAGTTTTTATCCATATGCTCTATTTATCTACTTTTTTTGAACTTATTAATTATATTTTAGTTGCTTATGCTTTTGTATATTATATTTCAAATAAATGTAAGTTTTAATTTGTTGTTATGCAATAAGTGTCACGAACAAAATCTTAACAAACTAAAACTACTTTTTTATAATCTTTGATTTCATTTCCGCATGTTTTTTTGAAGCTTCATGACCTATCGCTTTATTAATTACATCCACTTGTTGACGCACATACTCAAGTGCAATGTGTTTTTGTGGTTCCGGCAGCTCCCAAAAAAGCTTGATCAACTCTTCATCTAATGGGGATAAATCCCCTTCGTTAACTTTTACATAATCGGGGAAAAAATAACTGATTGGTTTATTAAAATGTCTAGCAATTATTAGGAGATCAGCAGCACTAACTGAAACCCTGCCCCTTTCCAGGTCAGATACCGCAACCCGCGTTTTTTGTAATGATGTTGCTAATTTTTCCTGGGTTTCATTTGCCTCTGATCTCGCTTGCTTAATTCTTTCTCGAATAAACGTATTGGCTTGATCATTCTTCACACTTTTATACATGGGGTACACTCCATCGCAATATGTTACTTCATTGTAGCATTAAACACATATTTCCCCCTTGACAATTACGTCGCGTATTGTTACTATTGCGTAGAGAATACATTCATAGCAGGTTTTTTTTATTTTCGGGTGTCGCATTTTGCAGACTACAAGTAACACAACAACACCAAGGGCAAGAGGTTTTTACCACAATCCCCTCCCCAACCACCCGGGCAAAGCCTGAATTACACGGACGGCGAGGATCATTGTCCAATCGTTGAGCACAGCGGCACAAGCCCGGAGATTTGACAATGAGTGCCGACGTGTAAAATTCAAAAGGCCGGGTGAGAAGGAAGAAGGAAAATATGAACGAAAGCGAATTCATAACAAATAGTGGTACTTACGGCAGGGTTCAGGTAACCCTCTTGATCCCTGTAAAAAAAGAGATCTTATCTTGGGCAAAACAAATGGGTATCAACAAAGCCGCCTTCCTGCGTATGGCTCTTATGCTCGGCGCATCTCAATTAACAAAACAAATCATCACAAACAAAACTATTCAATTTGAAGGTAAAAAGCTGCCCTAGCAGCCTACCGCACGGACGTGAGGAGTCCGGATAGCTGCTCTGGCAGCGATAACCCCCACCTACTAATAGGGGGGTAGAGTTTAACTAATAGGATTAATTATGATTGATTTTCTAATGGACTATTTTAGAATTACAGTCCATACAACCACAGAGGAGTGTAAAGAGCTCTATGATAGATATTTCAAGGAAGCGCTTGGAAATCTTGTTGAATCACCGCTCGGAGCAAAAGGATATAAAGGAGTATATGAATCAGCTCAAGGATTCCAATTAAAACATAACCCTGGATATGATAGAGATTACTGCACATTTGAGTTTCCTGGGGGAGCATGCAAAGCCATACCTCCAGATTTCTTTCTTCCCTATTATCGGTATTTGGTAAATAATGAGATTCGATTTAATGTCACTAGGATCGATCTTGCGTTTGATAATGTTCCTTTCTCTCCAAAACAATTCAGGGATGCAATTGACGAGGATTTAGCAAATCCAGAGCTTAAGATAATTAGATCACTTTCCCAAAGAGAAAGTTTAAGTTGGAGATCTGAACCATATAAAGAAAAAGAAGACGGAACTGGATTAGGCAGGGATACTTGTTACTTTGGATCTCGTTCTTCAGATAGATACCTGAGAGTCTATAACATGCGAGGTCCAACAAGAATTGAAATTGAGCTTAAGGGTGAGAGAGCTTCATTGGTAGCAGCTGATTTGATGAGCAATCAAATTGATAATTGGTTTGAGATCATGATTGGTCATTTACTAGATTTTATTGATATAGAAAAAGATTGGTGGAAAGAATTCATCGGCGACAGTGAAAGAGCCTGGGGAAAAATGGAATCTCCTGAAGTCCAGGATATTCAAAAGTTGTTGAATTGGTACATTGATGATTTATCTGCTTCCTATGCTGTTCTGCATGAATATACAAATGGGAATATTGGGAAAATTCTTCTACGATACGGAAGACCAAAAATGGAAAAGAACTACGCAAATCTATTATCACTTATACATAAACCAAAATATGTCTAATACGGAAAAAATTGAACTTCGAGGAAGATTATCAGGGCAGCAGAAAACACGTCTGAAGAAGCTTTTAAACATGATGTATAAAACAAGCGAAATTGCTGAAGAGATCAGGTTTGAAATGCGTCAAATTTATAGAGTCTATATTCCCTTGGGATTACCTCATGAAAAAGATGATAAGAATCGAATATGGATCAACGGATCTGAATTTAGAGAATGGGCTCTTGAAACATATAAAAAACCTTCTGTTGGAAAAAATGAGGCATATTGCCTAACCTGCAAGAAATCAATCGAAATCATAAATCCCGAATGGAAAGAGAAAGAAGGCTTGTTTTATCTACTTTGCAGTTGCCCCGTCTGCAAAAGGAAGATTGCCAGAATAACAGATAGGAAAGTTAACTAAGATGATTAATCGGGAAAACTGGAAGCTGGTAAACAAATACCTGGAGTACAGAAAGCGGGTAGATCAAATGTCTGATAAAACGATTAGGCTTGAAACCACTTGGCTTAATCATGTTCTTGAATGGGCTGATGATTGCAGTTTTGAAAAAGCCCCTGGAATTACAATACCATTTCCAGCATATCTACCAACCGCAAGGAAAGATGGAAAAGACAAACCCTTTTCAAAAGAATATGCCAGGAAAGTAGTTGGATCTGCAAAACGGTTTTTTGAGTGGTTGAGATTGCACAAGGTAGGATTTCGATCCAGATTATCTCCAGTATGGATTGATTCCCTGAAACCTCCCAGGATAACCCCTGCCCCATCCAGACACGAAGCAGTAACAATAGATGAAATTAGGAAAATTGCTTATGCTCAAACAATAACTCAACGTGAAGAACGAATTCAAGCAGCAGCTGTATTCTGGTTTCTATCTGGAATAAGGATTGGCGCATTTGTATCATTACCACTCAAGGCTGTTGATCTTAACAAACTTGAAGTAAAACAATGGCCTAGCCTTGATGTTCACACAAAATTCAACAAGCATCAAACAACCTATCTTCTCAACATTCCAGATTTAATTGGAGTCATATCCAATTGGGACAAAAAGGTTAGAGATGCTCTGGATCAAAATGGTTTCTGGTTTGCACCATTATCTCCTCTAACATGCCAGATTGATCCAGAAAACAACACATTAGGTAAGTATAGGGATGACCGAGCAAGAAAGGATCTCAAAGAATGGCTTAATAGAATTGGATACGATTATCATTCTCCGCATAAATTCAGAAGGGGTTATGCAATTTATTCAACCGCTTTATCAAAAAACTCAAAAGACATGAAGGCAATCAGCCAGAATATGATGCATTCGAGCATTGCGACAACTGAGCGATATATAGATTTACCTGAGAAAGAATTGAAAGAGAAGATTCTTGGTTTAGCTGGAAAAGAACTAAGGAATAACAACGATATTGATATTATTGTTGATCAAGTTGCAGATAAGGTTATAGATAGGTTGTTAAGCGAAATTCAGGACTTAAAGCACAAATGAGCCTCTGGTACAATTTGGCTCATTTTTTTACTTCAAAGGTGGGCCCGGCAGGAATCGAACCTGCGACCTGGCGGTTATGAGCCGCTCGCTCTGACCGCTGAGCTACGGGCCCGCTGACCGGCAGAGTTTCCTCCAACCGGGGCTTAAGAGCGGGTGACGGGATTCGAACCCGTGAATATCAGCTTGGAAGGCTGATGCCTTACCACTTGGCCACACCCGCATTTTGTTAGCTTCCTCTCTCGTCAAATGAGACAATCTATCTGAAATTGTGCATTGATAGAACGGAAAAGCTGTTGCCTGTATAAGGCTTCACGATTATATCAAATAGGGTTTAAGGAGTCAAACCAGAATTGATTCTGAGGAGGGTGCGCTAAACCTGCAACCGTCGGATTAGAAGTCCGGTGCTCTATCCATTGAGCTACGAGGGCATGAAGCTCTTAGAGACCGTTCTAAAGCCATCCTGACCTAGATAGTGGAGAATGACTAAAATAGAATAGTAACAATCCTATGCTTATTATACTAAATTAGGGGGGTTTTGGGGTTCCTTTTCCCTCTATTTTGGATAGAGATTTCGGAAATTGTGCATTGATAAAACGAAAAAGCTGTTGCCTGCTTCAAGGCTTCAAGATTATCTCAGAGCCAAAAATCATAGTCAATAAAAGGTTCGTGATTGCCATTATTTATATATATAATAGGGTCAGGTATCACAAAAGCATATTTCCGAGTAAATAGCTATTATGACAACAGCAAAAGATGATTCGCCCATTGGTGTAATAAAAAAAGCCGAAGCACTTTTTCTCTCAAAGGGATGGTCTATTGATGAGGAAAAATCATTTGAACGTTTTTGTTCAACATTGAGCATATTAAATAAAGAGCAAAGAGATTTGTATTTTAAGCTAACAAAGCGTTTCTTAAGAATTGATGGTATTGAATACAAAAGAAGGATACCTGATTTGTTTTATCAACTATTCACACGATTTTCTGATACTATCAATCGCTTTTACATATATCCATTACTTATAAAAAAAGATATAGAAAACAGTGAACCGAAAAGTTCTGATGATGTCTATTGTGCTATGAAAAGTAATCCGTATGATTTAGATGGGGATATCTATAAAAAACTCAAGTTTGTAGGAAAACCATATCAAGGATTACCTGCAAACTTCAATGAGAAAGAAGGTTCTATGATTCTGTTAGTAGATGATTTTATAGGAACCGGAGATACTGCGATAAGCGCTGTTGATTATTTATGTAGTGAACATAAAATCCTCGTTGATAAGCTAACGATTCTTTCTTTTGTAGCTCTTCGACAAGGATATTTATCTTTACGTGATAAGGGTATTAATTTAATTACAAATATCGTTGTTAATAAAGGGATGTCAGTTTGCAGGCTAAAATGTACCAGTAG
>Ga0075114_10001748_pt1 | contig 11525 bp, 14 predicted proteins | sample AntAceMetag02UKM_FD_69784 | JGI IMG/M metagenome (GOLD analysis project Ga0075114, IMG submission 69784) | Saline lake microbial communities from Ace Lake, Antarctica - Antarctic Ace Lake Metagenome 02UKM | ecosystem: Environmental > Aquatic > Non-marine Saline and Alkaline > Saline | place...
AAGCAGTTATCTGACAAAGAATTAGAAAAGCTCATTAATCATCATTATGGGCAATTTATTAGATACTCCTCAAATAAAAAATCATTTTTCAATCTAGGTAGGAATCCGTTAAAGGTGTCAAAGAAGAAGAGAAGATTTTTCTATGAATGTTCAGGTGCACAAAGGGGGCTTGAGTTATTCGGATACAGGATAAGAGATTCATTAAATGAAGAAGAGGATTCATATTTTCAAATGAACCGTGCAATGTCTAACCTTGAGAATTCAATTGACCATTTCAAGTGGCTTTCTGTAAAAGGACCTTCTGATGACAACAATGTATTCAGAAATGCTTATGGTTTATTGCAGAATATTCATTCAGAGATTGTAAGCCATTAATGGGCCGTTCATATCAAATGTTGCTTCAAATGCTTTTGTAAGTGGAATCATAATATGCAGGTTTGTTACTTGCTTCTTATTGAATATCATGTCGATCTTCTTCTTTATTATTTTTCTGTCCCTGCCAAATTTTCCCATGTCAGTAAGATTAAATTTATAGAACACAGTATAAAAATCATTAAAGAAAATGTTTATCTCCTTGAACATATCAAGAGTTTGTTTATGTATCTTTTGTTTGCTACTTAATTGCGCTTTGCATATGTCCCTTAAGCAGTCTCCTACTTTCTCTAACTGCTCTGCCATAAAATATAATGGTGGCGCTCTTTCCATGTTCCTGGAGTTCTTGTTTATTATTCTCCTGCAGAAGTCTGATATCTTATTTACATCAAGGTCCCTGATGATTATCTCCTCCATCTGTTCATAGTCATTGTTCTTTATTGCCTCAAGTCCATCTTCATTCATTGTTTTGATAATAAGGAACATCCTTCTGAACATTGTTTTCAATTCTTCAGGCTGTACTATTGATACCTGTTTGGCTGTTAAACTGCTCTTGGATTGATTTACAACTTCAAATCCAATAAATTCATCCCTTATTACAAACCTGGCATCTTTTAATTCCTGTAATGAACTATAATGTACTTCAAACTCATCATAGCCTGACTTGAATAATGCACCTAATGACCTTTTAACCATTGGAAATATGCCTGTTACATCAATCTCTGTTTTTTTCAGCTTAACCTCACCCTGAGAACCAATAGTCAGTGTTCCTCCGTCTTCAGTTATCTCAAGCTCGTCGCCTTTCTTGATTCCATATCTCTTAACCCATTTGTTTGGGAGGCTGACCATGAGTGTTGAAGGTCCTATCTTGGATACTTTTCGTTTCATAATCTTATTGGATACATAACTGATATTTATATTTTTCTGAATTATTATAATATTATAATCTGTTATTATAATATAATCATAAAATATATATTCCCTCCAGCAATTATAATTAATTAAATCCGAAAAAATCGGAAACAATGAGGCTATCTAAAATGATAAACAAAAAAGATCTCCAGATACTGGCAAACCTGAGAAATGATGCAAGGATGAATCTTACAAAGATGTCAAGATCAACAGGAATACCTGTCTCAACAATATTTGACAGGATAAAATCATACAGGAATGACTTAATCACAAAGAGCACTGCATTAGTGGATTTTGAAAAGCTTGGATATAATACTAGAGCCAAGATAATACTAAAAGTTGGAAGGGAAGACAAGGCAGAACTGCAGAAATACCTGATGATAAGCGAGAATATCAATTCAATATACAAAATCAACAATGGCTATGATTTCATGATAGAGACAATCTTCCAGAACATAAAGGAGATGGAAGAGTTTCTTGAGAAACTGCAGGACAGGTTTAAGATAGAGCAGATAGATTACTTTTACATAATAGATGATTTGAAGAGAGAGGCATTCATGACTGATACCAAGTTTTTCAGCACCCCCACTACCCCCTAAGGTGCCTCTTCTTTTCTTTTTATGAAGTGTCAGGGGCACAAGCATCTTCAAATCTCCGGCTGTATATTTCGAAAGCTCTGCGTTCCCGGATGGAGCAACCCCTCGCAACGAGCAGGTATTAATTAATTGAAGGAGATTTGACCTGAGGATGCTGGTGCCCTTTGAACAGCAGTTTTAGAAAGTTTTTTATACAACCTTTATCTGAACATCTGAAGAGAGGTGTATGATGCCAGAAGAATATATCAGGAAGCCGACATTTTTTGAGAAGTTTCTGCTTATTATGGGAATTGTTGTTGTGATTATAGGATACGGGCTGATACATAAATTAATACTTATTGATAATTATATGTCATGGGATCTTATTATCTCAATATTCCTGTGGTTTATCCTGATTCTGTTGATAATTCTTACTGCTGTTGCTGAGAATGTGAAAGAGGAGATGGCTTTTATAGTCAAGGAAGAGGTTAAGAAACTGCAGATTTTAAGGAAGAAATAGACCGAAAAGCTTATAAATAGAATTTCTTATATTTTAGGTCAATAATTGTGTGTCATATATAGTCTACATACTATATGTTGTGTATTATGGGATAAAAAAAAGAAAAGTTTATAAAGGATGTCCTTGCCCATATGTTGTGGTCTAAAACCAACCATAACACAAGATGTTGTGTTTATATCTAAAAAAGAGAGGAAAATGCCATGAAATGTCCATATTGCCAGAGTATTGAGACAAAAGTCATTGACAAGCGTGATTCAGAAGACCAGTCTATCATCAGGAGAAGAAGGGAATGTCTGAAATGCCAGAAGAGATTCACTACATATGAGAGGATAGATTCTGTTGACCTTATAATAGTTAAGCGAAATGATGACAGGGAGCAGTTTGACAGATTAAAGCTTAAAGCAGGAATCATGAAAGCATGCGAGAAAAGGCCAGTAAGCCAGGAGAAAGTGGAGGCTGTTATCGATAATATTGAGACCTATCTCAGGAAGATGGATACCACAGAGATAAAGAGTGATGTTGTGGGAGAGCTTGTGATGAACAAGCTGAGGAAGATTGATGAAGTTGCTTATGTCAGGTTTGCATCAGTCTATAAGCAGTTCAAGGATGCTAATGAGTTCATAGATGAGTTAAAAAATCTTATTAAAACCAAGAGAGGAGATTGATAATGAGTGTATCATATGTTAAGAAAAGGGATGGCAAGATAGTTGAGTTTGATTTAGGAAAGATAGCCAATGCTATATTCATGGCTGCAAAGTCAGTAGGAGGCAGTGACAAGGAGCTTGCATCAAAGCTTGCAGATAAGGTAGTTGCAGTGCTTGATGACAAGTTCAAGACAGGCATGCCTGCTATTGAAGATGTCCAGGACTGTGTTGAGAAGGTTCTTATAGAGGAAAAGCATGCAAGGACTGCCAAAGTATATATATTATACAGGGAGAAGAGGTCAAAGATAAGGGCAAAGCTCAAGGTCATAAAGAAGAAAAGGGGCAAGTCTGATACAACAGACAAGAACCTGCTTGTAGAGACAAAGTCAAAGGACCTGATTGAGGAATTTGATACGCTAAAGATAGTACAGGCCCTTGAAAAAGAGGCTGAACTTTCTCCTGACCTTGCAAAGAAGATTGCTAATAGGATAGAGGACAAGATAATAAATTCAGGCATAAGCTATCTCTCTACATCCCTTATCAGGGAGCTTGTTACAAATGAGATGTTTGAGAGGGGTCTGAATATCAAGATGGAGAAGCAGTCTGTGATAGGAATGCCAATGTATGACCTTGATGAGCTCATACTGTCAAAGAATAAAGAGAACAGCAATGTTGTATCAAATAATCCAGAGGCAGTAAACCTTGCAATAGCTGAGAATGTACTTAAGCAGTATGCACTGAAAAAGATATTCTCGACTGAGGTTTCGGCAGCTCATATGCTTGGTGCAATGCACCTGCATGACCTGGGCTATCCAGTCAGGGCTTATTGCTCTGCCCATTCACTGGAGTATATCAAGAAATATGGATTACATCTTGCAAACCTTTCCACTACATCATCCCCTGCAGGCCATGCAGGAACCCTTACAGGACATCTTAATACATTTCTTGCATCAATGCAGGCTTATTATGCAGGCGCTCTAGGAATAGGTTACATAAACCTGTTCTATGCTCCATATACTATCGGCATGTCAGACCAGAGGCTTAAGCAGGAAATGCAGTACCTTATATTCTCATGCAGCCAGAATGCATTCTCAAGGGGAGGGCAGACACTGTTCATTGATTTCAATGTGCATCTTGGAGTTCCTGACTATATGAAGAATATACCTGCAATAGGTGCAAAAGGCAAGTACATGATAAAGAATCCAGACGGCTCTATTGAGAGGGTAACCGAGGTGCCGAGGGACAAGAAAGGCAATGTTGAGCAGCCCCATACAGGCAGGATACTGACATATGGTAATTTTGAAAAGGAATCCCAGAGAGTAGCTGAGATAATGATGGGTGTATGGAGAGACGGTGACAGCGAAGGAAAAGTTTTCCCTTTCCCTAAGCTTGATCTTCATGTTACAGAGAAATCATTCAGTGACCCCAGAGAGCTTGAACTGCTGAAACTGGCATGTGATATATCATCAGAAAATGGTTCTCCTTATTTTGTCTTTGACAGGGATGAGGTAGTGCTGTCAGCATGCTGCAGGCTCAGGACTAAAATTGAGGATAATTACATGCTTACAAACCCTGAGAGCATGAGGTTCTGCGGCTTCCAGAATGTAACAATCAACCTTCCCCAGTGCGCCTACCGCGCAGGCAAGGGAGATGTGGAGGCAGTGATAAGGGAAGTTAACAGGATTATGGAGCTTGCTGCAAAAGCCCATCTGCAGAAAAAAGAATTCATAGCAACACTTATGGTTCCAGGAGGGCCAATGTGGCAGGTGGGAATGAAAGCAATGGATGGCAGGCAGTATATTGAGCTTGATAATGCAACATATATCATAGGTATAATAGGTCTTAATGAATCCGTGAAGTTTGCAACAGGGGAGGAACTGCATGAATCAGATGATGCATATAAGACAGGAATCAAGATAATCTCTGGAATGTACCTGAAAATCAAGGAACTTGAGAGCAAATACAATCTTCATTTTACACTTGAAGAGACTCCTGGGGAAAGCACATCACTGAGGTTTGCAAAGGTTGATATGAGGGATTTCCCTGAAAGCAGGGATTATGTAAAGGGAAATATTGAGACCGGAGAGGTGTATTACACAAACAGCATTCACTTCACACCTGACGCGCCTATTGACATATTTGAGAGGATAGATAAACAGGGAAAATTCAACACATTGATTGAATCCGGATGCATAACCCATGTTTTTCTGGGAGAGCAGAAGCCGGATCCTGAAGCAATATTCAAGCTGGTAAAAAGGACATGGGATACTACAGAGTCTGCCCAGCTGGTAATAAGCCCTGAGTTTACAGTATGCAATGACTGCCATAAGGTAACAAGGGGATTTATACAACAAAATGAGGAGGTAGATAGTAAATGGGAAAAGCAAAATGTGGCCACTGCGGCTCAACAAACGTCTATGGAATGACAAGAGTAGTTGGATATTTTTCAAGGGTTGATAACTGGAATAAATCCAAGAAAGCTGAACTGAAAGACAGGCAGAAAGGCAATTACAAGTTATAATTATAAATGCCAGAGTAATAAGAGGAATAAAAATGAATTTAAAAATATTTGTACAGGACCAGTGTCCCAACTGCCCTTCGGCAAAGGAAATGGGAAAAAAGCTGGAGGGTGAAGGTGTTGATGTTAGCTATCATGATATTAAGTCTATCGAGGGGCTCTCAGAGGCAGTATTATTCGGAGTCATGACTACTCCTTCTATGATAATTACTGGTGAGGATGGGGAGGAGATACATTCCTGGAAAGGGGATGTACCTGATATTGATGAGGTCAAGAAAAAACTTGCATAATGAAACATGGAATCACTACAGATAAAGGGAGTAATGAATACATCTCTGATAGATTATCCAGGTAATATTGTAGCTACTGTTTTTTTCCCAAGATGTAATTTCAGATGCCCATTCTGCCATAATCCTGAGCTTGTTTTTGATGAGGTGGAGAAGAATATAGATCCAGATGAATTCTTTAAGTTTCTAAAAAGCAGGAGGAAATGGCTTGACGGCGTATGCATAACCGGAGGCGAGCCAACACTTCAGCCAGGTCTTAAGGATTTTATAAGGAAAGTCAAGGATATGGGCATGAAGGTAAAGCTTGACACTAACGGCACAAATCCTGGTCTTGTGAAAGAACTTATTGATGAGGGTCTTGTGGATCAGGTGGCAATGGATGTCAAGGCATCTCTTGAGAATTACCTGGATGTAGTCAAGGCAAAGGTTGATATTGATAAAATTAAGGAATGCATAAGTCTTCTAATGGAAGGCAGGACAGATTATGTATTCAGGACAACAGCTGTGCCAAAACATTTCAATGAAAAAGAGGCGCATGAAATAGGCAAACTTATTAAAGGTGCAAAAAAATATGTTATCCAGCAGTTCAGGAATACTGAAAAGATGCTGGAAGAAGAATATCATAGTATTGAGCCATATCTTTCTGGAGATCTTGAAAGGTTCAAGAAGATTCTTGAGACATATGTTGATGATGTTGAGATTATAGGTGTAACATGATAATAGGGCTGACAGGGACACTTGGCGCAGGAAAGGATGAGGTAGCAGAAGTATTTATGAAGCATGGATTTAGTTCTCACTCCTGCTCAGATGTTATCAGGAATGAGTGCAAAAAAAGAGGCATTGCAATGACTCTTGAGAACCTGAAAAATCTGGGCAACAAACTGCGCGAGGAGAATGGCCCGGACATTCTTGCAAGGGTGGTGATAGAAAGAATAACTGCAGGCAATGAGAAAAATTCGCTTGTTGTCAGTGTCCGCAATCCATTTGAAGTTGAGGCACTAAAAAAACAGAAAGATTTTTTCATGATAGCTGTGGATGCTCCGATTAAGATAAGATATGACAGGGTATATTCAAGGGGAAGAGAGGAAGATAATGTTTCTTTTGAAGAGTTCAGCAGGATTGAGCAGCAGCAGCAGAAAGGTGAGCATAAAATGAAACAGCAGCTGGATAATGTGAAGGCAATGGCTGATTTTACGATTATTAATGACGGAACTCTTGATGAGCTGAAGCTTAAGGTTGAAGACCTGATTGATTATCTTAAGGAAGGTGAGAATGGCAGCAAAAAAGAATGATGAAGATGATGCAGGCGAAGTTAAGATTAATATTGATGTAGATATTGATGATACAAAATATATGGATGCAGGTAAAGGAATGGATACAAGCAAAGATATGGAAAAAGGCAAAAAAGCTATTACAAAAGACATGAAAATTGGAGATGTGCTGAGATTATATCCTTCATCTGCCAGGGTGATGTTAAGGTTCGGCCTTCACTGTATTGGATGTCATGTGGCAGAATGGGAAACAATTGAACAGGGATGCCAGGCTCATGACATGACAAAAGAAGATATTGATAAAATGATTGATGAGCTTAATAGTGATGCAGTTCTTGAAGGAAAAGGATTTATGGATGAGAAACCTGAGGATGAAGATAAAATTCCTGAAAAGAAAGGCAAAGAGAAGATAGGATTTCTCAGGAAGCTGGGAAGGAATTGATAATAAGATGATTACTATAATAAAATTAAATTAATTTAGATAATATCAAATGAAAATTATTAATTCAAAATGAAAAAACTAAGTAAGAGGGCACTTGATTATCATAAGGGCGGAAAGCTTTCTGTGCAAATAAGGAAAAAGATGGATACCCAAGATGATTTAGGTCTAGCCTATACTCCTGGTGTTGCAGATGTTTGCAGGGAGATTGTAAGGGACAAAAATCTTGCATATAAATATACAAATAAATGGAATAGTGTTGCAGTCATCACAGATGGGACAGCAGTATTGGGATTAGGCAATATTGGACCGCTTGCATCTATTCCTGTCATGGAAGGCAAGGCAGTGCTTTTCAAAAAATTTGCAGGAGTGGATGCCTGGTCTGTTCCAATTGCTGGAGTGAGGATTGGGAAAGGCGATGGGAAGCTGACAAATAATATATCGGGCAAAAAAGAATTGATAAATTACACATCAGGAGACCATGTTTCATCAAAGACAGATATTGAGAAATTTATATTTATTGCCAAGGCAGTATCTCTTCAGTATGGAGGCATTAATCTTGAGGATATTGCTGCACCTGCATGTTTTGAGATAGAGGAGAGACTGAAAAAAGAGCTTGATATTCCTGTGTTCCATGATGACCAGCATGGCACAGCGATTGTAACATTGGCGGCTATAATGAATTATCTAAGGATTACATCAAAGAAAATTAGTGATATAAAGATAGTCATACTTGGTGCAGGAGCAGCTGGAATAAGTGTTGCATCACTTCTCCGATATTCAGGCGCTAAAAAAATAATTCTATGCGACAGCAAAGGAGTAATACATTCGGGCAGGAAAGACCTAAACAGGTGGAAACAGAAGTTTGCTGTCAGGACAGATGCAAGGACTCCTGAAGATGCTTTTGTAGGTGCTGATGTTTTCATAGGTGTTTCAAGGCCAGGTATTGTAACCAAAGACATGATTGCCTCAATGGCAGAAAATCCTGCTGTGTTTCCAATGTCAAATCCTGTGGCAGAGATATGGCCTAAAGATGTAAGGGAGATAAGGGATGATGCAATTATTGCTACAGGAAGGTCAGATTCTGCAAACCAGGTAAATAATGTTCTGGTGTTTCCTTATATATTCAGAGGGGCACTTGATACACAGGCATCTGACATCAATTATGATATGTATATTGCTGCTGCAGATGCACTGGCAGAGGTTGCCAGAAAAAAGGTGCCAAAGAAGATTCTTGAATCCTATGGACTGGATTCACTAGAGTTTGGCAGGGATTATTTTATACCAAAGCCGTTTGACAAGAGGGTTTTTGTTAATGTATCTCATGCAGTTGCAAAGGCTGCAATAGAATCAGGGGTTGCAAGGAAAAAGATTGACCTTGATAAGTATAAGAAAAAGCTGATAGAAACAGATAGGCATTGACAGGAAATGATAGATACTGACAGTCAATAAAATTTAACAATAAAAAAATAAACAATAAATAAAATAAAGAATGAAAAGAGTTCTTCTGTTCGGGACATTTGACATTGTTCATAAGGGCCATCTTGATTTTATCAGGCAGGCAAAGCAGTATGGAGATTATCTTATTGCTATAGTGGCAAGGGACAGGAATGTTCTTAAGATAAAGGGAAAGATGCCATTGCAGGATGAGGATGCAAGAAAAAAGGAACTTGAGAGATTTGGTCTTTTTGATGAAATAATACTTGGTTCTCTTGGAAACCCATATGAAGCTGTTGCTGAAGTAAATCCTGATATTATCTGCCTTGGCTATGACCAGAAGACATATACTGATTCACTTTCTGAAGAGCTTGGAAAAAAGGGTATGCATCCAAAAATTGTAAGGCTGGAACCATACATGCCTCATAAGTACAAGAGTTCAATCATCAACAATAGGTAGAGGTAGAATGATTTAAAATAAATATTAAAAATATATAGAATTATATGCTTATAGCCCGAAAAGTCCTTTTTTATCGAGAGACTTATTAAATTCCTTAAGCATATTCTTCTGCTTTGAATTGAGTTTCTTGGGTACTTCTACATTGACCTTGACATTTTGCGAGCCAGTGCCAAATCCCCTGAGGCTTGGAATTCCCCTGCCTTTCATCCTGAATATTGTGCCTGGCTGTGTGCCTGCTGGAATCTTGAGCTCAGCAGTCTTTCCTTCGATTGTCTTTATATCTATAGTCCCCCCAAGCGCAGCAGTGGAAAAGCTTATGGGAACTTCTATGAATAAGTCATTGTCATGCCTTGTGAATATATTGTGCTGCCTTATGTGCAGTATAACATAGAGATCTCCTGAAGGCCCCCCTTTGTCTCCTGCCTCGCCTTCTCCTGATACCCTGAGCCTTATTCCTTCTTCAGCTCCCTTTGGTATGTCTATCTCGATTTTTCTTGTCTTTCTGACAAGCCCTGTACCATCACATATATTGCATTCATTCTTTATAGTCTTGCCTTCTCCCCTGCATGTGGGGCAGATGCCTGATGTCTGCATTACGCCGAAAGGAGTTCTTCTTGTCTGTGTTACCCTGCCTGAGCCATGGCATGTCTCGCAGGTCTTTATGTCTGAATCACTTTCAGCACCTGAGCCCTTGCACTTTGTGCACCTTTCATTGCGGGGTATTGTTACGGTTTTCTTTGCGCCGAATACAACATCCTCAAGGTCTATGTCCATTTCAAATACAAGGTCAGAGCCCCTTCTAGGCCTGCTTCTGCTTCCACTTCTCCTATTGCCTCCGAAGAACATGTCAAATATGTCTCCGAAGTCAAAGCTTCCTGAGGAATCGTTGAAATTGAAATCACTGAAACCATTGAATCCTGCACCGTTCTGGCCTGCTGTGCCAAACCTGTCATATTGCTGTCTTTTTTCATCATTGCCCAGTACAGATGCTGCTTCATTTATCTCCTTGAACTTTTCTGCTGATTCATCATTACCGTTGTTAAGGTCTGGATGATATTTTTTTGCCAGCTTCTTGTATGCTTTCTTTATCTCTTCTTTTGTGGCCTCTTTTGAAACGCCTAATGTCTTGTAATAATCATTTTCTGCCATTTCTATAACCCTAATTCTTTTTCAATTTCCCTGCAGTAATTTAACTGCATTTTCCATGTATCTTTATCAGTATCAGGATGTCTGTCCTGGAAATATCTGAATCTTTCGTCTAATGATACTATCCTGTCATCAATAACTCTCTTGTCAGCATAGAATAAAATCTTTTGTTCAATTGTATCTGGCCTGATTTCAGGGAGGTGGTAGAGTCCGTGAGTCCTCACAATCTCTGATACTGCATTGAAACCATGGTTCTTGAGGAATTTGGTACCGCTCAGCACATGGTCGCCTGGCTTTGACTTTGTTATGTCATGAAGCATTGCTGCTGCCCTGAGAAGACTCCTGTTGACTGCAATTCCTTTTTCATCTTCCAGCTTTCTGGCAATGTCCATTGACATTTCAGCAACTTTCAGGCAGTGCTTTATAATATTTTCAGGAACATTTTGCTTCTGGAGTATATCCCTGCATTCTTCTCTTACTGGTATTCTTCCCATTTCTTATTTTCCATTACGTATTTCAATTATTTTCATCTCAGTTCGTATCTTGGAGATGCTCCTCTCATTCCATATTGCCCACCTAGGCTTGAGTTCACTCCATATCCTTTCTGAATTCTTTGGAGGCTATCCATCCCAAAATCACTATTTTGGCCTGTCTTATATGCGCTTATCATTGGACTCTTATAAAACCATTGATTGTTATGAATCTCAGGTTTTTGATACATTGGAGTTTTTTGGCTATCTCCAAAATGATCATCGATTGAGCTGGAAGAGCTTATATTTAAAGAATTATAATCTCCCTTATTCCCAGACATGGTCTTGTGGAAATCCCTTACCTGCGGTGAGTCAAATCCTCCCCTGTATCTATTTCCATCTATATGTGCATAGAAATTATTTTGACTCATTTCATCATTCCTCTCTGATTTTTTATTTTCATTCTTCAACTGG
>Ga0075114_10001749_pt1 | contig 11524 bp, 11 predicted proteins | sample AntAceMetag02UKM_FD_69784 | JGI IMG/M metagenome (GOLD analysis project Ga0075114, IMG submission 69784) | Saline lake microbial communities from Ace Lake, Antarctica - Antarctic Ace Lake Metagenome 02UKM | ecosystem: Environmental > Aquatic > Non-marine Saline and Alkaline > Saline | place...
GTGCTAGGCCTTCCCCTCTTCCTCCAGGAGTCCCTGCCAGACCCCCTCGATGCCCTCTTCCGTCACGCCGTAGTAGACCTCCAGCGAACCACTGGCCACACGTTGCACGAAGTCATAGCGCGTCTTGCGCGCCCGTCTCCGCTTCTGCCACAGCCCGACATCACCCGTCCATTTCACCTTATCGGCCACGACCGGATTGGTTTCCATTTGAGTGATGGCGTAGCGCCACAGCTTGCGGGCCGACTCGCGGGTCACGTTGCGCACGATGTTGCCGTTGCGCAGGTCCTTGATGGTGTGGTAGAAAACGCCTTTGCGCTCCACCGTCTCGACGATCTGGACGCCAACTTTGGGCGGTTCGACGGGGCGCCCCTCCTGCCATGGCGGCGGTTGCAGGGTGGCGGCCGGCACACCCATCTTCTCTGCTGGAGGCTCTGTCTGCGCCAGCGTCTCCCGTATCAGTTGGACGACCTCATCGCGCACCGCCAGGCTGGTCTCCGCCTCCTGCCGCAGGTAGACCTTGATGTCGTCTATCATGTACGGCTTGTCTGATCCTTCGGGCACGACCACCCGCAGCACCTGTTTCCCCTGGCTTTGCAGGGTGTCCATGGTCACTTCCAACGGTGGTGTGATCTTGCGCGGCATTTCCGCTCGCAGGCTGGCGATCGCTTCTTCAGGATTGGCGATGCCGGCAGGCACTCCCTTGCGGCTGGCGCTGACTCCGATATAGATCGTGCCACCCTTCGTGTTGGCGAAAGCCACCACGTCGCAGAGCACCTTGTGCATCCGGCCTCCGCTACGGCTCATGCTCTCGTGAAATGCCTGCACGATGCTTGGCCCCTGCTCACGGGTCGCCGAGACGTGATCGAAGGGCGCTTTCGCGGCCCGGTAGGGGCGCGTCAGAGTGAAATCGTGGCCTTCGAAGATGGCCTTGAGGGCCTCGAAACTCACATCCGGCAGTGATACCTCGGTGGTGCGATCGCCGATGCCCAGATGCGCCTTGTCCTTGGGGTCTCGCCGCAGACGATGCGCGTCGGAGCCTTGGATGCAATGCATGCGGCGGGGATACTCTGGCTTTGATCCGTTGTAGAAACGGGCGGTTGTGCGCCGGCCCTTGCTTTCCAGGTCCGTAACCTCCAGGCCATGCAGGTGCGGATCCTGGGTATAGGCGATCTTCGTCTGGCCGCCAAAGGGGAAATTACGCATGGCCACGCCGTGGGTGGAGTTGGCGTGAGCGGCAATCACCAGTCCCCCTGCCTCATGAATGAGCCGATAGGAGGTGAGCACGTCAGCCGTGGCTCCCACTTCGGTCGAACCCTCGTCTAGCTTGTCGGCAGGGACGTTGAGTCGCAGCAGCAACAGCTCCAACTGGCGCACCGAGGTTTCGGGCGGGAAGATGCCCAGCACGTGGAAGCCGAACGTGGCTGTGAACTCGAATGCTGGAAGCACTAACACCTTCTCTCCCAAGCGCCGGAACTCCTTAAGCGCGGCTTTCTCCTCGTTTTGCAGACGACCACTGTTCTCCAACCAGGATAGCCTCTCCAATTCCTGCCGCAATCGGGCTACGCCGGCGACGGTGTTGTGGTCGGTGATGGCGACGATGTCCAATCCTTTCCGCTCAGCTGCTTGAAGCCAGTCCAACAACGTCACCCCTGGCTCCGCCCAATCGGCTGAGGCGGGCGTGTGCAGATGCAAATCCACCTGTTGCCATTGCCGCGTCTGCTTTTTCTCTCTGCTTGATGTCACGTGTCTTTCATTCTCCTTTCTCCCGGATAGCCGGGAAGTCCGTTCTTAGATGACAATTCCAATTGTATCATGTTATGCCGTACATGTCCAAAGTGGAGTGCGATACACGGCGGCTGTGATGTACTTGCCCTAATGCCCCTTCTCACAGCAACGGCGTCGCTGTGGGCGTAGGAGAAGGCCAGATGGGCGGGCAGTGCTCCGATTGATCGTAGAACTCGTCCGCGGGCTCTACGTCGAAGAGCGTCTCAATGACGTCCGCGATCGCGTCCATGTCACCGGCCAACGCCAATCCGCTTTTCTCGGTGACGTAGTCTTCCGTCATTGTCTCGTCAATCACCCGCCCGTGGATATCTTTGGGGTCAATCTGCATTGCGAAGTGGGCTAGCCTCACCCAATCCAACAGCGTCAGATCGCTTTGGATGGAATCCTTGACGATGCTCCACAGCATAGGAATCCTGGTGATGATGTCCAACTGCAGGGCCTGGTCGCGCAGTGCCAGCAGAAGCAACTGTTGCCGTTTGGCTCGGCCCCAGTCGCCGAAGCGGTAGCGATAGGTGACGAACTTCAGCGCCGTTTCGCCGTCTAGCCATTGCGGGCCCGCATCCAAGTACAGTTCCTTGTACTGCCTGTCAGAGCCCGGGTTGGCAGGAGCAAACTCCTGCAGGGGGCAGTCGAGCGTCACGGTGATGCCGCCCATGACGTCAATGGCTTGCCCGAAGGCTTGCTGCTTGAAGCGCACGTAGTGGTCAATCTCCAGCCCGAACGTTTCCTTCAGCGTGTCAGCAAGCAGGGCGCCGCCGCCGCCCGGGTAGTCGTGCTGGTCACCCAGGTAGTCCACCTGGTTGATTCTCATCTCCCACATCGTTGGCGGCCTGACCCAGAGATCGCGCGGAATGCCCAGCATGCCGATGCGTTTGTTCTCGGCGTCCACAGTCACCACCAAGATGGCGTCGGTTAGCCACACACCACCCGACGATTCGCCCCTGTCGTCCGTGCCCAGGAGCAGGATACGCTGCAGCGGTGGCAGGGTGGGCGTTGGGGTGGGCGTCACGGTTGGAGTAGGCGTTGATGTCGCTGTTGGCGTGGGCGTCGGCGTGGGTGACGGCAGGGTGACAGGCGCAGTGGCGGTTCGGGTGGCTGCTGGCATCGCAGACACGGTCAGCGGAATGCTGGTTGCAGCCGCCGGGGAATCAGACGCCGCCTGATGCTGCGCTGGCAGGGCCAGGCAGCCCGCGGCCAGAAGCAGCGCGCCAAATGCTGCCAGCGACAAGAACAGCAGTACCCGGTACCTGCTCATCGCCGTTCACCCGATGTCTGATCATCGTGCGCAGAACTGCACTGGCTTGCTGCCCTCTGTTCAGCCAGTTTCCGGAACATTTCTTGGCTGGCTGGAAACTCCCAGTTATGCTGCTTCATTCCCTGCCAGAACTGACCAAGCTGAAGCCAGCCTGCCCGCTCATAGGCCGCAGCCTGTATCATCATATCCAGCTTGTCGGCATCGCGAGCCAGACGCCCCTCGGGTGTCGTGCCGTCTTCGAACTCCTGCCACAGGGCTTGCAGTTCCTGGCGGGAGGGGAGGTCCGACAGCAGGTCGGCCAACGCGAGCTCTTCCGCTCGACGCTTGGCGGCTGGCGTCAGGTAGCGGACGGCCGTCGGCACCAGATCCAGTATCTGCGTCTCTGGCAGGTCATGCAGCAGGCAGATAGTGAGCAGGCGACCTCGATCCACAGGCTCGTCCACCAGTTCTGCCAGCAGCAAGGCGGTGAGCGCCATGCCATAGGTGTGCTCGGCCACGCTCTCCGTATCGGCGGGCCCTATGCCGCGCATAACCCAGCCCATGCGGGGGATGCGCTTGAGCTGATTGACCTCGAAAAGCAGTAGAAGCAAGTGGCGCACATCAATCTTCATCTTCATAAATGGTCCCTGACTCCCAACCAGTGCAAGATACCGGGCGTCACTTCTGTGATGGCATGGGCCCGGCGAAATGATGCCGCGGCTGGGCCGACTACCAGCAGTGGCACCGGGTTCAGCGTGTGCGCCCGCGTGCTGGAATCCTCCAGGTTGCCGTGATCGCTGGAAAGCACCAGCGTAGCTTCGTCGGGCAGGGTTTCCAGCAGACCCCCCAAGAAGCGATCCAGCAGGCTGAGCACCTTCTCTGTGGGCTGGGGCAGCCGTCTGTGGCCGGCCAGGTCAGTGAGGAAGCTCTCGAAAAGGACAAGGTCGTGGGCCGCCACCAGACGTGCCAGCCGCCGGCCAGCTTCCTCTGTCTCAAGTAATGGCACGTCCAGCCCGAGGAACGAACGCATCACCTCGTGGGTGATGTCCCAATAGACCGCTTCGCCCCGCTCAAGGTCGTCCAGCGTGCGGAAGCGCAGGCCAGCAGCCATGGTGGTCAGCGTGCTGGCAGAGTGGCGCAACTTGCGCTGTGCGACTCGCTGCCAGTAGGTTCCGGTGTAGGCGTTGGCAAACGTCGCACGCAGACCGTGATCAGTTGCCCGCTTCAGCAAACTATGCCCAGCGATGACCTGCCGCAGCGTTTCGGTGGGGTAGGCGGCCACGTGCGCTCCCACCAGCGCGGCGGCGTTCACCCCGGTGAAGAGGGCTGTCTGGCCCGTACCGCTCTGCGGCAAGCCTTCCACGCCCAGGCAGGCGTCCAGCGGCAGGAGCAGCAGACCGTCTCTGTCCACCGACTGATCGGCGACCATCGGCCCGCCCAACAGGCGGTGTACGTTGGGCATTGCTGCCTGGGCCAGCGGATTGCTGCCATGCGCTGGCGCCAGCCCGACACCGTCAAGGAAGACAAAGCACACGGGCCTACGCTTCCCGCCTGTTGTGCGCTCATGACGTCGCCTGTGACTGCTGTTGCCGACTCGCATCCCTGTCACGCCTCTGGCCCACTGTTGCTGTACACTCGCGCTGCATTATAGCACCGATCTTCGTTCCAGGCAATGATGGAGCGCAGCATCAGCGCCGATGTGCACGTCGTTCCGTCAGCCGGAGAAGCATGGGATACTGAGCAAGTCGCCGCGCCCGTTTGTCAAACCTGGGAGAAGTTGGTATAATGCACTGTTGCAATCATCGGTAAGAGGAAGTGGAGGATCGTAGCGTGTTTCAGCGTAAGACGCAGACCGCGGAGTACTGGGGTTCCGCATTTCGCTTTTCCGAGGACGACCTGGCTCACCTCTACGGTGTGCTCGTGGACAAGGGGCGGCCGTACAGCGCCGACGAGTTGGGCTTGGAGCTCATTGGTTTCCGCTGTCGGCAGGAAGAAGCGCACGTCCGAGAAGAGCTGTCCAAGGGCACGCTCTATCAGCCCAGGGATGACTATGAAGTGGGACAACGATTGGTCTTCCCAGTCTTCGACTTCGCCGCGGGGGTCGTGATTGAGAAGCGGACGGGTTTGAACCCTGAACATGGCAGATTTGACGTCATCAAGGTGCAGTTCGAGGGGCAACGAAAGGCTCGCGAATTCGTCGCTTCGCTTGAGACGCCGCACAAGCTGAATGTGGACGACGGTGGCGAGGCCCTGCTGAAGCAAGAGGGCTTGCTTACTCCGGGTGAATTGAAGGAATCGGTGGCTGGCGACCTGGAACAGCGTCTGGCGACTCATCTCGAGGCGAAGGCGGATGATAGTTTCGTCTGCAGCAATGGACAGTGGTTGTTGCGAGACATGCTAGCGGACGTCAATGTCGGGCATCTGAACATTGCCGAGGCTTTGATTGAGATGGCCGGCCAGCCTGTGCCTCCCGGAAGGCTCTTGGAGGAGTTCGATCTGCCGAGCGAGGTATCTTCAGAGATTCAGCTCTTCTCGCTCAATCACGCGCTGGAGCAGGATGATCGCTTCGACAACATCGGCGTTGGTGGCAAACGGTTCTGGTATCTGCGCCGCCTGCAGCCGGAAGGAGCGTTGACGATCCCCGAGCCACTACGCTACGAGCCACAGTCCTACGACCGCTCCCTGCTGAGCGCCGAACTGCTGCGGTTCGAGTGGGAGCTGGGCGACGAATGGTCGGAGGAAGTCGTCGAGACGCCCTCTGCTGCTCCCAGTGTAACGTTCCTGCTTTCCTATCCACACCGGCACTCAGGCACGTTGCCGCTTTCCTTCCGCACCCGAGGGTTCTTCGCCGCCGGAGAGACGGGACGGAGCATGGTCACCATGGTGGACGGACGCTGGGGACAACGCTTCACCGCCTGGGTGGTGTATGACGGGCGCTACATCGTTGGCTTGATGCCCTGGTTCAAGGAACATAAGGTCCCCGTGGGTGCCTACATTGTCCTGCAGCGGGGACAGGAGCCTGGAGAGATCGTTGTAGACATCCGCCCGCGTCGTATGCGGCGGGAATGGGCGCGTTTGGCCCGTGTGGACGAGGATCAGCTTGTGTTTGAGATGCGCAAGATGCCCATCGCCTGCGAGTACGATGAGCTCATGGTGGTGGATGCTCTGGACGCGGCGGCTGTGGAGGACTTGCGGCAGGCCTTGCGCCAGGAGGACATGCCGCTCACTGAGTTGCTGGACCAGGTTATCCCCGAGTTGCTTAAGCTCAGTCCGGACGGCAAAGTACATGCCAAGACGGTATACAGTGCTGTCAACATGGTGCGGCGCTGTCCGCCAGGACCGATCTTTGCTGCCTTGTCCAGCAGCAAGCTCTATCAGCCCGAGGAGGGCGGTTTCTGGTCCCTGGCCTAGATCAGGCGCGGTTGGGGCATCTTTGTTCCCAATGATGACTCCACTGAAAGAACTGCCAGACCCGCCACTGAGGCACACAGGGCACGGGGATTCGTAGGGGCGGGTCTCCAGACCCGCCCCTACTCAAGAAATCAATGTTCTTTGCGTTTGGCGCTGAACAACTTTGAGGCGCACCTTGATTTTGTCTCTGTGTACTCTGTGGCTGGATGACCTTTTTCGGGGGATTTCAATGATTGACTGCACGCAAACAGGTAGCTGACCCTATGACTTCATGGTTCATTCCCACGACGGACACCAAATTCTGCATTGACCCCGATTGGTGGGAGAAGAGCGGTAGGGATTTCCGCCTCTATCTTCGGGATCAACTCTGCCCCGAGTGTCAGCAACGTTTTCCTAATCACCGCGATACGGAGATGGTGGATTGGGTTGATCCTGAGACGGCAGAAGTGCGGCGCACCGATGCGCTGTGGCAGTGCCTGACCACCATGTGCGTGTATGAGCCGGATTACATCCATCCTCACATGTCTCTTGTCATGGCCGTCTTTCGTGCTTTGCTGCAGAATGACAACAGGCCGCTTTCGCCGGTGGAGTTGCACGAGGGATACATCCCCTGGAAGTTGCCAGAAGTCATCTTGCGCACGCTGAGTGGAGGCAAGGTACATCTCGGTCTGCGGGCTGTGCCTCCCGAGAACTAGGCGGGCTAACAGCAACGAGGCGGCCCCGATGGGGCCGCTTTTTCTTTGAGGAGATGCCATGGTTAGCGTGGTGGAGATCATCGCTATCGGCAACGAGCTGCTGCTGGGTGACGTGCTGGACACCAATACACACTGGCTCTGTCGCCAACTCAGCGGGCGGGGTGGGTGCGTGCAGCGGGGGGCGATGGTTCCCGACGATCCGCAGGCCATCGCCGAAGCGCTAGAGGCGACGCTTGGCCGCCAGCCGGATCTTGTCGTCCTGACCGGTGGCCTCGGCCCCACCGCCGACGATCTGACGCTGGCGTCGCTGGCCGCGGCGATGGGGCGTCCATTGGAACTCAACGAGCGGGCGCTGGCGATGGTGCAGGCGACGTACGAGCAACTCGCCGGTATAGGGCTGGTGTTGGACGCGGTGCTCACCGAGGCGCGGCGGAAGATGGCCTACTTGCCGCAGGGAGCGGAACCGCTGCACAATCCCGTCGGCGCGGCCCCTGGCGTTGCGTTGAGGGAGGGCAGGACGGTGCTTGTGTGCTTGCCGGGTGTCCCTGCCGAGTTGAAGGGGATCTTCGGCAGTTCGTTTCAGCCGCTGTTGCAGGATCTCTTCAGCGACCGAGTGTTCCTGGAGCGGGTATTGGTCACCGACTGCGGTGATGAGTCGGACCTGGCCCCCGTGGTCGATCGTGTGGCGGCGGAGCATCCGCAGGTGTACGTCAAGTCGAGGGCGAAGGCATATGGCGAGGGGGTGCACCTGCGCATCACGCTGTCGCTTGCGGGCAGTGACCCGCAGGCAGTAGTCGCAGCCATTGACGCTGCCGACCGCAACTTGACGACAGGTCTGGCGGCGGTAGGGATTGTTGTGTTGGAGAGGGTGGAGGGCGGCTAGGGGGCAGAGGAGCAGGGGCGCAAGGTCGCAAAGTTGCACACATCCCACCCCCTCAGTCCCCTTCGTTTCTCTCGTTTTCCTCGTTTCCCCCATTTCCCTCCATTCCTGCTCTTGCTACGTCTCTGTCCACGTCCGCCGCCGCTGTGGCAATGGCCCAACTGACCACGCCCCAGCTCCCGCCGGAGATCAGCAGGGCCAGGAAGATCGAGAGCGGGTTAAGCGGCACCATGCCGCGGAAGATGCCCACAATCGCCAGCAGAATACCCAAGGCTGCGAAGAAGAGCCCCACCTTCAGTGGCCCGCTGAGCTGCCTCCAGAAGCTGTCGGCAGCCCCCGTCGTCGCTTCTGTCATCGTTGTGTCTCCTTCTCCCAGTCCTCCCATCCTTGCCAGTCTTCGGGCCGCGAAGGGCGATCAGGGAACTCTATGCCCTGCCGGCTGCCATCGATCAGGTAGGGAGCGTAATCCTCTGGTGCTGGAGTAAGCAGCACGTGATCGCCGTGGATGACGAAGTAGAGATCGTCGCCAGGAAGAACGGCCAACGCTATCAGCACTTCCTTGGGCAGAACCAGGCGACCTTTGGTATCGAGTCTGACTCGGGCCATGCGCATGAATGTGATCTCCTTGACTCGTAAAATGTGATCCGTGATCCATGATCCGATGAGCAGGTCGGTTTTTCACGCAACAGGCATCACGTTTCACGTTGTTCATTAACCCTGCTGTCTATCTTGTCGAGAGCCATTCCTTCAGTGCCAACAGTGCCAACAGTGCCAACCATGGCTCATCTAATCGCTGCTGGGCCGCAGATCTCGCACGTTCAGTTGCAGCCGCAAGCGGTCGTTCCATCTGTTCATTTCCAGCGTGTAGGCTACGTCGATGCGTTGGGGCATTTGGCCAGCCCACTCGCCTTGCCGGAAGGCGATACCGTCCCATGCCTTGCTCCCATCGCTGAGGGTCAGCTTCAGATGGTTGCCCTCGGCGCCGACGGTGCGGTGATCCCGCACCTGCACACCGCGGCTCAGAAGCAGAGGTGTGGGATTGTCGCAGCCACAGGGTTCGAATTGTTGCAGCAGTGCGTACGTCGCCCAGTCAAGTTCGTCCAGCCGCACCTCGGCGTCAATGGCCAGGGTGGGCACCAGTTCCTCTTTGGCCAGCTCTTTGGCAGCGATGTCCTGCAGTCTCTCTTCGAGCTCTGGCAGATCCTCGGTTTTCATCTTGAAGCCGGCTGCCGCTGCGTGGCCGCCGTGGCTCTCCAGGATGTCCGTACAGCGGTCAAGCGCGGTAGTGATGTTGAACTCAGGAATGCTGCGGGCTGAGCCGCGGCTAAACTTCGAGCCCCGCTCCACCACTACTGTCGGCCGGTACCGTGCCTCCGTGAGACGACCGGCCACCAGTCCGGCGATGCCAGCCAGGATGTCCTCCCCAGCCACAAGGTACAGGAAGGTGTCTTCCTCTTCCTGCTCTTCGATCTCCGCTTGCACCTGTTCCACTGTTTCCAGAGTGAGTTGCTGGCGGCGGCGGTTCAGATCGTCCAGTGTCTGCGTCAGTTCAGCGCCCTGTGCGTCGTCCGTGGTCCGCAGCAGATCGTAGCTGAGCATGGCGCTGCTCAGCCGTCCGGCGGCGTTCAGCCTCGGTGCCAGCCTGAAGCCGATGGCCACAGCGTTCACTTCGCCTGGCTTCACTCCTGCTTTCTGCATCAGAGCCCGCAATCCGATCCGTTGAGGGTAGTCGTATCGGGGTCTTTCCTTCTTTGCGTCTTGCGGCAGGGGGGGATTGAGTTGCTCCAGCCCCCGCTGTACCAGGCGCCGATTCATGCCCAGCAGGGGCACTACGTCCGCCACGGTGCCGATGGCCACGAGATCAAGTAGCTCTTCTTCCCTCAGCAGGGCAGGAAGCGCGTTGCGGGGCCGCATGGAACGTTCGACTCGCAATAGGGCCTGCGCCAGAATGAAGGCCACGCCCACGCCCGCCAGGTCCTTGAACGTGCGGGAGCAGCCCGGCACCTTGGGGTTGATGGCCGCAACCGCCGGCGGCAACTCCGGCCCTACCGAGTGATGATCGGTGATGATGATGTCCAGACCCAGCTCTCGCGCCTGCGCTACCTCCTCCACCGAACGGATGCCGCAGTCCACGGTGATCAAGAGCTGGACGCCTTGCTGCGCCAGTTTCTTCAGCGCCTCCGTGTGCAGCCCGTATCCCTCGTCCACGCGGTGGGGGATGTACGGCTGCACCTGCGCGCCGATCGCTTCCAGCGTCTGTGTCAGGAGCGCCGTAGCGGTCACGCCGTCGGCGTCGAAATCGCCGTAGACGGCGATGGACTCGTCATTGGCGATGGCCTGGCGGATGCGCGTCACCGCTTCGTTCACGCCCGTGAGCCGGAAGGGGTTGTCGAAGACCAAGCTACGACCCAGAAAGGTCTCCACATCGGCCGTATCGGTGATGTGCCGGTTGTGGAGGATCTGCAGGACGAGGGGAGATAGGTCTGGGAAACGGGCCCGGAAGCTGTCGGTCAGCGGCGGATACACCTTCCAGCGTTTGCGTTGCAAGGGCACGGTGCAGCTCCTGGACGTTTCCGTCTGATGGCCGCGTGGTCTGATGGCCGCGCGGTCAGGTGGTCGCGTGGTCAGATGGTCATCTGGTCAGGCGACCAAGCGACTGCGCGACCATATGACTAAGTGACCACGCGACCAAACGACTAGCTTACAGCCAGCCCTGCTCGCCCATGAACTTGGTCAGGTAGGGAATCTCGAAGCGCTTGCCCTGGTAGGCCAGATAGGCGTAGTAGATGGCCGGGATGATGGGCAGCAGGAAGAGCACCCATAGCACCAGAGCCAGGCAGCCGAGCGTGATCGCCGTCAGCACGCTGAAGACGATGCCCGCCAGAATCTCGTAGACAAAGGTCGCGACCAGGAATCCCAGCGACTGAGCAGCGTGGTACTTCTGGAAGGGGCGGTTCTTGTTCGGCTCGATCAGCAGCATGATCACCGGCACGATGACCGGGACGATGATCTGGCTGATGTAGGCAGCGAGGCTCCACAGCTTGTCGTTGTCGTCGGCATCTGCATCATCGGTGATGTTCCGAGCCATGAAATTGCCTGCTTCGCTCACGACCTGCTCCAGCTTGTCCTCGAAGGTCTCGGCGGCTTCCTCGGCTTGATCATCGCCGGCCTCGGCTGCGACGGCCTCGACCAGATCCTCAGTCTTCTGAACTGCCTCCTCTGCCGTTTCGGCCACGTCCTCCATGGCCTCTTCCAACGGTTCCAACTTGTCGTTCATCGATTGCCTCCCTTTGACGTGGTGAGTTGGTGGGACCACTGCCCTCCAGGGGCATGGGCCTCATAGTCTGTCTTCTCATAGTCTTCCCATAGATAGTACGAAGATGTCGGACGCGAGTTTCCGACAACGCTGCCCGATTGTACCATATCATCGGTTAATCTGCAAGACGGTTGCACGACAGCAGGCTGACCGTAGGTTGCTTGCAGGCTACGCCTATGCTACAATGGGGCTGGAAACGCGAA
>Ga0075114_10001750_pt1 | contig 11521 bp, 6 predicted proteins | sample AntAceMetag02UKM_FD_69784 | JGI IMG/M metagenome (GOLD analysis project Ga0075114, IMG submission 69784) | Saline lake microbial communities from Ace Lake, Antarctica - Antarctic Ace Lake Metagenome 02UKM | ecosystem: Environmental > Aquatic > Non-marine Saline and Alkaline > Saline | place...
CGTCGGTCACACCCTCTTCACAGGTGCGTTCACACAAGGAAAAGAACCACATGCTGGATAGAGTCAAGAGCACGTATCGAGAGTTCCCACTCAGGTTCTGGGTGCTGGTCATCGCCACGTTCATCGACAGAATCGGCGGAACCCTGATATTCCCCTTCTTTGCTCTGTACATCACCGACAAGTTCGATGTCGGCATGACAGAGGCCGGCGTGTTGTTTGCCATTTTCTCCGTCTGCGGCTTCGTGGGCAGCATGCTAGGAGGCGCGCTCACCGACAAGTTGGGGCGGCGGGGCATGGTGCTCTTTGGCCTGGTATTTAGCGCGCTGAGCAGCGTGTCCATGGGCTTCGTGGAAGACCTGAATGTGTTCTATTTGCTGGCTGTGGCCGTCGGGCTGCTCTCCAACATCGGCGGGCCGGCGCGCCAGGCCATGGTGGCGGACATGCTGCCGAAAGAGAAGCATGCCGAAGGGTACGGCATCCTGAGGGTTGCGGGCAATCTGGCCTGGATCATGGGCCCCATGATCGGCGGTCTCCTGGCAGCGAAATCCTATCTGCTCCTGTTCGTCCTCGACGCCGTCACCAGCCTGATCACCGCAGCCATCGTGTACAAACTGGTGCCAGAGACGAAACCAGAAGCGTCCGAACAGCAAGAACAGCAAACCATGCTCCAAACGATGGCGGGGTATCGGCTGGTCATGGCTGACCGGCTCTACATGGCCTTCCTGATCGTATCCATGCTGATGCTCGTCGTCTACCAGCAGATGTACAACACCCTCTCGGTCTACCTGCGGGACGTTCACGGTGTTTCGCCTCAGGGATACGGCGTGTTGCTCAGCCTAGACGCTGCCACAGTGGTAGTGTTTCAGTTTTGGGTTGCCAGAAAGACCAGGCCCTATGCGCCGATGCTGATGATGATGGTGGGAACCCTGTTCTACCTGGTCGGTTTCACGATGTATGGTTTTGTCTCCGCCTACTGGCTCTTTATCGTTGCCATCCTGCTGATCACCATAGGAGAGATGGTCGTGATGCCCGTCGGGCAAGCGCTGGTCGCCCGGTTTGCGCCAGAGGACATGCGCGGGCGCTACATGGCCATGTTCGGCCTTGCTTGGACTGTCCCATCGGCGGTGGGACCCTGGGCCGCCGGCCTGATCCTGGACAACTATGATCCCAACTGGGTATGGTACGCAGCGGGCATCATCTCTGCCATCGCAGCCGCTGGATTCTACTTCCTACATGTCAGAACGAGAGGGCGTCTTGTTTCTGACACCGTTGAGACGCAACAAGCCTCAATGATGCCTTGACGGCTGCGACACAGGCTGAGCGTTTCTATTGCGGCGAGCACAACGACGCAGACGGCCCGTTGCATGGAGAACACTACTTGTGCAGAGGCAAGCCAGTCTTCGACAGTTGGACTAGCAGTTCTTTTCGCTGTCTTTTTGGCAGTTGCTGGGGCTTTCACTGGGCTTGTCCTGACAAGAATCGGACACGGATTGACACGGATTCGACGGATATACACAGATACATCCTGAGAAATCCGCGAGAATCCGTCCAATCCGTGGGAATCCGCGTCCCATTTCCTCCAGTCTGTCCCTCTTCCGCTCCTTCCGCTCCTTCCGCTGACAATCCGCGTCAGGTATACGTCTCCACAAAATGCTGGTAGAGCTGCTCGGCGTTGGTCACCTGGCTCGGATCCCAGCTCAACTCGGCCGGATACAGGATGAAAGGGTAATCCTGCGGGCCGCCCAGGCCGCCGTGCGAGGCCCACTGCTCCTCGAAACAGACTACCCCCCCGTCCTCGTCCCAGGCCCCCAGCAGGATCAGGTCGCCGCTATGGGGAAAGGATGCCACCCGCGCCAACTGCACCGCGGCCAGTCGTGGCTCCGGCAGCGTGGCCAGAGGATGGTCGGGGCCGAACTCGCTCTCGGGTTCCAGCTGCCGTACCCCCTGGGAGGTCAGAAAGGCAGCATAGCCACCGTTCCGGCCCAGGATGAGGCCGATGCTCGTTTCCTGCACAAGCCGCTCCACCAGTTCGGGATAGAGTATGGCCACCTCGCCTAGATCCATGGGCGATGGCGTGACGTTGAAGTAGACGTGGGCCAGGCTGCCGGAGCTGCGCACGATCACATCGCTGCGCCGCTCCAGGTCCCAGCCCAGCTCTGGGTCCGGCGGCACCCGCTCCTCCACCCAGTGTCGCAGGGTGCGCAGCAGCGCCTGCGCCCGCTTCGACCGCCCCATCTCCATGCCCCGCAGTTCCTCCAGCAGGAAATCGGCCGGAGCGCGGGCGTGATACACCTGCCCCCAACGCTCGTCCAACGCCACCGGCTCGCCCAGTTGAGCGGCGATCTGCTCTCCCAGTGTGTGACCACGGAGCTCCTGAAACGGCGTGCTGGGGCTCATCCCATGGTCAGAGAGCACGTAGAGGTCGTACTGGCGACGGCGGTACTGGCGGCGGATGCGGTCTATCTGCCTCACCTGCTTATCGAGCCCCCGCAGCGCCCGCAGGGCATCGTGACCCAGCGGTCCCACGTGATGAGCCACCTCGTCGTAGCCGAAGTAGTTGGCCCAGATACTGGGCACGCCGCGGTAGATGTCCATCATCACGCCGAAGGTCTCGATCTCCCGGAAGACGACGTTGACCATGATCTGGAAGAAAGGAGAGATGAGCGTGAAGCGCCGTGGCCGCCCAGGCCGCCAGCGGGAGGCCAGCCGCCCCCAGAGGTCTCGCAGGTACTCGCCGATGGACACGCCGACCGTCCGCAGAGCGCGCCAGGGACTCAACAGAAAGAGGAGGACGAAGCCGAAGCCGCGCACGTTCTCGAAGAAGCGATCCCTGCCCCAGGCGCCCAAGGTGAAGAGGGAAAGGCGAGCCCCGCCGTCGAACATGTTGACGTAGCTGGAGCCGCCGTTGAGGATGCCTTCCCGGCCAGCGGCCACGCGCTGCTGCACTTGCCTCACCACCACCGGCGGCTTGCAGACCACGGAGAGACCGCGATTCTTCTCGTACCAGCGGAAGGAAGGCACGTCCCAGTTGTTGCCGAACATGATCCCCGCCTGCACGGCCGGCGTGCTGGAGGGGAGGCCGCAGCGCCATCGGGCCAGCCGCACCTCGCCGGAACCGAGCAGCCGCTGCAACGTGGGCGTATACCCACGGGCCATGGCCTCTTGCAGATACTCGTGGGCCAGGCCGTCAATCTGGATGATGATGAAGCCGCGCCGGTCAGCAGGTTCAGCCGGGCCGCGGCCCATCCTCTCGGCCAACGTGCCGTACTTGCGCGTGTAGTACCAGCGCGCCAGGCCGTCAACCAGATCGAGAACGCGCCGCAGTAGCCATGTCATCAATCAAACTCCAATGACCGAACCACAAACGCTAGCGCCCCTTGCGGTTCAGCGCCTGCGGGCTGATGGCCATCAGCGCGTAGGCCTCGTTGATGTCCGCCAGGGTGAGCAGCGCCACCGGCTCTCCGCCCTCTAACACGGGCAGCGCCTGGCAGGCGGCAGCACTCATTTTCTTCTGCGCAGTCAGCAGCGTATCTTCCGGCTCCACCGTGGGATGATCTGCGCACATCACCTGGCCTACAGACACATCGGGGCCATACCTACGCAGCGCGTCCAGCACCACGGCCCGCGAGAGGACGCCCACCAGTTCCCCGCCCTCAATGACCATGAAGTCTGCCTGATGCGTGCTCAGCGTCAGGTCCACGACGTGCGATAGCCGATCCGAGGGCGACACTGTGCGCGTGTTGCGGCTGGCGGCCTGACGCACCCTCAGGTTTGTCAGCAACTCCCGAGCCGCCGCCGTTTGTCCTTCTTGTCCTGCGCCGAAGAAGATGAAGACGGCGATGAGCATCAGTGTGTATTGACCGGGAATGAGTAGCCCGGCGAGACCGAGCACCAGCGCCAAGCCCTGTCCCACGACCGCGGCGATGCGGGTGGCCTGAACGTAGGGCAGCACCATAGCCAGCAGCGCCCGCAAGACACGTCCGCCGTCCATGGGAAAGGCTGGGATGAGGTTGAATAGCCCCAGTGAAAGGTTGGTGACCAACAGATACAGCAGCAATGTCTGCCAGGCCGGTTCGCGCATCAGTTCCAGCAATCGCATGATGTCGCCGAGCGCGCCCACGGCCAACAGAGACACAGCCAGCACGCTCAACACAGCGGCGATGATGAAATTCACCGCCGGCCCGGCGACGGCCATGACCAACTCCTGCCACGGTTTGCGCGGGATGTCCTCCATCCGTGCCACGCCGCCAATGGGCCAGAGCGTGATATCACGTACCTTCACGCCGAAGCGCTGCGCCACCAGGCTGTGCCCCAGTTCATGCAGCACGACACAGGCGAAGAGCAGCAGCACGTAGGCGACGCCGAACAGCGCCCCTTGCCAGCCCCGCGCCCCCATGTCCCAATACTGCACAGCAAAGAGGGCAACGATGAACAGAAAGGTGATGTGTAGACGGATGTCAATGCCCTTGATGCGGGCGATTCTCACTGACCAATGCATGTTTGCCTCCTCAGTAGCTTGCTTCCGCTGGACTCGACGGTCCACTGCGAGCTCTTGCAGCCTGCCCAGTCGTGGTACATTGATGACTCCACTGAAAGAACTGCCAGTCTGGCCACTGAGGCACAGAGGCCACCAGGATTCTTAAGGTGTCTCTCAAGAGATCAATGTTCTTTGCGTTTGCTGCTGAACAACCTTGAGGCGCACCTTGGTTTTTCCTCTGTGCACTCTGTGTCTCGGTGGCTGAATGGCTTTGTTCAAGGGAGTCATTGATCAATTCACCAGTGTGTCACACAGGGATTATACCTCAGATGGGTCTCCGAGTCAACGTTTGACAATCCGACGTTTCTGTGGTATAAAACCTTACTTGATAACGCACAGGCTGTGATGGAAACGAGTAGGCGGGGGGTAGCGCTCAGCGAGTCTGGGGTGGTGTGAGCCGGACGCGTGAAGCCCGCCGAAAATCCTTCCGGAGCCGCTGACCGAACATTGGTCGGTTGGTCGCTTGGTCCCTGGTCTACAGTTCTGTGCCTGCCCTTCTCTCAGGCGACGAAGGACCACCAGACCAAGGACCACCAGACCGACAGACCACCAAGTAGACTCAGACGGCCTCGTCCGCCGTTACCCGGACGCGGGTATCGGAGCAGCGATTGGTTGCTCCCGCACCCGGCAGAGTGAGCGGCTACGCTAAGAAGGGTGGTACCGCGGGGGTTCGATTTCGCCCTCGTCCCTTGGGACGGGGGTTCTTGTTTTAAGGAGACAAGATGCAGGAGGCAAGAAGCAAGATGACCGAGTTACTCTACCAGACAGACAGCTACCTGCAAGAATTCGAAGCCACTGTGCTTGCCGTGGAAGGAGCGCAGGTGGCGCTGGATCGCACGGCGTTCTACCCAGGCGGCGGCGGGCAGCCCTCCGACCAGGGACTAATGCTCTGGGATGGCGGCCAGGCCCACGTGCTCAAGGCTAAGAAGCAGGGTGATCTGGTCTACCACAAGCTAGATGCCGACCCGCCACCTGTGGGCGCGCAGGTGCAATGCCTGCTGGAGTGGGAGCGGCGCTACCAACTCATGCGCATCCACACCGCGCTGCATGTCTTATGCGGTGTCATCTGGCGGGACTATGGCGCTCAGGTGACCGGCGGCAACATGGAGCCAGGGCGGGCGCGTATGGACTTCGAGTTCAAGACCATGCGGCGGGAGCTGGTGGATGAGATCGAGCAGAAGATCAACGCCGAGGTGGCTGCTGCCCGGGCTGTGAGGGTGAACATCTTGCCCCGCGAGGAGGCATTCCAGATACCCGACCTGATCCGCACCAAGATCAACCTGCTGCCGCCGCAGATCAGCGAAGTGCGCACGCTGGAGATCGTGGGGCTGGACCTGCAGGCGGATGGCGGCACGCACGTCGCCAACACGTCGGAGGTCGGCCCCATCAAGATCGTGGGCTACAAGAGCAAGGGGCGCATCAACAAACGGCTGGTGATTGCCCTGGAGTGATAAGACGAACGCCGAAAGACCAACGACGGAGGTGGGGTTCGTCCTTCATCCATCGTCTCTGGTCGCCACCGCTAGTCCGCAATGCTCGTGAGGCAAGATGCTCCCGAACAACGCCAATCCTGTGAGATGATCGACAGGGAGATGGAAGGGGAATTGGAGGAGGTATCATGTTCAAGGACGTACTGACCAAAGTGGATTTCGTTGCCCAGGAGCACGACGTCTTGCGCTTCTGGGAAGATGCCGGTGCTTTCAAGAAACTAGTCGCCCTGCGCGCCGGCGGGCCGAAGTGGTCGTTCATAGACGGCCCTATTACCGCCAACAATCCCATGGCCGTTCATCACGGCTGGGGTCGCACGTACAAAGATGTCTTCCACCGCTACCAGGCCATGCGCGGCCATCAGACCCGCTACCAGAACGGCTTCGATTGCCAGGGCCTCTGGGTGGAGGTCGAGGTGGAGAGGGAACTCGGCTTCCGTTCCAAGCAGGATATCGAGGAGTATGGCCTGGCTCGCTTCGTGCGTCGCTGCAAGGAGCGGGTGCTGCGCTATGCCGCCGTGCAGACTGAACAATCCATCCGGTTGGGCTATTGGATGGACTGGAACGATCCCGAGACTCTGCGCGAACTGGCTGACAGATTGGCGGAAGACCCTGATGCCGAAGTCACCGTGCAGGGGCCGCAAGGGCCGGTCACCGACAGCGTGGAGCACATCGTGGCCCGGCTGGGCATGCCCGAACTGGGCGGTTCCTACTTCACCTTCGCGGACGAGAACAACTATATGATCTGGACCTTCCTCAAGCGCTGTTGGGAGAAGGGCTGGCTCTACAAGCACGCCGACGTGATGCCCTGGTGCCCCCGCTGCGCCACCGGCATCTCGCAGCACGAGATCGTCACCGACGGCTACATGGAGGTGACCCATCCCGGCGTCACGCTGCGCTTCCCGCTGCGCGGGCGGCGCGAGGAATCTCTCCTCGTCTGGACGACAACGCCCTGGACGCTGACTTCGAACATCGCCGCCGCTGTGGGCCCCGATTTGGACTACGTCAAAGTGCGGCAGGGCGAGGAGGTCTTCTACCTGTCCAAGGGCACGGTAGGGATGCTGCGGGGCGATGTCGAAGTCCTGGCGGAGATGAAGGGCAGCGAGATGGAAGGCTGGACGTATGATGGCCCCTTCGATGATCTGCCAGCGCAGCAGCAGCCCGGTGGGCACACAGTGCTGCAATCGCTCATCGAAGGCATCGAGGTATCAGCGGCCCAGGCGCACCGCATCATCCTATGGGATGAGGTGAGCGAGGAGGAAGGCACGGGCATCGTGCATATCGCCACTGGCTGTGGCGCCGAGGACTTCCGACTGGGCCAGGAGCATGGGCTGCCTGTCGTCGCGCCGCTGAACGACGAGGGGGTCTTTGTCAATGGTTTCGGCTGGCTAACAGGGAAGAGCTCCGCTGAGGCTGCGCAGCCCATCTTCGCAGACCTGAAGGAGAAAGGGCTGCTCTACAGCGTGGACGACTACACGCACCGCTATCCGGTCTGCTGGCGCTGCCGGACGGAGCTTGTCTTCCGGCTGGTGGACGAGTGGTTCATCTCCATGGATGAGCTGCGCTACGACATGATGGACATCACGCGGCAGATCCGCTGGATCCCTGCCTTCGGGTTGGAACGGGAGCTGGACTGGCTGCGCAACATGCACGACTGGATGATCTCCAAGAAGCGCTACTGGGGCTTGGCGTTGCCTATCTGGGAATGCGATGAATGCGGCCACTTCGAGGTCATCGGCGACGAGCACGAACTGCACGAGCGGGCCGTGGAGGGCTGGCAGGAATTCGAGGGACACGCCCCCCACCGCCCGTGGATTGACGCCGTCAAGGTCAAGTGCTCGAAGTGCGGTGCGGTCATCTCGCGCATCGCTGACGTGGGCAGTCCCTGGCTGGATGCAGGCATCGTCTCTTTCAGCACACTGCGCTACCGCAGCGATCCAGATTACTGGCGCGCCTGGTATCCGGCCGACTGGATCAGCGAATCGTTCCCCGGCCAGTTCCGCAACTGGTTCTACAGCCTGCTGGCCATGGCCACGGTCGTGGAGAACACGCCGCCCTTCCTCTCCTGCTTCGGCTACGCCACGCTGCTGGCCGAAGATGGTCGGGAGATGCACAAGAGCTGGGGCAATGCCATCGAGTTCAACGAGGCCGCCGACCGCATGGGCGTGGACGTGGTGCGCTGGCTGTATTGCTCCCACAAACCGGAGACGAACCTGATCTTCGGCTACGGCCGCGCCGACGAAGTGCGACGCCAGTTCATGATCCCGCTGTGGAATGTGTACAGCTTCTTCGTGACCTACGCGAACATTGATGGATGGGAGCCTGGTGAGTCGGTAGATTGGGAAATTGGTGAATTGGCAAACGGGGAGACTGGCCATCACATGGAGCCTGGGGGAGAAGAGGAAGGCGCCAGTCTACTGGACAGGTGGATCATCGCCCGGCTCAACCAGGTGATCGGCGTGGTCACCGATCGCCTCGACAACTACGACTCCTACCGGGCCACGATGGTCGTGGAAGCGTTCCTGGCCGATCTCTCCAACTGGTACGTGCGGCGCAGCCGTCGCCGCTTCTGGAAATCGGAGGCAGACGAGGACAAGGCCGCAGCCTACCGCACGCTGTACCAGGTGCTGGTCACGCTGTGCAAGTTGCTGGCGCCCATCGTCCCCTTTGTCACCGAGGTGATGTACCAGAATCTGGTCCGTTCGGTGGACGCAGAGTCGCCGGAGAGCGTGCATCACTGCGACTGGCCGGTGGTGGATGAGACGGCGCTGGACGACGCTCTGGTGGCGGACATGGCTCTGGCCAAGCAGGCGGCAAGCCTGGGGCGAGCGGCACGCGCCAGCGCCAACCTCAAACTGCGCCAGCCCCTGGCGCGAGCCACGGTGTTGATTCCGGGAGGAGAACGGGCTGGCCTGAAGAGACTGGCCTATCTGGTGGCCGAGGAGCTGAACGTGAAGGAGTTGGCCTTCGCCGAGCTGGAGGCGGAGTTGGTGGACTACCGGTTGCTGCCAGACAACAAGCTGCTGGGGCCTCGCTTCGGCAAGCGCTTCCCGCAGGTGCGGCAGGCTCTGGCGGAGGTGGATTCTGCAGCCACGGTCGGCGAATTGCGAACCGGGCGACCGCTGCAACTCACCCTGGATGGCGAGACGGTGGAGCTGAGCAGTGAGGAGGTGCTGATCCTCACAGAGCCGAAGGAGGGACTGGCTGTGGCGGCCGAGGGCGGCGTCACCGTGGCTGTGGATACGCGGCTCGATGACGCGCTGCGGGCCGAAGGGTTGTCGCGGGATCTCGTGCGCCAGTTGCAGAACCTGCGCAAGGAGGCCGGCTTCCAACTGGAGTATCGCATCACCACCTACGCCATGGGCGGACCCGTGCTGCAGGACGTTCTGGATCGCTTCGGCGACTACGTGGCGGAGGAGACCTTGTCTGTCGAGTTGGTGGCGGGCAAACCGCCAGCCGGCGGCGCCCAGGCCGCGTTCAAGCTGGGCGACGAAGAGGTCACTGTCGGTGTGGTCCGACAGGCCTAGCCGCCACTTGCCAGTTTTGCCGATTTGGATACAATACGCCTGGCGTGAGGTTTGGCCGGGGAACGGAAGAGTATGGGCAGGCCTATTTGCGCAAGCACTTAGGCGAGGAAGGCTACCTGCGTGTAACCGGCCAACTCAGATGACGGGTGAGCCGATCAAGCTCTTGCTCGATGAACATATCTGAAGGGGATGGTGATCGTGCTATCCTCAAGCAATGCCGTTGGAAGGGAAAACGATGAAGATGTCACGCAAGGACGCGCGACTCCTAGCTCAACTGGAAGCAGAGAGAGACGAACTGAGAGAAGCGCTATCGCATTACGAGAAGAACGGTCGCCCCAATCTTGGCCTGGGCAATCACATGGCCGACGACGGCACCGCAGCGTTCGAGCAGGCCGCCAGTCTGGCGTTGCAGCGCAACCAGGAAAGGCTGCTGGAGCAAGTGGACAAGGCTCTAGAGCGCATGGACGCCGGCACTTACGGCCTGTGCGAGCGTTGCAGCGAGAAGATCGACTACGCCCGGCTGAAGGCCATTCCGTTTGCTACGCTGTGCATCGAATGCCAACCACGCGCTGAACGGTAGAGGTGCATCTTGACCAATTGCAGAAGAAAGTGGTTTATGTTGTTGCCCGTGGCGGCGCTGGTACTGGTCCTGGATCAGTTCAGCAAAGCGTGGGTGCTGCGCAACATCTCGCCGAACGACGTGTGGGTGCCGATTCCCGCGCTGGCCAATATCTTTGTCTTCAGGCACGTCACCAACACCGGCGCGGCCTTCGGCCTCTTCCGCAACGGGGGGACGGTTCTGCTGGCCATCGCTGTCGTCGTCATCGTGGCCATCATAGTGTACACGCGCTACCTTTCCACAGAGCGGTGGCTTGTGCTTCTGAGTCTGGGATTGCAACTGGGCGGTGCGCTGGGCAATCTTACTGACCGGTTGCGTTTCGGCCACGTGGTGGATTTTCTCGACTTCCCCTACTGGCCCACCTTCAATGTGGCCGACAGCTCCATCGTCGTCGGCGTAGCACTGCTGGCCCTTCTGGTGCTGACGGAAAAGGAAATGAGCGAACAAGCAGACGAGTAGACAAAGGGACAGCCAGATGCACCTTGTGTGCTTGTCTACTTGGTTGCTGGCATCCTGTGGAACTTGGAACCTGCAACCTTCGAACCTGGAACAGGGCTTGCTGCAGCCGAGGTGGAGACGCCTCGGTTTTGCTGTCTGATCGCCATGCTTAACGACACCGACTTCGACTCGCTCTCCGAAACTGAAGAGGTCATCACGCTGACCGTGGAACAGCCGGGGTCTCGTCTGGACAGGCACCTGGCCACCGAACTGCCCGACCGCTCCCGCGCCGAAATCCAGCGCTGGATCAAGGAAGGCCGCGTCACCGTTAACGGCGCTGTCCTTCGAGCCAGCCACAAGGTCGGCGTGGGAGAGCGGATCGTCGTGCGGGTGCCGGAGCCCGAGACGCACGATTTGCTCCCTGAACCCATCCCCCTTGATGTGGTGTATGAAGACGGTGACCTGCTGGTGATCAACAAACCGGCGGGGATGGTCGTGCATCCAGCACACGGCAACTGGAGCGGCACGCTGGTCAACGCTCTGCTGTTTCACTGCCCCGATCTGATGGATGCTGGCAACGAGCAGCGGCCTGGCATCGTGCATCGTCTGGATAAGGACACCTCCGGCCTGATCGTCGCAGCCAAGAACGGAGCGGTTCGCCAGCACCTGCAAGCGCAGTTCAAGGTGCGGACGGTTTCCAAGGGCTATTTGGCGTTGCTTGAGGGTCATCTGGAATCCCTGGAGGGGCGTATCGAAGCCCCCATCGGGCGAGACCCCCGGCAGCGCAAGCGGATGGCCGCGCTGTCGCTGGCCCGCGGCGCACGGGAGGCGATCACCAACTACCGCGTGCTGGGCTACTACGACGGCTACACCCTCACAGAGGCGGAGCCCAAGACCGGCCGCACGCACCAGA
>Ga0075114_10001756_pt1 | contig 11497 bp, 14 predicted proteins | sample AntAceMetag02UKM_FD_69784 | JGI IMG/M metagenome (GOLD analysis project Ga0075114, IMG submission 69784) | Saline lake microbial communities from Ace Lake, Antarctica - Antarctic Ace Lake Metagenome 02UKM | ecosystem: Environmental > Aquatic > Non-marine Saline and Alkaline > Saline | place...
GATTACTTAACCGCGTTGATATAAATCCACACTCAAACCATGCCCGCCGGTTCTGGAACCATTTTGAAGCCAAACACTATCCTATATTACAAAAACCGTAATTTTTCAAAGCTAAAGTGACCCCACGGAGAATCGAACTCCGGTTTGTTGGATGAGAACCAACTGTCCTAGCCGCTAGACGATGGGGCCGTCAGCCTCCTACTATTATATCTATAAACCTGCTATATTTGAATCATATGAAAAAAATAACTTTATTGTCTCCCTTTGTTCTATTATTAGCCATTACTCCGATTCTAGCCGCCAACCAGAAGGCCAACCCCAAACAGGTTAAAAACTCAGTAGTTCAATCTGTTGACCGGGTCGATGATGTTGTTGATGAGATGCTGGAGACTGAAGTTGATTTGGAAATTACCCAGTCACTCGCCGATGACTACGATGATGAAACTCCACCCGTTATTCCAGCCAAAGCCAAAAACAGCCGCAGTCAAAACGCCTATCAACACATGAGTATTGTGGCCCAATCGGTCGAAGGGCTTCTGGAAACCAACATCAAGGGCGGCATAGGGGAGCAAGTCAGAGAAATCGCCCAGCAGCAAAATCAATCCCAAGAGCAAATTCAACAAAATTTGGAAAAAGTAGAATCCCGACCGGGCTGGTTCAAAAAATTATTCGGTACCGATAAAAAAGCCGTTAAAAATCTCACCGGCCAAATAGCCCAAAACCAACTACGACTGGAGCAGTTGACCGAGATCCAAACTCAGTTAAGCAATCAATCCGATCTGCAAACCGTTCAATTGGCGGTGGAAACTTTAACCGACCAAAACACCGCTCTCCAGCAGGTCCTTGAAGAGGAAGAACAAATCAAGGGTATCTTTTCATGGTTGACGGCATTATTTGCTCGATAAATGTTCAAAAATAAACAGAAAAACGATAACCGGTCGGGCTTTTCTCTTTTTGAGATTCTCATTTTTATTATCATCTGGTCACTTTTGGCCGTCACCTCCTATCTTGTCGTCCCCCCTATTTTATTAAAAGTCCGTGACGCCCAGAGAAAAAGTCATCTTCGTAAAATCAGTGGTGCTCTTGATCAATACTATGAATCAAAGAAAGAGTTCCCCGACAGCCTGCCCGATTGTGGACAGCCTCTTTTGTTGACTTCTACCACTGTTTTAAACAGTATCCCTTGTGACCCCGCCTCAAAGACCCCTTATCTTTACCAAAAAACCAACTCCTCTTACCGACTTTATGCTAACTTGGAAAACGACCAAGATTCCATTATTGCCACCATAAAATGCCATTTTGGCTGTGGTCCTGATTGTGCCTATAATTACGGTGTCTCCAGCACCAACATCTTATTGGAAAATTGTTTACCCGACCCCATCATCTATGCTTGTTCTCCCGGCGGCGGATCTGAAGGTAATTGTGAACAATACGATGACCCGGAATTAAGTCAATGCCCTACAACCTTTCCCGATGATCCTACCTGTAACGATGAGTGTGACGACCCCCAGAAGCGTTGCAAAAATGCCTCCGGTAAACATGTTCCCGAATAATGTATTAAAATAGACCATGAGCCATCTTTTTAAAAAAGAAATTTTACTTCTTCTTTTTGCCACCGCTCTGGCCTCCACCTTGTTCTGGTTTACTTTTTACTTCAATCTTCCCGGTAAAATTGGTTTTCCCGATGTCAGTCTGGAAACTGTTTATGCCAATTATGATGGTCCCAATTACATGGCCATTGCCAAATGTGGCTACAGCAAATCATGTCTGGCCGCCAATTTTTCTTTACCTCAACCTCTGGAGTACTATCCGGCCCATTTACCCGCCTTTCCTCTGATTATCAAATTATTTGACTTCTTCACCACCGGTCCCAAAGCCATGCTTTTAGCCACTCTGACTGGTTCATTATTATTATCTTTAGCGGCTTATAAGTTCTTTGTCCTCTTTGTCCCCAAAAAATCAGCCTTGTGGTTGTCCTTCTTGCTTATATTTTTCCCGGCTCGTCTTTTTGTCTTACGCCTGGTCGGTGCTCCTGAAACTTGGTTTATGGCCGCCACCCTATTTTCTCTTGTATTTTTCAGTCGCAAAAAATATCTTACCTCCGCCATTTTTGCTGTTCTGGCCCAAACCCTGAAAACACCCGGCATTCTCCTCTTTATTGCCTATCTTGCCTACGCCTTATATCAATATTACTTTGCTCACAAATCATTCTCCTCCCTGTTTAAAAAATATTCCCCCTATCTACTCATTCCCTTGTCAATTCTCCTCATTTTTTATCTCTACAAACTCCAAACCGGTAACTTTTGGGCCTATTTTCACTCCGGTGATAATTTTCACCTCAACCCACTGCCGTACACCGTTTTCATTTCCACCAAATCATGGATACAGACTCTTTGGTTGGAGGATATAATTTACCTTTATATCTTGGCTCTGACCGCTGTTTATTTACTTTTCAAAAAATATCACTCCCGCCCTCTGACTCTTTATCCGGCCATCTTTACTCTGGCCACCTTACTGGTAGCCCACCGGGATATTTCCCGTTATCTGGCTCCGGTTTACCCTTTTTGTTTTCTGGCCTTTAATAAAATTCTTTGTCAAAAACCGGCCAAAATAATCTTTATGGCCGTTTTGCCGGCCATCATCCTCTTTGCCATCAATTTTGTCATCCACAACACCGCTCCCATCGCCGACTGGGGGGCCTATCTCTAGTGTTGCCACCATCTACACTTTTGCCCACCCCTCTGGTAAGCATGATCTTTTCCCCCTCTTAACTTCTTTTTAATAAAATTAATTTCAGGTTTTGAGACATGCGTTGAGGGAGTGCCACTTCCGGTAGTCATTCTTCGGCGGAATTCCGCTTTCGACGGTTCCCCTTTTTTAATATATTGTTCAACCAATTCTTTATCATCCCTTAACTTTTCGCGATATTGATTTTCCAGAAATTTTACAAACCTTTTTCTTTTTTCACGCTCACTCATTTTTTCAAATAAATCTTTCCACCTTCTTCTTCAATAACATTTTTCATCGAAAGTAGAGATATTTTACCCAACACCTCCACTACCGTCAAATTTAACTCTCTCACCAGTCCATCCACTCCCGTCGCCTCCCGTGACAAAATTTCAATAATCTTTTTCTCTGTTTTTCCCAAATCACTGACGAATAAACTTTCTTGCACCGCTTCTTTACCCTCCTTGTCCCATATATTCTCTGCCTCTATTATCATTTTAGCCAAACCTTCTTTGATCAACCAGTTGGTTCCCCGGGACACCGCTCCGTTAATCGGTCCCGGTACCGCTCCAACCGCTCTTTTTTCATCATGAGCCATTTTAGCCGTAATCAAACTGCCCGACCTTTCTCCCGCCTCTACCACCAATACACCCAAGCCGGCCAATCCGGACACTATCCGATTTCTTTGAGGAAAACTCCATCGGGTCGCTTTAAAATCCTTCTCATATTCCGAAATTATCAAACCCCCGCTTTCTAGAATTTTTTTATAAAGCCTCATGTCTCCCGATTCGTAATCCAAACCCCAACCCAGCACCGCCACCGTCTTGCCTCCCAATTCCACACATTGTCGATGAGCCTCACAGTCCACCCCATACATAAAGCCGGAAATTATGGTTACTCCTTCCGCTACCAATGTTGGCATAAATCGGTTTATTACCTCTCTGCCGTACCGGGTCATTTTTCGACTACCGACAATAGCCAAACTTTTTTCAAACAGTCCCGCATCCCACTCTCCCCGATAATATAATTTCTCCGGACACTTTTTAGTTTTTTTTAATATCCCCGGGAATTCCTTTTCCGATTTTTTAATTTCTTTTATCTTATAGTTCATCCTTCGACATTTTCATAATGACTTATTCTCTCCACTTTATTATTTTCTTTGACTATACAGACCGCATCAACCCGGTGTTGTTGATGTTTCTTAGCCATTTCCACTTCCGTCCCCAGATATCTTTCCGCTACCCGTCTAATCCTCCACAACTTTCTTCGGTCGATCATCTCTTCCGGTCGACCGTACTTTTCTCCCACTTTAAGTTTGACCTCGACAAAAACCAGCACTGACTTATCAATCATTATCAAGTCAATTTCTCCCAATTCATTGGTGTAATTCATTTTCACCAACCGCCAGCCTTTCTTTTCCAAAAAGTCTCTGGCCATAACTTCCCCTTCTTTCCCTTTGCTATAATTTTTATCTTTCATTGCTCATCCTGATTCTATATTGCAAAGCCTCGGCCATGTGACCATCCTCCACCTCCTCTCTATTGTCCAAATCGGCGATGGTCCGGGCCACCTTAATCAGTCGGAAATAAGTTCTGGCTGATAAAGCATATTTGCCGATAGCCTGTTTTAACAATAAATTGGCTCCAATTTTCAATTTAACTAACTGCTTTATTTGTTTATTTTTCATATCGGCGTTACAATAAATTCCCTTCATGCCCACAAATCTTTTTGTTTGTATTTTTCTGGCTTTCATTACTCTTTCCCTGATACCGGCTGAGCTTTCCAATTGCCTACCCTTATTATCAGCCATCAGTTTTTTGACATCCACCGCCGGCACATTCAGGTGCAAATCAATTCGATCCAGTATCGGTCCCGATAATTTCCTTTGATAGTTCATGATTTGGTTCACACTACATCGGCAATCTCTCTTATTGTCACCCAAAAAACCGCAAGGACAAGGGTTGGCCGCCGCCACCAACATAAAGGAGGCCGGAAACACCATCGTCCCGGCCGCTCTGGAAATACTTATCCGACCGTCTTCCAACGGCTGTCTCAACACCTCCAGACTGTTACGACCGAATTCGGCGAATTCGTCCAAAAACAACACTCCTCTGTGAGCCAAAGATATTTCCCCAGGATGGGGATTGGATCCGCCACCCACCAGCCCCACCTTGGAAGTGGTATGATGTGGGGCTCTAAAAGGCCGATATTTAACCAGAGAACCTCCCGGAGGAATATTACCGCTGATGGAATAAATTTTAGTTACTTCCAAACTTTCCGCCTCGGTCAATTGAGGCAAAATCCCCGGTATAGCCCGAGCCAACATGGTCTTGCCCGCCCCCGGCGGTCCCATCAACAGGATGTTGTGTCCTCCGGCCGCCGCCACCTCCATGGCTCTTTTGGCCATCTCTTGCCCCAAAACTTCATCAAAATCAAACTCCGGTTCCAAATCGGTCAACAGCATGCTTCGATCCACCTTTTTTAAAGGTACGATCATCTTTTCTCCCCGCAAATGCCGTATCAAACTTTTGATATTATCCACCGGATAAACGTTGATTCCTTCAATCACACTGGCCTCGTTGGCTGACAGTCGGGGCACAAAAATATTTTTAATTTTGTTTTCTTTGGCCAAAATTGCCAGTAAGAAAACCCCTCGGCTGTGTCGCAAACCGCCGTCCAAAGATAGTTCTCCGTAAAAATATGATTTTTCCGGTAATTTAACCAAATCCATGCTGGCAATAATCCCCATGGCAATCGGTAGGTCATAAGCCGATCCACTTTTAGGCACATCAGCCGGAGCCAAATTAACCGTGATTTTCTGATTGGGAAAATCAATATCAGAGTTGATAATGGCCGTCTTTACCCTTTCTCTGGCTTCTTCCACCGCTTTATTGGCCAAACCCACCATGCCAAACCCCGGAAAACCTTTTTTGGCTACATTGACCTCCACATCAATTTCTATTGCCTCCATGCCCAAATTAGCCGCACTCGACACCTTAGTTAACACTCTTACACTTTAACAAATTTATGTCTGATTAATAAATTAATCCAAAATCAGTTAAAATAAACCCATGTCAACCACGGTTTCCGTCATTATTCCCTGTTACAACGAAGAAAAGTATTTACCTGCCTGTCTAAAATCTTTGGCCAAACAAACCCGCCCGGCCGATGAAATAATCATTTCTGACAACGGCTCTACCGACCAAACCGCCAAAATTATTAAAAACTTTGCTTCCGTCTTACCAATAAAATATGTTTTTGAACCCCAAAAGGGGATCATCAACGCCGTTCAAACCGCCTGGCAAGCCAGCCAGGGAGATTTGATTGTTCGCACCGATGCTGACTGTATTTTCTCTCCCTCCTGGTTGACCAAAATCATCAATCATTTCGACACCGACCCTCTTTTAGCTGCTTGCGGCGGTCCCTGCCGTTCTTTAGAAAATAATCTGCTGATGAAACTGCTCATGAGACTCGCCTACCCTCTTTCCGATCTTTATTACCTGTCTCGATTCGGCTTTCAACTACTCCCTGGGGCCAATTGCGCCCTCAGGCAATCCGTTATCAAAAGTCTCGGCGGTTACCAATCTCAAAACAACAAAAACTTTACTGAAGATGTCCTCTTGTCTTACCGTCTTCACCAACAAGGTTTTCGAGCCAAACGCTTTCCTGATTGCTACAACTACACTTCTACTCGTCGCTTTTCATCCAATCCCAAGGAAATATGTCTAGCCGTTCTCGGCACCCTTAACCCCAGTTTTTATAAAGAAAAAATTTAACAAACGGCTTACTTCTTAAAAAATTTTTTCATCCATTTCAACCCTTCTTTGGCCTTGGCATTTTTATCAAAATGTTGTCTGGCCGGAGCCAGTTTTTCAATCAACCAATCCGTTAATCCGTTCTTCAAATCCAAAGGAAAAAGCTTCCCCGACTTATAATCATTCACCAAGTCGGTCAATTTTTCATAAACTACCTTGCCCCCATACCTCTTGTCCCTCTTGATTTCAAACTGTCCCTCTTCTTCTCCCCAAAAAACCAATTTTCCCACCCAGTTAATCAAGGGATTATGTTCAACCTCCCGGGGAGGTCCGTAAGCTCCTCGGATTTTTTCTCTGATTTCATCCGGACTGTCATGAACAAAAATAGCCGAACTTGGTTTTGACTTACTCATTTTCAAACTTTCCTCGTCACCTTTCCCCTTGGTTGGCCCTTCCAACCCGGCGATCAAAGCATTGTGTACCGCCACCGGAGCTATTTTGTCACCGTTCTTATCCATCAAAGGTTTTATTTTCAGTTTTTTGGCCACTTGTCGAGCCACTACATGGGCTTTTCTTTGATCCATGCCCGCATGGGCCAAATTAACCCCCATGGTAAAAATATCGGCCACTTGCAATGGGGGATAGAAGAGAGTGGCCATTTTGACATCCTCGCCTTGTTGCTTCCCCATAATCGAAATCGATCTCAAATTGCGCGACAAAGTCAAATGTTGGCCTACTTCCATAAAAGTTTCCCAATGAGTTATATTATTTTCATACAAATCTCTCCCCATGATAAATTCCACCTGTTTTTCATCAACTCCCCAACACTTCAACGAAGCTACCATGGCTTCTTTAAAATAATTCTCCGTCGCCCATCGAATATTTTTCCAATTTCCCCCCAACTTGTTATTCAAATAAGAATGAAAATCAGCCAAAAACACCCGGCATTTTACCCCAGCCTGCAAAAAATCAGCCACTTTCCCCATTGTCACCAAACCGGTACCCAAGTGCACCATGCCGGAAATCTCAAAACCGATGTAGTGAGATAGGGGAGTGCCGGACTCAATTAAACGGCTCAAATCGGCTTCCGTCAATATCTCTTGGCAATTCCGGCAAATCAGTTTTATCTTTTCTTCCTTGGTCATATTTGATTCTATCAAATTCACGACTGTATGGCTCTTCTGATATGGGCTCGAGTCGAAGAACTTTTTGCCAGCTTTAACCAGCCCTTATTGGCATTGATTTTTTTACCTGTCAATATCTCCACCATATCACCCATTTTTAATTTTTTACCCATCTTGGCTATTTTCCCGTTTATTTTAACCCCCTGACATCGATCGCCTAAATCCGAATGAATTCGATAAGCCAAATCCAGGCCACTGCTTTCTTTGGGTAGTTGGATGGTGTCACCCTTGGGAGTAAAAACATAAACAAAATCGGTCAACACTTTAATTTGATAATTTTTAACACCGTCTTTACACCTTTGCCACTTGAGTAAATCTTTTACCCATTGATATCCCGCTCCACTTTTACTTTGTCCGTATTTATAGGCAATATGCGATGCCGGTCCAAATTCATTGAATTCATCCATTTCAAAAGTCCGAATTTGTACCTCCACCGTCAACCCTTTTTTCCAATTCAAAGTTGTTTGTAGCGATCGATAACCATTCGGTTTCGGCGTTGACACATAATCATCAAACTCACCATCAATATAAGGATATTTTGCATGTAACAGCCCCAACATCACATAACAATCCCCTATTTTTTCAGTTAAAATCCTAACACCAACCCTGTCCTTCACCTCCTTCTCTTTCATTTTACAAAAAGTACTATACAAACTCTTTATTCGCCCCACAACCTCCACCCCGTTTAAATGATTTATTTTTAGCATCTTTCCCATATCAATTTTAATTGCCTCCAGTGCCATCAATTCGTTCTTTCTGTTCTTTAACAACCCTTTTTCCAATTTCTTCGACTCTTTTGGGTAGAGAATTCTAAAAGCAATATCGTCCAGCCTCTTTTTAAAATAATGCATTCCCACATATTCGGCTATCGGCCCATAAATCCCAAAAATTCGCCGGGCATATTTTTTCTGTCTTGATAACGGTAAATAATCAATGGTCAAACCATTGTGTAATTTATCCACCAGTCGGATTATCAATATCCTGACGTCATCCACCGATGAAAACAAAAATCGTTTGAAAACTTCTATGCTGGTTTGATGCACCTTAATTCCTTTAGTTTTTTTCCTCACTTCGGTCAATCCTTCCGCCAACAGAGCCACCTCATCACCGAATTTATCGGCAATTTCGTCGATCGTTATTCCAGCATCTTCCACGCAATCATGTAGCAAGGCCGCCTTTATGGCCGCCACTCCCACATCAAGCTGGGCCACTACTTTAGCCACCCAAACCGGATGAGAAATAAAGTCCAAACCGGATATTCTTTTTTGTCCCCGATGAGCCGTTTGAGCAAAGTCAAAACACTTTTTTATTCTCTCTCTATCTTGACTCTCAACATAACGGCTTAACTCACTCCAGTAATCATTTCTTTTGTCTATAGAAAATAACTGCAGGTCCATATATTTGTCTATTCTACCCTAAATCACTTCCACCAACTTTGCCAAAACCAACAACCTTTTCCAATCGGTTCCCAGTGGCCAACAAGTTTGCAATATTAGAACCTCTTTGTCTGCCAACCTGTAATCCAAATATTCCACCTCTTTGCTTTCCACTACCTTACTTTCATACACCCGATATTTATAAATTTTTCCACTAAAACCCACTGTTATCAAATCTCCGGCACCTAGTTTCCCCAACAAATAAAAAACGGCATTTTTTCTCACCATAACCAATCCTTGATGAGTCGAATGAGCAAAAAGATAAACCGTTTTTCCCTCTCCCTGCCCTGGCAGGTCAGACCCTTTGGCGTGAGCCACCACATCATTGGCCAAAACCGGCAAATAATCATCTTTATCAAACGGAGACACCTTGGCCTCGATTTCAGCTTCAGCCAGAATCTTGGGGATACTAATCCGAAAATCATCCAGATTGATCGGTTTTTCTTCTTCCCTTTTTTCTATTACCACTTCCTCAATCACCGGCTCCATCTTATCACCAGCTTTTAATCGATAAAACAACAAAGCCTTACTTAAGGGATAATATAGATAAGAAAAATATATCAACGACAACAGCAATAACCCCGTCCCCATTCGGAAAATCAATCTTTTTGTTCCTCCGGGATTGCTATAAATCACCCCACCCTTTTTTACTTTCACCTTTCTTTTTCTGGGTGTTACTCGAAAAAAATCAAACATATAAGCCATTTTACCTCTTAGTGTCATTTGACAAAAGAATATGTTTCCTTTAACATCTATCCCATGTCGAAAAATATCGCCTCCCTTGCTTATAACCAAGCACCTCTTGCTATCACGAGGACGATTTTGGCCGCCATTATTAAATCTTCCTAGCCAGGAAGATTTGTTTCTCCAATCTTTCCACTAAAACACCTAACTATATTAATTTGGCATAAAAATGACACACAAAGTATTCCTGACCAAGGAAGGTCACCAAAAACTTACCCAAGAATTGGACAATCTCAAACAGAGACAACAACATCTGGTTATTCAAATTGAAGAAGTGGCTCAGCCGGATGAGTCCGGTCAGGATGGTTTGGCCCAGCAATTAAAAGAAGAACTGGAAGTTGTTCTGGAAAAAATTGACAAATTGGAAGCGGCCCTCAGTATCTCAACTATCATAAACAAACAACAACTCAGTAAAACCGAGGTTCAAATAGGGTCTCGGGTCAAAATCAAACTTTCTCCTCAAAAAGAAAAAGAATTTGAAATTGTCGACAAACTGGAAGCCGACCCTTCTCTAAATAAAATTTCACACCAATCTCCCATTGGCCAAGCTCTTTTAGGCAAAAAAATCAACCAAACAGTTGACGTCTCCGCCCCCGCCGGTAACATTACCTACAAAATAATTTCCATCCGCTAAGTTTTTAGGTTATTTTGTAAACATTGCTACCTTTCTTCGCTTCCTGATCAACTTTCAAGCCACAGTCTCCGCCTTTTTTAACCTCATCCACCTGTTCGTGGTCAACCTGCATAGAAGTCACCACTTGCTCAAATCCCTCGCCTTCTTCGCCGATCAAAATAGTATCTCCGGCTTTGATATTGCCACTCTCCACCTCCAATACTGCCACTCCTATCTTGTCCAAATAATTAACAATTTTACCGATCTTTTTATAAGCCAATTGTCTTCACCTCCGTTTGTTAAAATACTAACACTTAAATTATATAACAATTTACCCCAATATGGCCACTACACCCCATTCTCGTTCTCAGTATCTCCAAGCCGTCAAAAGTTCTGTGGCCACTAATATTTTTTATCACTCCTTGGCTTTGGAGGCTTGCATGGGGGCTATTTACGATTATCTTGATCAAAACAAACAATTATCATCCGCCGAATCATCCCAATCGGACTGGCTTTTAGCCGGCCTGATTCACGATATTGACTACGCCGGTGAATTCAAAGCCGACCACCCCAATAAAACCAAACAGGCCCTAGCCAAACATCAACTAGAAATAAGTGATGCTGTTGACAAGATTATCAAAGCCCACGCCCCAACGTTAACCAATATTCAACCTCAATCTTTAGCTCAGTGGACTATATACTGTGCTGATTCATTAACAGGTTTAATTGTCGCCGTAGCTCTGGTTTATCCCACCAAAAAACTGGCCGATGTCAAATTATCTTCTGTGGTTAAGCGCTTTCATAAAGAACCCCGTTTTGCCGCCGGTACCCGACGGGATCAAGTGGCTCAATGTCAGGATCCCACCGGTCTCAACATTCCCGTTGATAAATTTATCGAAATTTGTCTGATCGCCATGCAATCCATCGCCGACCAAATCGGACTATAGTTCTTATCCTAACGCAGAAGAATAATATTAAAGAATTATCTTCTTACCTCTCCATAAATCTGCCAGTTACACAACCAGCATCTTTCTCTGC
>Ga0075114_10001757_pt1 | contig 11494 bp, 12 predicted proteins | sample AntAceMetag02UKM_FD_69784 | JGI IMG/M metagenome (GOLD analysis project Ga0075114, IMG submission 69784) | Saline lake microbial communities from Ace Lake, Antarctica - Antarctic Ace Lake Metagenome 02UKM | ecosystem: Environmental > Aquatic > Non-marine Saline and Alkaline > Saline | place...
ACCCGCCGCACATACCGAAAGGGTGCGGGTCGGAAACTCTCTGCCTGTAAGCTGTGCGCGCCGCAATTCTATCTCGACCCGCAGTTTCTCGCAGTTTCTTGGACGTCCCGCAGTTTCTCATGGTAGAGGTCCCCAAAGACGAACGTCCCAAAAGACACAACTACCGCGACCCATTATGACTCTTCAAAAAAAAAGGAACAATATTGAATTTAAGCCATATCATTCAAGAAAGAATCGATGAGCATTTAGAAGTTGTTGGTTTGTTGAAGAATGACAACAAATTTTTAATAAAGCTTTCAGAAATATCTAATGTAATAACAGATTGTTTTAAATCAGGCGGAAAGCTTCTTATATGCGGAAATGGAGGAAGTGCTGCCGATGCTCAACATATTGCCACTGAGTTTGTAAGCAGATTTTTAATTGAAAGAAAGGCTTTAGACGCTGAAGCCTTGACTGTAAATACTTCCTCGCTTACCGCTATTGGAAATGATTACAATTTTGATAAGGTCTTTTCAAGACAAATAGAAGCAAAAGGAACTACCGGAGATGTATTGATTGCCATTTCTACAAGCGGAAATTCTAATAATGTTGTAGAGGCCGTTAAAACTGCTCAAAATATTGGAATGAAGACGATTGGCTTTTCAGGAGACAATCGGAATAGTTTAATTTGCAGTATAGCGAATTATTGTATATGTGTGCCATCATGTTCAACACCACGAATTCAGGAGGCACATATCTTAATTGGACATATTATTTGTGAAATTGTAGAAAGAAATTTATTTAAAAAAGGAGATTAATAATGTCTATTTTTATCACCGCTGAAATCGGTATCAATCATAACGGAGATGTTGAAATTGCAAAACAGTTGATTGATGTTGCCAAAATAGCTGGCGCTGATGCTGTCAAGTTCCAGAAGAGGACTATTGATTTGGTATATTCAAAAGAAATGCTGGATTCGCCACGCGAAAGCCTTTGGGGTACCACGCAGAGGGAGCAAAAGGAAGGCCTTGAATTCGGCCTTAAAGAATATCAGGAGATAGATGCCTACTGCAAGGAAAAGGGGATTGAGTGGTTTGCCTCTGCATGGGATCTTGAAAGCCAGAAATTTTTGCGGCAGTTTGACTGCAAATATAATAAAGTTGCATCAGCAATGATAGTTTATGAGGATTTGTTAAAAGAAATTGCATCAGAAAAAAAGCACACCTTTATATCTACTGGGATGACTGAATTTGAACAAATTGACAGGGCGGTGGAGATCTTTAAGGAAGCAGGCTGTCCATTTGAACTTATGCATTGCGTTTCAACCTATCCCATGAATGACGAAGATGCTAATTTAAATTGTATCAAGACGCTCCAAGATCGTTATAAATGCGATGTGGGTTACAGCGGGCACGAGGTTGGCTTGGCTGTATCCTATGCTGCGGCGGCCCTTGGAATCACTTCTCTGGAAAGACATATCACCATTGACAGGGCAATGTATGGGTCAGACCAGGCGGCTTCTGTTGAGACCACTGGTTTTATACAATTGGTTGGAGGCGTTAGAAAGATTGAAAAAGCAATGGGTGACGGTAAGGTAAGTTTTACAACCAAAGAAATTCCGGTTGCTAAAAGTCTCAGAGCACATATTCCGTTTGAGGGACATCGATAAAGGTAGAGACTTATGGCAAACGTTGTTGCAATAATTCCAGCACGTTCAGGGTCGAAAGGTGTCAAGGATAAAAATATCAAGCTTTTGGCGGGTTTTCCTTTAATTGCGTACAGTATCTCAGCAGCGCGATTAGCAGATAATGTTGATCGCGTCATTGTATCAACTGATTCTGAACTATATGCAAATATAGCCCGAAAATATGGCGGAGAAGTTCCTTTTTTACGTCCTTCAAAAATATCTGGTGACAATAGTACAGACTATGATTTTATCAAACACACGCTCAATTGGATGCAGGATAATGAAGGCCTTCAACCTGACTATTTAGTTCATTTGCGGCCGACTACGCCGCTGCGTGAACCAAAGCACATTGACGCGGCTATTGAACGAATGAGACAGAATGACAATACTACCGCTCTACGGTCAGTACATGAGATGTCCGAGACTGCTTATAAAACGGTTGAAATATACAAAGATTACTTGAAATGTATTTGTTCAGGATCGTTCGATTTGGATGCAGCAAATCAATCTCGACAGTTGTTTCCAAAGACTTACATTGCAAATGGGTATGTCGATATATACAAAAGCTCCTATGTTGTAAAGAACAAGAAAATACTAGGGAATAAAGTCATTGCATACGTCACACCGCGTATTTTTGAGGTCGACACGTTAGAAGACTTTGATTATCTGGAATATCAGGTGGCAAAAAAACCAGCTATTGTAAAAAATCTGTTCGGAAAAAAGGAAAGTTAGCAATGAAATACCAATTTTCGCAAACCCCTGTCGCTGTATTACCTGTAAATACAAAATATCGGAAAATAAAAACAGCAATTCCTGCACCGGAGACGTTAAAAGTTTTGCTTGACCTGGAAAGGTATGAGTCTCGGTCAATGCACGGACAGCTTCCCATAGTATGGGACAGGGCCGAAGATTTCCAAGTCTACGATGCTTGTGGTAATTGCTGGATCGACTTTACTTCCACCATTTTTGTTGCTAATGCCGGGCACGCAAATCCTCAAATAGCATCGGCTCTCCGGAAAACCATCGATCATCAACTGCTCCATACATATACATTTGCCCATGAGACGCGGGCCTCATTTTTAAGGAAGTTGATTGAGACAACTCCTGATCAATTTGAGAAGGCCTTTTTATTATCCTCCGGAACAGAAGCGACTGAATGTGCCTTAAAGCTGATGAGGATGCAAGGCGAAGCCATCAACCCAACCAAGATTGGCATTATTTCATTTCAGGGCGCTATGCATGGCCGTACCATGGGAGCTGAAATGCTCAAAGGCGACCCCGGCCAATCCGCCTGGATTGGCTACAGGGATCCCAATATGTATCATTTGCCCTTTCCATATCCGTGGACCGCGCAAGATTCCCCGGACATGACCTATGATTGGGAAAAACAGTTTGAAGAGGATATGCGTTCCTTACAAGCACAAGGATTAGACTTCGATAATATCGCAGGTTTTATCATTGAATCTTACTTGGGATGGGGTGCCATCTTTTACCCTGCCGCATACATTCAAGCACTTGCAGCATTTGCAAAAGAACATCATAGTCTAATAGTCTTTGACGAGATTCAAGGCGGGTTTGGGAGAACCGGGGAGTTGTTCGTCTATCAACACTATGGTGTTAAACCCGATATGCTCTGCCTTGGGAAGGCATTGAGCGGGGGGTTACCCCTTTCTGCGGTTATTGGTAGCAAGAAAGTAATGGACCTGCCGGAATTTGGTTCCATGAGTAGCACACATTCCGCAAATCCTCTTTGTTGTGCCGCAGGACTGGCAAATTTAGAGGCAATTGAATCCGGAAATTTAATTGCGGAATCGAAAAGAAAGGGCCGCATATTGCATCAGCATCTCGGCGAACTCAAGAAAAAATATGTGGATAGAATCTCTTGGATATTTGGCGAGGGCCTGCTTGCGGGTGTTCTTTTCAAAGACCCGAAAACAGGCGAGCCGGATGGATTTTTCGCAAGTCGTGTGTGTGAAAAAGCCATGCAGAAAGGATTGCTTCTTGTTCATACAGGCAGGGAATCAATCAAGATTGGCCCGCCGCTCACAATACCGGATGAGGCTTTAGAGGAAGGACTTGATGTTTTTGATGAAGCCATTGCGAAAACAATTCAGGATACAAAATGATCAAAGATATTCGCCACACAGGTATCGTAGTTGGTGACTTAAAAGCATCACTTTATTTTTATCGTGATCTTCTCGGGTTCCAGATTGCAAAACAGATGGAAGAAGCAGGGAATTATATTGACAATATTTCATCGCTGCGTAATGTGAAGGTTACAACGGTCAAGATGACTTTGCCATCTGGCCAGATGGTAGAACTATTGAAGTATCATTCGCATCCCGCAGAGCAAAAGACGCGCGAGATATGCGAAGTTGGGATTTCCCATATAGCGTTTACTGTGGATGATCTTGATGCTGAGTATGAAAGGTTTAAAAAAGAGGGAATCCAGTTTAATTCACCCCCGCAATTATCGCCAGACGGTTATGCAAAAGTTGCCTTTTGCAGGGCGCCGGAGGGAACTTTGATCGAATTGGTAGAGGTGTTATAGTGTCTTCGACAAATACACAAAGAGATTATGTGGCTGTAGTATATAACGAAGAAGACAGGCCATTTACTCAGTATCCAGATAAATTAGCTCGCTATTTATTTTTGAGATATAAGTTGCCAAAAGGAAGCAAGATTTTAGATTTGGGATGCGGTCGCGGCGAGTTCCTGAGGGGGTTTATCCGGTGTGGTCTCAGTGGATATGGGGTAGATCAATCCGATATAGCAAAATCCATCTGTCCGGAGGCTGAAATATTACAGTCAGATCTGGAAAACGAACCTTTGCCTTACAATGATAATTATTTTGATGTTATTTATTCAAAATCGGTCCTTGAGCATTTTTATTATCCCGAAAAACTGGTCATGGAAATATATCGTGTCCTTAAGCCGGGTGGGCTTGTCATAACCATGGTACCCGATTGGGAAGCTGTTTATAAAACATTTTATGAGGATTATACCCACAGGACGCCTTTCACCGTTACGTCTCTGAAAGATATATTTCTTATACATGGCTACGATGATGTAAAAGTGGAGAAATTCAGACAGCTTCCTTTTTTATGGTTACTACCCTGGTTGCATCCATTTTGTTCACTTGTGGCGTTATTCGCCCCCCGTTCACTAAGACCTTACAGCAAGCTTGTAAGATTTTCACAAGAAATTATGTTGCTTGCATCCGCGTATAAACCGATTAACAGATAGGGAGAATAAAATGACAGTATGTTTTAATGGATTATATTGTATCCATCTGGAATTAACCAGCAGATGCAATAAAAACTGCTGGATGTGCGGGAGAAGAAAAATAGACAAAGAATATCCTGAAATAGCAATGAATTATGGTGATATGGATTTTGAACTGGTTAAGAAAATCGCCAATCAAGTGCCGGAAGGGATAGTGGTTCAATTTCATAATAATGGGGAGCCACTTCTTTATCCCAGATTTGGAGAAGCAGTCAGGTTGTTCAAAAGTCAGATAAAATGTGTGGATACAAATGCTAAGTTGATAGTAGAGAAAGCCGACGAGATTATAGACAACCTGGATACTATAACCATATCTGTTATAGAAAAAGACCCTGAAGCAGAAGAGCAGTATGAGCTTGTCAAAAAATTTCTTAAGATTAAAGGGGCTAAAAAACCGAATGTAATATATAGATGCCTGGGGGATGTTAATACGGAAAGGTGGCGGGAGTTAGACGGCATCATCGCTACCAGAATATTACATAACCCTCTTGGAAGTTTTAAATATAGCAAAAATCCGACTGTTCCGGAAATTGGAATCTGTCTTGAAATATTGAATCACATGGCAATTAATAGACTCGGCGAAGTTTCTATTTGTGTAAGATTTGATCCCAAACGCCTCGGAGTAATCGGAGATGTTGCAGTAGATTCATTATTAGATATCTGGAACGGGCCAACAAGAAAAGAATGGGTTCAGCAACATATTCAGGGCAGAAGAGACAAAATACCTTTGTGCAGTTATTGTGATTTTTGGGGAGTGCCGACGGGTTTGTGAGGTGTTTTACAGAAAAAGGAGAGACCTATGAATATTTTACCATCAGAGCTAAAACGTGAATTTAAGTGTAACGGATGTTCCAAAGAACATGAGAAGCAATTCACCGATCTTGAGTGGGACTGCGTAGAATCACATGAGAGAAGCATGGGGTTAGAAAATCACTATGTTGCAACTATGCATATGGACTGTCATTGTGGCACAAACATTGAAATAGAATACCATATCTGGGAATATCCAGTAGGGGTGATAAATTCAGAGGATATTCAAATAACAAATGGAACAAAAATGTAAACTTAACCCAAGTATGGGTTGTGATAGTGATATGAAAAAATTACAAAATCATGGTGAATGTTATCTGTGCGGAGGCACAGAGTTCAACAAAAGGTCCGGTAGCGTGCGTGACAGACCGGAATTGGAGGTTCTTGAATGCGCCTCCTGCGGACTAGTTTTTCTTTCATCGTTTAATCATATCGAAGGCAACTTTTATGAAAGTTCAGAAATGCATGGCAAAGAGACGCCGGACGTTCAAACCTGGCTTAAGGACACTGCATGGGATGACGAACGGCGTTTTCAGTATCTTAAATCAGTGTTGCCAAATCGTAGATTGTTAGACTTCGGATGCGGGGCAGGCGGATATCTTTTGAAGGCGCGGGAGTTAGCAGCAATAGCGCATGGCGTGGAACCAGAAACAAGATTGAAAAACCATTTTCAAGATCATGGCCTTAATGTTTTTCGAGACGTGTCTGAAATTCCTAACAATACAGTGGGCTACGATATCATAACCATGTTTCACGTGCTGGAACATATCCCCGATCCGAAATCGATATTGAGTGAATTAAGCGAAATGCTGGCAGATGGCGGACAAATAATTGTGGAAGTGCCGAATGCTGATGATGCATTGCTGACTCTTTACAAAAATAGTCCCTTTTCGCATTTTACCTATTGGAGCTGTCACCTGTTTTTATATACAGCAAAAACCTTACAAATGTTATTTGAACAAATGAATTTAAAGGTGAATTATATCAAACAGATTCAGAGATACCCGCTATCCAATCATCTGTATTGGCTGGCAAATGGCAGGCCCGGCGGCCACCAAAAATGGCATTTTCTTGATTCCCCGGGGTTGCATGCCGCCTATGAAAAACAACTCGCGGCGATTGGGAAATGCGATACGATTATGGCAAGTGTTTCAAGAGGTTGAGATACGGCATTGTTTTATATGAGATTCATGTATGAGCGTCGCCAATTTCGTCGAGGAATGTGGCAGATTATACCTGCAGGATGAATAAAAACAGTATCAAAGTCAGGTTTCTGACAACCTTTATTACGAACATTTTACGGGGAGGAATTTCGTTTATTGCGGGTTTGGTCATTGCCCGCACATTGGGACCTGACGAATACGGCAATTTTAGTTTTTTGCTGGGAAGTTTTGTATCTCTTGCCACTCTCGTGAACATGGCCTCGTCTTCCGCTTTTTATACCTTTATTTCTCAAAAACAGCGTGGAAGAAAGTTTTTTCTTTATTATGGCGGCTGGGTGTTGTTTCAGTTGCTGACCCTTTTGCTTCTTGTTCTGTTCCTGCCGGATTCGATCAGGCAAAAAATATGGCTCGGACACCCGTTCGGGTTGGTTTTCCTTGCTTTGCTTGCCAGCTTTGCCATGAATCAACTCTGGCGGCTCGCGGCTCAAATTGGCGAATCGATCCGGGATACGGTCGGCGTTCAGATTCGGAATCTGGCCCTGGCGCTATCATATCTGGTCTGTGTGGCAGCTCTGGCCGGATTCCATATTGTAAGCGTTAAAAATCTATTCATTTTAAACGTCATACTTTATTTTTTGTTTTCAGTTTTATATGCTCGGCGCATTTATCAGGCAGGCATCCTGTCAAAGAGTGAAGGGGAGGATTTAAGGGGTGTTTTAGGAGAATTTAAGAGTTTCTGTTTACCATTAGTCATTTACACGGGGGTCGGATTTCTGTACACCTTTGCCGACTACTGGCTTTTGCAAAAATTCGGAGGCTCTGTTCAGCAGGGCTATTATGCCATCGCCGCCAAGTTCGCCGCCCTTTCCTTAATTGCCACGACTTCAGTGCTCCAGGTATTCTGGAAAGAGATTGCAGAAGCAAATTCTCTCGGGAACATAGAAAGGGTCCGACTGCTCTATCAGCAAGTTTCTCGAAGCCTCTATTTTATTGGCGCTGTGATAAGCTGTGTCATAATACCGTTCAGCCGGGAGATATTGGCTTTGCTCCTCGGCCCTTCATATCAGGCTGCGTGGCTGCCTTTAAGCCTGATGTTTCTTTATCCTATACATCAATCGATGGGCCAAATCACAGGAACAATGTTTTTTGCCACTGGAAAGACAAAAGCTCAAAGCTATATCGGGATTTTTTTTATGGCTATAAGCATTCCAACAGCCTATCTATTGTTGGCTCCCAATTCAGCAATCGTGCCTGGTTTTCAATTAGGTGCTATGGGGTTAGCCATGAAGATGGTCGGATGCCAGATATTAGGTGTAAACATCTCGGCCTTCTTTGTTGCAAGATATATAAATGCAGCTTTTGATTGGAGTCATCAGATAAATGTCTTGCTCCTGCTGCTACCAATTGGATTTTTAAGCAAGTTCTTTGCTCAGAGCGTACTCTCTTTAGCCTCTTTTGATAAATATATAATTTTAGTTATGGTCCTTGCGGGCATCTTTTACCTGACAAGTGTCGCAATTTTGATACGTTATTTCCCCTCGATGGCAGGTGTAAACAGAGATCAGGTTAATCATGGGCTTTCTTGGGTTCGGGCGAAAATCAATTTGGCTTGATGTATTATGGAGTTATGAGTTAAAAAATGTTTCTTATTACAACAGCTGATCGGCGTTTCTGGAAAACTGATGAGCCGATTCTCTTTTTGGGGGAATGGTGCAAGCTTTTCTCCCAAAGGTCTGTTTGGGGAAAACTTTCTTATGATGTCCTACCCTATCACTGGGATGACCGCAAAAAATTATATCAGGATTATCTATATTTGGACAAGTTGTATGAGCTAACGCTTCTCCAGATGAGAGACTTTCTTAACCAAATACATGAGGTGAATCATTCCCTGCGCTACTGGAGGATTGTTATTGGGCCATGGCTCTATTACTTTATCCAGATACTTTATGATCGATACCTGTCTATTCTGACAGCAATAGCATCCGGGAAGGTGACAAACATATTAATAGGCAGATATGATAACGTGAGATGGTTACCTCAGGATTTTCCTCAATTTTTGGGATGGTTTATAAATGATAGCTACAATCACTACATATACAGCCGGATCATTGAATTTACCGGCAGAGTGCCTTTTGAAGTTGTAAATGTGGAAGAAAGAGGCGAGCACCTACAGTATGCTGACAATGCAAAACATTCCATTGACCCTAAAAAAATATTAAAAAAACTTATCGCGCTCTATGGAAAATTTGTTCCCGACCACTTCAATCAAATCGTACTAATATCCAGCTATCTGAGTACACTTGATCTGATCAAATTCCAGCTTTCATTAAAGCAGATTCCTTATCTGTTTCCATCGGATGTGGCAATTCCTGAATCAAAGGTTGAACTAACTACAAGGGAAAAACTGTCTTTTGAGTTACCAAAGAGTGAGTTTGAGGAATTGCTTGGCACGATGATTGGAGAGCAAATCCCTTTAATATATTTGGAAGGTTATGCTCAAATGAACGAGCGTTCGCTGAAGGCATATCCTAAAAAACCAAAGGTTATCCTTACTGCAAATGCCTATAATTCTAATGAATCCTTTAAATTTTGGGCGGGACACCATGTTGATCGTGGAGTAAAACTTGTTGGAACTCAGCACGGAGGGCATTACGGCGCAGGTCTATGGTCGTCTAATGAAAAACATGAAATCGCTATCTACGATACCTATTTTACATGGGGCTGGAAATCTGATGTTTATGAAAATATAAAGCCGCATGTTGCAGCAAATCTGAACCGGGCAAGAAACAATGTTTGCCCGAAAAAAAATGGCAGAATATTGTTGGTACTAGGGAGTTTGCCACGATATTCTTATTACATGTACAGCGTCCCTGTTTCCTCTTCTGGCATGCTGTCATATTTTGATTATCAGTACTGGTTTGTTAGAACTCTATCTGAACAAAATAAAAAATTGCTCACAGTTCGTTTGTATATCCATGATTATGGATGGAATCAGATGGAGCGATGGAAGAGCGAGTTTCCTGAAATAGAGTACTATCAGGGCAGTAAATCAATGCTTGATCAGCTCAACGAAAGCCGTCTGGTTGTTTGTACATATAATGCAACTACTTACCTTGAGACATTTGCAGCTAATTTTCCTACTGTGATGTTCTGGAATCCTGACCAGTGGGAGCTAAGACCTTCAGCAAAACAATATTTTGATGAACTCCGGAATGTTGGCATATTACATGATACACCAAAATCTGCGGCAGCTATGGTTAATAAGATTTCCCACGATCCGGCATCTTGGTGGAAGCAGTCAGAAATTCAAGGAGCAAAAGATGAATTTTGCTTCCAGTTTGCACGAATGTCAGATAAGTGGATAGATGAATGGAGAGATGAACTTTTATGAAGAGAAAATATATTAGCGATGAAATTCATGAAAAATATGAAAGAAACGCAGACAATATTTTGTGTAGTAAAGAAAAAGAATCAGGTTACTGGTCAAACTTAGATAAAAATGAAAATAATGAGTTTATGGAATATCTGAAGAGTGCTCCATCTGCAAAGGAAGCATTGATTAGAAAATATCCTCAGTATTATAATGTTATTTTTTCGCCAAAACGAGAAGCAGGACTTGAACTTCTCGAACTGGAAGGCGATGAGACCTGTGTTGACTATGGATGTATGTGGGGTGCTTTAACAATACCTTTAGCAAAAAGAACCCGATTTGTTTTAGGTGTTGACCAAACACTTCATTCACTTATTTTTCTTCGTCGTAGGATTGAAGATGAAAGCTTGGGAAACATTGATCTGTTATGTGAAGATTTAAACAGGATGCCAATTGTTGATAAGAAATTCGATGTTGCTATTGTCAATGGCGTTTTAGAATGGATACCAGAAAAAGGTGAAATAGAGCTGAAACGATATCATGGTCAAGAGGCTGAAAAAACTTATTCTTACAATCCTAAAGATATCCAAATAGATTTTCTGAGAAAAGTATACTCGAACCTAAATGCAGAAGGTAAACTGTATTTAGCTATAGAGAATAGATACGATTTCAAGATGTTTTTCGGCGTTAAGGATCCTCATGCCAATCTTATGTTTACGAGTATTTTGCCAAGAAAGATGGCCAATTTTATTTCGATGAGAAAATTAGACAGACCTTATGTAAATTGGCTATACTCATTTTCTACATTAAAAAACATTTTAAAAGATGTTGGGTTTAATACAGTAAATTTATATAGTTGCTTCCCTGATTATCGTTATCCGAAGTTTATTAGCCCATACGAGCATAAATTAGAAGGTTTTACATCTACCATTTTGGCAAGAAATGCAGATGGCAAAATTAATGCAAAACGTGTTGGGGCAAAAATTGTAGAACTGGCTTTGTTTAAATATTTAAAGGCTAAATATTTTGCTCCATCAATAATTGCAATTGCCAAGAAAAATTAGGCACATATTATGCTAAAATTAATCGAAAATTGTTCTCACGGCAATGAGGTTGTTACTTTTTACTTTGAAAAGCATCAAGAGAAATATATTATAAAGTCATCTTCATGCCAAACTGGAATAGAACAGATAAAACAAG
>Ga0075114_10001769_pt1 | contig 11455 bp, 11 predicted proteins | sample AntAceMetag02UKM_FD_69784 | JGI IMG/M metagenome (GOLD analysis project Ga0075114, IMG submission 69784) | Saline lake microbial communities from Ace Lake, Antarctica - Antarctic Ace Lake Metagenome 02UKM | ecosystem: Environmental > Aquatic > Non-marine Saline and Alkaline > Saline | place...
ATGGATAATCAGGAGATGCATGAGGTTTTCAAAGAATGGAATCTTGGGAAATTGGACTCTTACCTGATCGAGATCACCCGCGATATTTTGGGGTTCCAGGATGAGAACGGTGAATATGTCCTCGACAAGATCCTGGATACCGCTGGTCAAAAAGGAACCGGTAAATGGACAGCAATCTCCTCTCTGGAGATGGGTATTCCCTTAACCCTGATCAATGAGGCTGTACTTTCCCGTTTCCTGTCTGCTCTCAAACCTGAACGTGTAGAGGCTTCTAGGGTGCTGATTGGATCTGTTTATTCTTTTAAGGGTGATAAAGAGGTATTTATTCAGGCGATCCGGGACGCCCTATACGTTTCCAAGATCATGTCATATACCCAGGGATATATGTTGATGCGTTCAGCCGCAGAAGAATATGGATGGGATCTTAATTATGGCGGCATTGCCTTGATGTGGCGCGGAGGTTGTATTATCCGTTCAGCATTCCTGGGGAAGATCAAAGAAGCCTATGATAAGGATCCGGAATTGTCAAATATATTGCTGGATGATTATTTTAAAAGAGAAGTGGATTCAGCCCAGGCCGGTTGGCGGAAAGTGATTGCCACCGCCGTTGAGGCTGGAGTTCCGGTACCGGCCATGTCCAGTGCCCTGGCATTTTATGATGGATACCGGCGGGAACGGCTTCCAGCAAACTTGCTGCAGGCTCAGCGTGATTATTTTGGCGCTCATACTTATGAAAGGATCGATAAACCGCGCGGAGAATTTTTCCATACCAATTGGACCGGTACAGGGGGAGATATCACATCCAGCACCTATAATGCCTAAGAGAGAGGTTTGACGATGACAAATAGCCTGAAGATTAAAAAAGAAGCGACTCTGGATTTTCTTTCCCTTGGGGCATTAAACCACCGGGTAGATTCCGGTATTGTCCCCTTTAGCAAAGCCAGCCAGTGGACTGTGCATCCCAGTGGGGGAGAATATAATGTGGCCGCCAATCTGGCCAATTGTTTTCGCTTGAAGACAGGGATTGTTTCAGCAATGGTGAAATATCCGATCGGTGATTTGATTGCTGAGCGGGTCCGAATGATGGGTATTAAATCCTTCCATAAATATTTTGAACATAATGGAGTCAACGGTCCTAATATGGCCACGATCTATAGCGATCGGGGATATGGCGTGAGGGCGCCAGTTGTTTTTTATAATCGCGCCAATGAAGCAGGCGCCCTGCTCAAACCTGGAGATTTTGATTGGGATGAAATATTCTCAGAAGGCGTGCGCTGGTTCCACAGTGGTGGGATTTATGCTGCATTATCAGAAACGACGGGAGAATTGATTGTTGAAGGCATGAAAGCCGCTAAAAAAGCTGGAGCCATCACCAGTTTTGACCTCAATTATCGGGCTAAACTCTGGAATATTTGGGGTGGATTGGATAGAGCCCAGGAAGTTATGGGCAGGATCGTTGAAAATGTTGATGTTCTGGTTGGGAATGAAGAGGATATGCAGCTTGGTTTAGGTGTTGCAGGTCCGGAAGTGGAATCCAGCTCGAAATTGGATCCGTCAACTTTCTTCGGGATGATCGATAAAGTTGTGCAGAAATTCTCCCGGATCAAGGTGGTTGCAACCACGCTGCGAGAAGTGCATAATACCGCCCACCATTCCTGGGGTGCTGTGGCCTGGATGGAGGGCCAGACGTATGTTTCACCTACTGCGGAGTTAACGATTTACGATCGGGTGGGTGGTGGGGACGGCTTTGCGTCTGGATTATTCTATGGATTGTTGACTGGAGAAGATCCCCAGGATGCAGTTAATTTGGGCTGGGCCCATGGCGCTTTGATTACAACCTTCCCGGGAGACACAACTATGGCAACACTGGAGCAGGTGAAAGCTTTTACCCAGGGTGGATCTGCACGAATTCAGCGCTAGGTTCTTGGTTGAATCAGATTAAAGAATAGTATCCGCTAGCTATAGCCTTGAATAATTTCGAGTCGCCGTTTTCGTTTTTATGGACTGACTATTCCCATTTTACAAGAAGCAGAGGTTGCCAAATCAATGATCGAACGTACCAAGGGGCAGGTAATTGTGGTCGCTGACCCCAGTATGTTTGGGGTTGTATCGAATTTTGTGACTGCGTCGATAGGCCAGGTCAACACCATCGTGACATGTCAAGGAGTAAATTTGGAGTATCTCGCTGAATTGCGAGAAGAAGGTATTGAGATCGTTATCGCCCCTTCAACCTCGGATAATTTTGGCAAAGAGACAAAATGATATGGATTTAGAACCTTCCTACCCTTTGATTATTGCCCATCGGGGTGCGAGCAGCTTAGCCCCGGAGAACACCCTCGCTTCTGCCCAGAAAGCGTTGCAAATCGGCGCTGACCTGTGGGAGCTTGATGTAGCAGTTACCGCTGATGGTGAGCTTGTACTGATGCACGATGATACATTGGAACGCACTTCCAATGCAGCGTAGGTTTTTCCAAATAGAGCTCCCTGGAATGTTTGGGAATTCACTTTGGCCGAAATTCAGACCTTGGATTGCGGCTCCTGGTTCAACAATCGTGGTGCTTCCAAGAAAATCGCGACGGGGGATGAAACTCGGGAAGACCAACAGGCATATATTGGTGAGCAAGCGCCCACTTTGCGGGAAGCGCTCATTTTTACTCGAGACAATAATTGGCTGAGACTCCCCTCGCACCAGACCTGGTTGTCCATGGCTGTCCAGCAGCGCCATCCCGAGAAAGTCATTCACCGTTCAGACCAGGGCAGTCAAGACACCGCCTTATCCTTTGGGAAACGCTGTCGGGAGGCAGGAGTGCGCCCGTCCATGGGCTCTATTGGGGATTGTTATGACAATGCGTTGTGCGAAAGCTTCTTTGCCTCGCTGGAGTGCGAACTTCTGGATCGCACCACGTTCCGGACGAAGCACGATGCCCGCATGGACGTTTTTTCTTTTATTGAAAATTGGTATAATCCTCATCGTCTTCATTCCAGTATTGGCTATCTCTCGCCTATTCAATACGAAATGAAGTTTAGCCAATTTTCACAACACAAGCCTTTAAGTGTCTACTAAAGCGGGGGAACTCCAAATCAAGAATAAATTTATCAAGTATAATAAAACCGTAATTGCGCTAGAACTAGTTATTCGGGCGAGTACTGTGGGGGCGGATACGACCGTTTAACCCTAAATAAGGAGGTGCAATCGTTAGTAGACAGAGAAGCGAAACAAAATTAATTCAGAACATACTCATATTTTCAAGGAGAGGAAAAATGAAATCCAAATCAAAAGCAATTCGAAGTCTGATATGGGGAATTAGCTTGATGCTGATTCTCGGTCTGGCGTTAGTTGCCTGTTCCAGCCCGGTCGCTGAAGAACCAGCCGCCGAAGAACCGGCAGCAGAAGAGCCAGCAGCAGAACCCGCTGCGGAAGAACCAGAATCCATGTACAACGAAGCCCCAATGCTGGCCGAAATGGTCGCCGCTGGCGATTTGCCACCGGTAGACGAGCGTCTCCCCGATGAACCGTTGGTCGAAGAAGTAGTTGATTCGATCGGTCTGTACGGTGGTACCTTGCGCCGCGCTTTCCTTGGCCCTGGCGACCACAACAACTATACTCGCGTCGTCTATGACGCCCTGGTGCGCCATGCGCCAGATGGCAGTAAAGTTATCCCCCACATCGCCAAAGGTTGGGAAGCCAACGATGATTTCACCGGATGGACCGTTTTCCTGCGCGAAGGTATGAAATGGTCAGACGGCGAGCCCTTTACAGCCGACGACATCATGTTCTGGTACGAGAATATCCTCCTGAACGAGGATCTCTACCCCGCTATTCCGGTATGGATGCAGAACGCGGACGGTTCAACCGCTACCGTTGAAAAGGTGGACGATTACGCCGTGAAGTGGACCTTTGGCCAACCCAACACCGCTTTCTTGCTAGATCTAGCCAATAAGGATGGCGCTGACAAGTCGATCGAACAACTGTCTTTCGTACCGGCCCATTATCTGAAGGATTACCACCCCGATTTTGCCGATGCGGCGGAACTGCAGGCTAAGATCGATGAAGCCGGGTTTGATACTTGGGTAGAGCTCTTTGCCGTTCAAGCGATGCCGCATGTCAGCGGAACACGGCCGAGTGCGGCTGCCTGGGCGCCCAACGGCACCAGCGTGTCCGATCAGGTCTTCACTATCGTTCGTAACCCCTACTACTTCGCAGTGGATGCCGAAGGCAACCAGCTGCCCTACATCGATGAGGTACGCTTTACCTTCTTCGCCGACAAAGAGGCGCTGAACCTAGCCGCCGTTGCCGGCGAGATCGATCTCCAGGGCCGTCATATCGATATGAGCGCCTACCCGGTGCTCAAAGAGAATGAAGCCGCAGGTGGCTATCGCGTGATCACCTGGCCCACCTTCGGTGGCTCAGATGCCACGGTCATGTTTAACCAGACCTGGATAGCCAATGATCCCGTCATGGGTGAATTGTTCCAGACCCATGACTTCCGTATCGCTCTGTCTTATGCCATAGATCGTGAAGCAATTAAACAATCGGCCTTCCTGGGACTTGGCGAAGCGCGCCAGCCCGTGCCGGCGCCGTTCCACCCCTACTATCCAGGCGATGAGTATGCCTTCAAGTACACCGAACATGATATCGATCAGGCGAATACCTTATTGGACGGCATCGGCCTAACTGAGCTCGACGCCGACGGCTTCCGCCTGTTGCCCAACGGCGAACCGCTGGACATTGAACTTAGCGTGGTGCCGCAGTTCGGCAACTGGCCAGATATCGGCCAATTGATTGTCGAAGATTGGGGGGACGTAGGCATCAAGGCCCACGTGGAAATTCGTGAACGTACCCTTCATTTCGCGATGAGACCAGCCAATGAACTGATGGCCGAACTCTGGAATAACGATACCACCGGCTTCCCCTTCAGCGGCCAGCCTCAACAAGATGTCCGCAGCATGATAGCTTTGACCTTTGGCCCGCTTTACCGGGTCTGGTATGAAACCGATGGTGCAGAAGGTCTTGAACCACCTGACGAGATTAAGAAACTAGTCGAGATCATCGACGAGGCCAAGGTTTCAGGTCCTGAGCGCCAGATTGAGTTGGCTCAGGAGTTGTTCACACATTGGGCTGACGACGTTTATCAGATCGGCACTGTTGGCCTGACCCCCATGGTTCAAGGTGTAGTTGTAGCCAATGAATACCTGGTGAATGTACCGGAAGTTGCCGGCAATGACTGGCCCTTGCGTACGCCTGGTGACACCCGTCCCGAGCAGTACTTCTTCTCGCAATAGGGATGATTGGCTAAGATTGGACCATGTTTGAAGAATAGTCCAATCTAGTGGCAGCAAGATTCCAGTGGGCGGATCGTTCTCGAATTCGCTCACTGGATGCCCTTTTTGCAACTCTTGCCCAGGTTAACTATATGTCTCAATACATCGCCAAGCGTCTGATAATCTTACCGTTTCTGTTGGTCATCTTTTCGATTTTCGCCTTTTTCATCATCCAGGCGCCGCCGGGCGATTTTGTCTCGAGCTATATTGCCGATTTAGCAGCGTCCGGTTCCTCAGTTGATCAAGCTCAGGTCGACGCCTTGCGTGAACGATATGGCCTCGATCAGCCGATGCATATTCAATATTTGAAGTGGATGGGTCGTATAGTCAAAGGAAATCTTGGTTTTTCCCTTGATTGGCAAAAACCGATCCAGGAATTAATCGGCGAGCGTATCGCCTTGACGGTTATGCTCGGCCTTTTCACTTTTGCCTTCACCTGGCTTCTCGCCGTGCCCATCGGCATCATATCGGCCGTGAAACAGTACTCATTCCTCGATTATTTTTTCAGCATTTTTAATTATTTCGGTGTGGCCACACCTACTTTCATGACGGCATTGATCATCATGTGGCTGGCCTTCACCCAATATGGCATAAGCGTGACTGGACTTTTCTCCCCGGAATATATTAACGCTCCCTGGTCCATGGCTCGCGTGGGCGATCTCCTGCGGCATATGTGGCTGCCGATGGTTATCCTTGGCCTGGATGGCACGGCGCGGTTGGCGCGTATTATGCGGGCCAATCTTTTGGACGAACTGAACAAGCCCTATGTGGAAATGGCCCGCGCCAAAGGCCTCTCGGAGTGGAAGCTGGTGTTGAAGTACCCGGTGCGCCTGGCCATTAACCCTTTGGTCAGCACGATTGGTTGGTATCTGCCCTTAATTTTCTCCGGCAGCGTGATCGTGGCCACCGTTCTGAATTTGCCAACCATCGGTCCCATGCTGTTGCGCGCCTTAATAAGCCAGGACATGTTTCTGGCCGGCACAATTATCATGATTTATCTTTTCCTGGCTGTCATCGGCACCCTTATATCGGATATTTTGTTGGCGTGGCTTGACCCACGTATTCGCATGGAGTAGACTGGCCATGAGTCCCGAAACCAATCCAACCATAACTGGTCCTGAGATCGCCATCCAACCGATGCTCCCGCAACCTCCTCCTGCCCATGAGGAAGAAGTTGATTCGATTTACATTGCGCCAAACTGGAAATTGGTATGGTGGCGCTTCAAGAAACATAAGTTAGCTGTGTTGAGCACCCTTGTTATTATCTTGATCGCTGTCGTAGCCAACATACCCGGCTTTTTCAGTACCCAGGATCCGCAGGAATCCGTGTCCACCGAGTTGTTCATTCCGCCCCAACGCCTGCACTTCTTCGACGAGGGGCGGCTGCAATTGTATGTGTTTGCTGTCGATGGTGTTCGCAACCCGGAGACATTACGCATGGAATGGCAGACCTCTGATGAGTTCAAGATCTACTTGCAGCTTTTTCCCGAGGGTTATTCCTACGAGATATTGAGACTTTTCGAAACCGACCGCCACTTTATCGGTCTGGAAGATCCTGAATCAGGTGACTATTTCCATTTGTTGGGAACCGATCGCCTGGGACGTGACCAGTGGTCACGCCTGATATATGGCAGCCAAACATCCTTATCGATAGGCCTCATATCCGTTATCATCAGCACGATCCTGGGCATTATCCTCGGTGGGCTGTCCGGTTATTACGGGGGTATGGTTGACATGGTGGTGCAACGGTTAATTGAACTGCTGCAATCGCTGCCGGCTATTCCCATCTGGCTTGCCCTATCGGCGGCCATGCCGCGCACCTGGTCGGTTATACAGACCTATTTAGCCATCACCATCATTCTGGCCTTGATCGGCTGGACGACGTTGGCGCGAGAGATACGCAGTCGTTTTCTCTCTCTGCGCGAAGAAGATTTCGTGGTCGCGGCCAAACTGTCGGGGTCCAAGGAAGCGCGTGTCGTTTTTCACCATATGATGCCGACGATGTACAGCCATATCATTGCTGCTGTGACGCTGGCCATTCCCGTTATGATCATCAGCGAAACGTTTTTGAGCTTCCTGGGCCTGGGTATGCGGCCACCGGCCATCAGTTGGGGTGTGCTCCTGAAGGAGGCGCAAAATCTGCAGTCGATTGCTCTGGCGCCCTGGCTGCTGCTCCCTGGTTTGGCCGTCATAATCACCGTCTTGACCATGAACATTATGGGCGATGGCCTGCGCGATGCAGCCGATCCTTATAGTCATTAGGTAAATAGAACGAAGTACATATGGACAACGAAAAAAAAACCTTACTCTCGATAAGAAATTTAAAGACCTACTTCGAAATGGACGAAGGAACGGCGCAGGCGGTCGATGGCGTCAGCTTTGACGTGCGTGAAGGTCAAGTTGTTGGCGTCGTCGGCGAAAGTGGCTGCGGTAAAAGCGTAACCATCAAGTCGGTCTTACGCATCATCCAGAAACCGGGACGCATCATTGATGGCGAAATCCTCTGGTGGCGCCAGCTGCAAGATGGACAGAAAGAATTGGTTGATTTGGCCCAGTTAGATGCCCATGAGAAAATGATGCGTTCCATCCGCGGCGGCGAAATTGCCTTGATTCCGCAGGAGCCAATGGCTTCATTCAGTCCCGTGCACACCGTGGGCAGCCAGATTTTGGAGGTGATTCGTTTGCACATGAATGTCAACAAACAGGAAGCGGAGCGTATTGCCATTGAGCGTCTGCATGAAGTCGGTATGCCCAGCCCTGAACGGCGTTTGAAAGCCTATTCTTGGGAGATGAGCGGAGGGCTGCGCCAGCGGGCGATGATCGCCATGGCCTTGTCCTGCAATCCAAGATTGTTGATCGCCGATGAGCCAACAACCGCGATTGATGTGACCACGCAGGCTCAGGTCCTCAACCTCCTGCGCCGTTTACAAAGTGAACATAATATGTCGATTATCTTTATAACCCATGACCTGGGTGTTATCGCTCAAATCGCTGATTATGTGGTCGTGATGTACCTGGGTCGCGTCGTGGAATCAGGACCGGTGGATGATATCTTTCATAACCCGCAACATCCGTACACCATAGCCCTGCTGGAATCCATCCCCACGATGTACCAAGCATCAAAGGAATTCTTGTCGACCATCAAGGGCTCTATTCCCCATGCATTCAACCGGCCCACCGGCTGTCCCTTTTATCCACGCTGTACAGAATTCATGCCGGGCACTTGTGACCGGCTAACCCCTGTCTTGGAGCCGATCAATAAAAAGCAGTCGGTCAGCTGTTTCTTGCACCACAGCAGCTCTGAAGAAGAGGGCCGTGCGCCCCAGGAACAGACGGCATAAAATGAGCGACGAGCATACATTCAATCAGGCAAACCCTATGGCGGAAATGACGAACAATAAGCCCATTATCCTTGAAGTTAAAAATCTCAAAAAGTTTTTCCCTATCGAAAAGGGATTCTTTAAGCGTGTTTCCGGCCAAGTTCGGGCAGTTGATGACGTAAGCTTCTTTATCAACGAGGGCGAAACCCTGGGCCTTGTTGGCGAAAGTGGTTGCGGCAAAACCACAACCGCTCGCTGTATACTGCGCGCTTTAGATCCGAGCAGTGGGGAGATTCTCTTCCTCAAAGATTCGGGCGAAAAAGTGGATATTGCGGCCCTGGATGATGAAGAAATGCGCTATCTGCGCAGCGAGATCCAAATGATCTTTCAAGATCCATATGCCTCGCTGAATCCGCGCCACAACATACTTGACATTGTTGGCGAGCCACTTTTTGTGATCCAACGAATGACTAACCGGGAGGAGCGGCAAGCACGCGTCACTGAGCTGCTCGAATTGGTTGGGCTGCGCCCAGAATATCTGCAGCGTTTTCCCCATGCTTTTAGCGGCGGGCAAAGACAGCGCATTGTCATTGCCCGCGCTCTGGCTTTGAATCCGCGTCTGATCATCGCTGACGAGCCTGTTTCGGCGCTGGATGTTTCTGTGCAGGCCCAGGTGCTGAACTTGATGTTGGACCTGCAGCGCAAACTTAACTTGACCTATCTTTTTGTGGCCCATGATCTCAGTGTCGTGAAGCATATCAGTGATCGGGTAGCCGTGATGTATGTGGGCAAAATCGTGGAGATATCGCCCACAGATGAACTCTATTACCAGCCCCTCCATCCCTATACGGCCGCGCTAATGGAGGCGGTGCCGGTTGCCGATCCGCGCGTACAGTCTGCTATGATTGAACTTGAGGGCGATGTGGCCAGTCCTGCGAACCCGCCGAGCGGTTGCTACTTCCACCCACGCTGCCAATATGCCATTGATATTTGCTCCAAGGAACCGCCAGAGCTAATAGAACTTAGACCTGAGCACTATGTCAGTTGCCATCGGGCGCATGAGTTAAATTTAGAAGGTATTGGCGACCCGACCAGCATTGATCATCCGGGAAAAAGAGAAGAAGCTAAATGACTATAATTCGCTGGGGAATAGTTGGCTGCGGAAATGTTACCGAAGTCAAGAGCGGTCCAGGCCTTCAGAAGGCCCGCGGCTCCAGCCTGGTGGCCGTGATGCGGCGTAATGGTGATTTGGCGCAGGATTATGCCCGGCGGCATGATGTGCCCACCTGGTATGACGATGCCGCAGCGTTGATTCACGATCCGCAGGTAGATGCGATTTACGTGGCTACCCCACCCTCCTCGCACAAGGCATACACGATCATGGCGGCGCAGGCGGGTAAACCAGTGTATGTGGAAAAACCGATGGCCCTGAATTATGCGGAATGTGTGGCGATGATTGACGCATGTGAAACAGCCAATGCCAAAGGCGCTGTTCCGCTCTTTGTGGCTTACTACCGACGCAGCCTCAACCGGTTCCTCAAAATCAAAGAATTACTGGATTCTGGTGCGATTGGCTCAGTACGATTTGTCAATATCGCTTTCTACCAACCAGTGCGGGAGGACGAACTGAATCCGGATGAACTCCCCTGGCGGGTGCTGCCGGATGTGGCGGGCGGCGGCCGTTTTGTAGATGAGGCCGCTCACCAACTGGATTTTCTCGACTACGTTCTTGGCCCGATCCGTACGGTTCATGGCTTTGCCGCCAACCAGGCGGGCCATTACCCGGCAGAAGACATCGTCTCCAGCGTGTTTGTGTTTGAGTCTGGCGTGCAGGGGGTGGGAACGTGGTGTTTTTCCACGATTGACACGTTGGACCGCACCGAGATTGTGGGCAGCAAAGGGCGAATCGCCTACTCAACGTTTGACGATGCCCCCATCACCCTGACAACCTCCGCCGGGACACGGGAATTCGCTATTGGCTATCCAATACATATCCAGCAGCCGCTTATCCAATCTGTTGTGGATGCACTAAATGGTGTTGGAATCTGCCCCAGTACAGGTGCAAGCGCTGCCCGTACCAGTTGGGTGATGGATCAAATGTTGACCAGCTACGCTGGAAAAAAGGTAGGATGCTGATTTTCAGTATAAATGTAGATTCTTTCTGAGTTTTTCAAAAGCAATCTGCACCATTTGCGTTATCCGAGCTCTAGTTTTAAAACAGGAGTTGAGAATATGTCATACGTTTTTAGTACAAAAGAGATGAAGCGGTATCGCTTTCCCACGCATATCAATGATTTGGTGATGGATCGTTCGCAAGCAGCGGCTAGCGAGGTATTTGTTGTCGAATTGGCCCCCGGCGAAGCACCACCGTTGCACCAACATGATGATACGGAGCAGATTTTTTACATTTTGGAAGGAAACGGCCGTCTCGAAATCGGCCCAGAAACCATACCATACCCAGTCAGTTCAGGGGATGTAGTTCGCATTCCGCCTGCCACTTTGCACAGGATTTACTGCCTGGGCACGAAAACCTTGTGCTATCTGGCGGTTGATTGTTTTCCAAACGGCCGCCCCACCGCCGAACTCACTTGGGACAGCCACGTTCAAACCGTGTGCCGCGAACAAGGCTGGGATTACAACGAAATCGTTAATGATTGCCCGGAGCCGTTAGATGAATGATAAAAACCAATTTGCGCTAATAAACGGTCGTGTCGTTTTGAATGATCAAGTTGTAAAAGGAAAAGCGGTTGTTGTTGATGGGGCTGTGATTGCTGGGATTGTGGATATTGGTGATTTGGGGAGTGATGTAAAAA
>Ga0075114_10001775_pt1 | contig 11436 bp, 11 predicted proteins | sample AntAceMetag02UKM_FD_69784 | JGI IMG/M metagenome (GOLD analysis project Ga0075114, IMG submission 69784) | Saline lake microbial communities from Ace Lake, Antarctica - Antarctic Ace Lake Metagenome 02UKM | ecosystem: Environmental > Aquatic > Non-marine Saline and Alkaline > Saline | place...
GTGCAACCGCCTCAGAACAGCTTATCCAGACAGTATTGGCTCCAGGCCCAACACAGTCCAGTTAGGAACGAGTTGAACTCCCAACCTCAGCAACGCAACCGCCTCAGAACGGCTTATCCAGACAATATTGGCTCCAGGCACAACACAGTCCAGTTAGGAACGAGTTGAACTCCCGACCTCGGCAGTGCGACTGCCTCAGAACGGCTTATCCAGACAATATTGGCTCCAGGCACAACACAGTCCAGTTAGGAACGAGTTGAACTCCCGACCTCGGCAACGCAACCGCCTCAGAACAGCTCATCCAGACAGTATTGCCTCCAGGCATAACACAGTTCAGTTAGGAGGGAGTTGAACTCCCGACCTCGGCAACGCAACCGCCTCAGAACGGCTTATCCAAACTGTATTGGATCTAGGCTTCTGCTTCCCCTCCCTCCAGTTTGCCCAACAGAGCCTCTCGCTTCTTGGCCGCGGCCTCTTTCCCTTCCTCAATGGCCTGTTCAAGTTTGGCCTTCTGCTCTTCCAAGATGATGCGTCCCCGCTCTTGCAGTTCATCGGCGCGCTGCCGGGCTTCAGCCGACATCTCGGTCACCCGCTCCTTCAATTCGATCCCGCTCTCCTCAAGCCGCTGGCGGGTTTCCTCACCCGACTGCGGGGCCAGGAGCAGTGCTGCCACCCCGCCCACAATAGCGCCGATGAGGAAACCTGCCAAGAACTCTCCTCCGCCTCCACGTTCGCTCATGCCTTCACCTCCATGATAGTATGTTGGTAGTATGCTGGTACACTGGACAATCAATACCCGCTGGACTGTCCATCTCAGGCCGTGTCGCCATCCCGACCGCCTGAACGGAAACCTGCCAGCGTCTTGGCTGCCTGACGCAGGCCGGAGACGTAACCAGCGACGTTCACCACGGGAGACACCAGGTGTTCACTAAGGAACGTGGTTGTCCCCTTCATCGTGCCCACAGTCTCCTGAGTCGCCTCCAGCATCGGCTTGACCTCCTCGCGCAGCATCTTGACCAGTTTGTACACTTGGATGGTCAATATCGCCAGCAGAATACCGACGACGATGGATTCTATCGCCAGGACAATGATCGCCACATCACGCACAGCAGCCATGTTGCACCTCGATTGCGTCTCGTTTGATTCATTCTATCACACTTTCAGCCGATTGGCAATGAGCAGGGCCATCCAGGAGAACAGGCTCCCCTCCACCATGTGCACCTGCCCCACCACCAACCACTCAAAATGCGTCAATTGTCCCACGCCTTGCCCCACAGCGAAGCCTGCTACCGCTGCCAGGGCGAAAACTCCCAGGTCGCGCAGCGTCCGCCCCTGCCACAGGTGAAACAATGCAGCGTAGATCAGAGCAATCACCAGGCTCAGAAGCAACGCGGGTGATAACAGTAAGTCAAGCATGTTGGTGTCCTATTGGGACTTGGTATTTGGTATTGGTTGTTCGATTGTCCCGCCGCCGAGGCAGGCTTCGCCGTCGTAGAACACAACCGCCTGGCCCGGAGTTATGTCCCGCAGCGGCTGCTCGAAGACCACCCGCACGCGGCCGCACCCCAGCGGCGAGACCGTGGCTGGTGCATCCTGCGCCCGGTAGCGAATCTTGGCCGTCACCGCTAGCGGTACTGAAGACCACTCGCTAGAGACGAACGAGACCTCGCCAGCCGTCAGCTCGCGCCGCCCCAGCACCGACACCGGCCCTACCACCAGAGCGTTGCGGCCGGCGTGCATCTCCAGCACATACAGTGGCTCTGCGGCGGCGATGCCCAGCCCCTTCCGCTGCCCGACGGTGTAGAAAGCCAACCCCTGGTGCGTGCCCAGCCGTTGCCCTGCCTGGTCGAGTATCGGCCCTGGGCAAACTGCCTGCGGAGCATGGCGTCGCAGGAAACGGCGATAGTCACCTCCACCCACGAAGCAGAGATCCTGGCTCTCCGCCCGCTCCGCCACAGGTAGCATACGGGCTCGCGCCATCTCCCGCACCTGCGCTTTGGTGAACTCACCCAAGGGGAAACACACGTGCGCCAGCGCCTCCTGTTCTAGCATATACAGAACGTACGATTGATCCTTCGACGCATCCACGCCGCGCAGCAGGCGGTAGCGCTCGCATCCATCGCTTGGCGGCAGCACGCGGGCGTAATGCCCCGTCACCAGCAAGTCGGCTCCCAGGCCCCGCGCATGGCGCAGCAGGTAGCCGAAGCGGATATGCCGATTGCAGGCCAGGCAGGGATTCGGTGTGCGGCCAGCGGCATAGGCGGCGACAAAGGGCTCCACAACGTGCGTCTTGAAAGTCTCCTCGGCGTTGAGCAAGCAGAAGGGTATACCCAGCAACGTAGCAACACCTCGGGCGCTCTCCACTGCGTCAGGGGTGCAGCAAAGATTGTGGCTGCACCCTTCCTGGTGTGGCTCTGCCCAAAGGCGCATCATCACGCCGATAACCTCATGGCCTTGCTCGACCAACAGAGCCGCGGCTGTGGAGCTGTCCACGCCACCACTCATGGCCACCACGACCTGTCTCCTACCAGAACCCAAGGATCTTCCTCCTCGCAGCGATGGCGGCCAGATTCCAGTCATGGGCCAACACAAAACCGCGGCAGCCTGCTCTCGGGCCGGGCGGACGCAAGGCAAGATCACGCACTGGGAATCCCATTAGCGCGAACCCTCCAGTTCGTGGATCAAGGATTGTCTCCTTGCCAGGGCTGCATTCCGAGCAGACAGCAAGACAGTAGACCGCTTCTGTCACAGTATAGCACCAAGATGCGGGATAGTCAAGAGGGCAAGAACCGCACAAAGACCTGATTGCCCAGCAGCCGCCCCCGCTTGCTTATCCTGATCCGATCCGGCAACCGTTCCAGGAGACCTGCTGCCTCGAGTGCCGCAATCTCCCCACCGTACACATGCAGTAGCGAGTGCCCGAAGCGACGTTCGAAGGCATCATAAGACACGCCCTCCTGCACCAACCGCAGGCCAAGCATCATCGACTCTGCCATGACCAGCGGTTCATCGATCTTCTCGCTGCCAGCGACAGGGGATTGGACCTTCTCCAGTCGCTCAATGTATTCGGCAGGTACGCACACGTTCCACCATCGCCGCCCGTCGAGGCTAGAATGCGCCCCCGCACCGAAACCCAGATACGACCCATTATGCCAATAGGTCAGATTGTGACGACAAGAGAACCCTGGAGATACTCCCGCGCCCCCAGGCTCATCAACCTCGTTCCTCGCCCAATTGGAGATTTCGTAGTGAACATAGCCCGCACCGGCCAGCTCGTCGCTGGCTATCAGGTAGAAATCAGCCGCCAGATCGTCGTCGGGCAGGGGGACGTGGCCTTCGGCCACCTCGCGGGCCAGCGGTGTGCCTTCCTCGACGCTCAAGGCATAGAGGGAGAGGTGCTCGGGGGCAAGAACGATGGCTCGGCAAAGGGTGCGCCGCCAGGTTCCTCTCCGCTGTCTCGGCAGACCGAAGATCAGATCGAGGTTGATGTTAGCAAAGCCAACCGCACGGGCAGCGTAAAAGGCTGCCTCCGCCTCATTAACCGTGTGGACGCGCCCCAGAAAGCGCAACTCGTCATCCTCGAAGCTCTGTACCCCCAGGCTGAGACGGTTGACGCCCAGACACCGCAGGTCGGCAAAGCGTTGCCGGTCTACCGTGCCAGGGTTGGCCTCGCAGGTGATTTCGGCATTGGGATGCACGGCGAAGGTCTGGCGGCAAGCGACCAGGATATCACCCAAAAGATCAGGGGACAACAGCGTCGGCGTGCCTCCGCCCAAATAGATGGTCTCCACGGTTGGATGATGCCAGCGCTGGCCAGCGATAGCAATCTCTGCTACCAGCGCACGGACGTAGAGAATGAAGAGATGACCCAACCCAGCGTAGGAGTTGAAGTCGCAGTAGGCGCACTTGCGTTGGCAGAACGGAAGGTGAATGTACAGACTCAGAGTATCGAGGCTCAAAGCACTCCCTTGTCTGCAAAGCGGAAGCCATGGCCGCGCACGGTGACCACGTACTGATGTTCGGAGTCCAGTTCCGCCAACCGTTCTCGAAGGCGGCGCACCAGAGCATCTATGGCCTGTTCCGACACCCCCTCTTCCAACACCTCAGACCAAACGGTGTGCACGACTACCTCACGGTTGACAATGCTACCATCACCCTCAACCAAAAGCTTGAGCAGGCGGTACTGGGCTGGGGAGAGGGGAGGCTCCAGCAAGAGGCCTTCCATGTACACTTGACGTGTGGCTTCATCCAGCCGCAACCCCGCCTCCTCTGCCTCAGAGAAGGTCAAGGGAGCCGTGGCGCCAGCGTCCACGAAAGCCAGCTTGAAGCGCAAGGCGATCTGGATCTCGTCGCCATCTTCCAGCACCTGCGGCGCCGTCAACTCGCGGCCATTGACATGCGTGCCATTCTTGCTGCCCAGGTCCTCCACAGAGTAGCGGCCATCCACCCACGAGATGCGGGCATGGTAACGAGAGATATGGCGATTGCGAAGAATGACGTCACAGTCCTCGCCACGGCCGATCGTGAGCGCACCCTGTTGATCCAACGGCCATCGTTGCCCCATTCCCGCACGCTGCTGCAAGATAAGCATCGCGCTCTCACGAACATCAGCCATTACACTTTGCCTCCACTTGACAAGACGTCAGACATAGGCCATAATTGCGTCCGATGAACACACCGCTGCTGCCCAGCGGAACCGTGCTGCGGTCCCGCTACAAGATCGTCGAATTGATAGGCCAGGGGGGCATGGGTGCAGTCTACCACGCCGAGGATCTGCGACTCAAGGGACGCCAATGCGCCCTGAAGGAGATCCGTCCTGAGTTGGGAGGCATCCCCGAGGTGCTGGCCCAGACGCGCGAGCAATTCTATCGCGAGGCCAGCGTCTTGGCACGCCTCGATCACCCCACGCTTCCCAAAGTCTCCGACTACTTCTCCCACGAAGGCCGAGAATACCTGGTGATGGATTACGTGCCCGGTCCCAATCTCAGGGAGATCCTGAACAACGCACGGCGGCAGAGCAGGTTTCTCACCGAGGAAACGGTGCTCGGATGGGCACGGCAGCTTTGCGATGCGCTGCAATACCTACACAGCCAGAAACCGCCGGTGCTGCACCGCGATATCAAACCCTCCAACATCAAGCTGACCCCTCGCGGCCAACTCAAGCTGGTGGACTTCGGGTTGGTCAAGCTGCTGCTGCCCGACGACAGTCGTACCGTCACGGTCGTGCAAGGCCGGGGCACCGTGCAGTACACGCCATTGGAGCAATACGGCGGCGACACCGGGCACACGGATGCGCGTGCCGATATCTACTCGTTGGGAGCGACACTCTATCACCTGCTGACCGGCAAGCCACCCGCCGATGCCAAGGAACGTTTCCTCAGACCTGGGAGTCTCACACCTCCGCGGAGCATTAACCCTGACATCTCGCCCCAGACGGAGCGAGCCCTGCTGCAAGCCATGGCCATGCACCCGGACCAACGTCCGGCCTCCGCCGCCGAGTGGCAAGCCATGTTGTTCAGCACACCGCCCACGGCCCAAACCGTCGGCGTCAACGTGGCTACTCGAGCCGAGTGGGCGCAGGCAGCGCAGGTCAACCGCTGGCTGATCGCGGCAACGCTCAGCCTAGCCACACTGGCCCTGCTGGTCACCCTCTTCGCTCCGCCACTGCCTAGCGAACCCTCTCAGCCAACCGAAGGCAGCACACCGGCTGCACTCACGACCCAGACGCCGGCGGCCTCGCCCTGAATCATCTACGGCTCTCGGCGGTACGAACGGCCTGCCAGCCACGGACCAGCAGAGGCAGCGATCCGCCGACGAAGGCGACAACAGCCGCACCCCACGGCCCCATCCCCCGTTGTAGCCAACTTGCGCCGGGCAGCCAGCCCAGGCCGTACAGCACGTAGGCTGCCAGTCCGCCAGTCAATCCCCACAACGCCGAAGCCAGCAACCCGATGGGCGAATGTCCCATGCTCATGGCCTGCCAGCAACCAATGGCCCCCGCGCCAGCCGCGGCCAGCAATCCCAGCACGAAGGCCAGACCGTTTACACGCGGAGGTGGCGGAGGCGACGGAGCAGGGGTGGGCATGGGTGTAGGAACAGCTGTGGCCGTCATTGTAGGTGTGGCAGTTGGTGTGGCTGTCGGCGTAGGCGTAGGCGTAGGCGTGGGCGTAGGCGTAGGCGTGGACGTGGGCGTGGGCGTCTCGGTGGGCACTACCGTGGCAATGGTCGCCGGCTCGTCGCCCTGGATGCTCACAACCAACATCGTGGACTGCTGCGCCGGCAGGCTGCTGGCCGTGACCCACAACTCCCCCATGCGCTCCAGGGTCACGCTGATCTCGGCGATGCCATCAACCGTCGTCCTTCTCTGGCGGGGTAACTCCAACGCATCGGCCGGATAGAACAACTTGAACTCCACTGGCGTGCCATCGGGCACATGGTGGCCATTGCGGTCCAGAATGACGCTGGTTCGCAGGCTCAATGTGTCCCCCACCTCCACGCCGATCATTTCCACAGGCTCTTCCTCGGCAGTCATGTCTGCCAGCATGATCTGAATGATTCGCTCAGGGTCCGGTTCGGTGCGCTCGATGAGGTTGTAGTTGATTCCCGCCACACTGACCGGCAGCGCCCCCGTGGGGGTGAATTCCCGGAATAGTGCCCGCACCGAAGCCTCTAGAAATGGCTGCGTCTTGGCGTAGATGCCGTAGTAGGCCGTCAGCTTGCTGACCTCAGTGGTGTCCAAGAAATAGGGCGCATTGCAGGCCAGGGCAATCAGGTTCTTGCCTCGCAGGCTGTCGGAACGCAGCCGCAGGAACTCCTTTACAGCGTTGGAGTCAGGGTGATCTTCCAGGTTCAGGTCCAACATGGCGAAGATGATCCACTCGGCGTCTTGGATCATAGCTTCAGTCTCCAGCGCTGTGGCTTCATCCATTTCGTCCCGCAAGAACGCCTTGAGCTGACCGAAGGTCAGACTGTTGACCCTCTCCGGATCCACCTGAGCGCTCGCCTCCGGGCCATAGAGACGTAGCATGATCTCCTCCAGGGCCGTCGGCGATATCCAGGGAAACTCAGGACAATCAGCGCACTCGCGGTCTTGGCGAGCATCGGTAAAGATCAGGGTGTTTTCGTCAGCGAGAGGCGCACTGGGCAGTCGGTCGGCCAGCTCCTCAAGCCCCGGATAGATGAGGGTGACCGCCTCGCGGGCTACCTGGGCGACGACGATCTGGCCCTGGTTCATCGCCTCGCTCAGAGCATCCACTGAGACCCGGTTGCTCAGCCAGTCCAGTTGGGGGTAAAGGCGAAGCTTGAGGGCCAGGATGCGGGCAACCGCCGCATCCACCCGCTGCTGGAAGTCAGGGTCGCTCTCGTACTTCTCGCGGAAGAACTGGATGGTCTCCTGCATGTTCGTCAGTTGCTCAGCCCAGTCGCCGGTGAGAGAGAACTGCGAGAGGAGCAGCACGTCGTTCCCTGCCAGAAACGCATCCTGAGCGATCTGCCGGTGCGGGAACTTCTGCAGTTGCGGGTCATAATGACGGCGTACTGCGGGCACGCCCAGGGAATCGGTGACCAGTACGCCACCCTGTTCGCGCCAGGTGGCAAATTCAGGCAGGGCCATGAGGTCCTGCAACTGGGGGGCCAGACTGATGGGCGGGGTGAGCTGGCGGATATTGCCCTGAAAGCCCCGATAGCGAATGTGAGAGGACATCAGCGCAGCAGTGCTACCAGACCAATCGCCGGCCTCCGCACCACGAACCACCGCGGCGAAAGGGGCCAGCTCAACGGAGCGCAACTCCTGCAGCGACTTCTGCACTGTGGCCACCTCCTCGTCCGGACGGCGGTCGCTGCCCCCCTGGCCGGGGAAGTGCTTGGCCACCGTCGCCACGCGGCCATTGCTGCCCTCATGTACCCCTCGAATGTACGCCTGGCCGAGCGCCCCCACCCAGTAGGGATCTCCCCCAAAGGTTCGAGTACCCAGATCCCCCGTGCCGCCGGGCCGTGGGTTGTCGAGCACGTCCAACGATGGGCCCAGGAGGAAATTGACCCCCACCGCTGCCAGCTCTCGGCCCACGATCTCTCCAACAGCCTGTGCGTTGGCCGGATTCCAGGTCGCACCGATAGCCATATTGTTAGGCAAAGGGGTGAAACCGTTGAAGAGATGGCTATGGGGGTAGCCATCCCCCTCCTGGACAATGGCCACAAACAGAGGGATGGGAAGGCTCTCGGAAGGGTGCGTGGAGGTGACAATCGCAGCCGCCTCAGTCTCGGCTCGAACGGAGGGCGCCAGCGGGGCAGTCAACGGCTGACTGAAAGTCAGGGTTTGCAGGTCGTCCGTGAGCTGCGTCACCTGGGCTGGGGTATCGCCCTCGTTGCGGAAATTGCCATTGGAAGCCAGCAGGACCACACCCCCCACGCGGTAGTCGCGGATGAACTGGGCGATGTCGGAGTTCGGCCCGACGTCGGTGCCCACGAAGGAGACCAAGAAGAGCTGTCCGACCTTGTCGATAGGGGACATCTGGGCCATCAACTGCTCAACTGCCCCCAGAGGCTCCTGCGCGGCGGAAGGCCGCGATGCGCACAGCCCGCCAAGTGCCAAGATCATCGTCAAGAACCATCTGGAAATTTCAGCCGTTCGCTTCCTCACGACACACATCCTCCGAACACAAGTATACCCGTTTCCGTGCCAGGCGTCAATTCCCCGTTCCCATCCTCCACTTACCATTTCCACGTGGCGAATTGCCCGCACTACGGAAGTGATGTATAATCCTGGTCGGTCAAGAAACATGAAGCAAGGAGCGATCGCAGTGGGAGTCGTCACCCTCGACCCCGCTCGCTTCGTGGCCACAATGGGCAGAACATGGGCAGCACTGAAGGAGGAGGTCCCCCGCTGCGCTGGCTGGGGGTGTTAGTCATCTGCGCTGGGGTGTATCTGGTAGGACACAGCTAGGCCCGGCATCTGCAGAAGTCCGGCCGGCGCTACCATAGGAGGAAAGAGACACATGCAAGCTTTGATCACCGGCGGGGCCGGCTTCATAGGCAGCCATTTGGCAGAGGCGTTACTGGCCGAAGATGAGACAGTGACGATTGTTGACGATCTTTCCACAGGCAGCCTCGCCAACATCGAACACCTGGCAGACCATCCCAACTTCCGCTACACCATCGCCAGTATCACCAACGAAACGATGATGGATGGCCTGGTGGCCGAATGTGACATCATCTACCATCTGGCGGCAGCGGTAGGGGTTGCGCTGGTCATCCGCGAACCGCTGCGCACCCTGCAAACCAACGTGCTGGGCACCGAGATCGTGCTGCGGTGCGCCAGCCGGCACAGCAAGAAGGTGCTGTTGGCTTCAACCTCTGAGGTCTACGGCAAGAGCATGGACGTGCCTTTCCACGAGCAGGGCGATAGGGTGCTGGGCCCCACCACTCGCACGCGTTGGTGCTACCCCGCCTCCAAGGCCCTGGACGAGTTCCTGGCCCTGGCCTATCACAGCGAGCAGGGACTGCCAGTAATTATCGTTCGCTTATTCAACACCGTAGGGCCGCGGCAAACGGGACGCTACGGTATGGTCATCCCCCGCTTCGTGCATCAGGCATTGGCGGGAGAGTCGATCACTGTTTACGGTGACGGCCTGCAGACCCGCTGCTTCGCCGACGTATTGGACGTAGTGCGTGGCGTTGTCGCCCTGGCCAGCCATCCCGGCGCGGTGGGCCAGGTGTTCAACATCGGCAGTACGGAAGAGGTGACCATCTTGGAACTGGCCCAGCGGGTCAAGGCGTTGACAGGCAGCCGCTCGCAGATCGTTTTCTTGCCCTATGACCAGGCCTATGGCGAGGGCTTTGAGGACATGCGGCGTCGGGTGCCGGACCTGAGCAAGGTATCCAGGCTGGTCGGCTACCAGCCGCAGATCAGACTGAACCAGATACTGCGGAAGGTGATCGCACATCGTAGAACGCGGATGACGGGACAATAGCAGATACTCCAAGTGGTCGAGTTGCTGTACCGAGTTGCTGTGCAAGGAAACCACGGGAAAGATTCTGCGCGCTTACGGAGAATGACATGAGAGACAGACTACTACAACTCATCCCTGAATTCGACCTTATCGAGGACACTGAGCTGCGCGAGAAAACACTGCAGGTCTGGAAAGCGGCAATGGATCGGGGTGGCTGGACACCTGATGCATTGGCCGAGATGCCCTTCACCCTGCTTTTCAACCCCTGTCCGGCCAGCTACATCGAGCACATTCGGGCAGTGACGCTGACCGCGCTGCGGGCGGCCGAGGTGTTCGCCCAGATCTACGGCGACCGAGTGCCCATCAACCGCGATTACCTGATCTCCGGCGGCTTGCTGCACGACATCGGCAAGCTACTGGAATACGAGAACAGAGACGATGGGATGACGGTACAGACCCGCTATGGCCGCCTGATCCGCCATCCCTTCTCCGGCGCGGCGCTGGCCGCCGAGTTCGGCCTGCCGGAGGACGTGATGCACATGATCGCCGCCCACGCCGGTGAGGGAGAGAAGATCAAGCGCACCGCAGAGGCCACGCTGATCAACAAGGCGGATTTCATGAGCTTCGAGAGCCTGCGGGATCTGCAAGTGAAGAAGGAATTGGCAGCGAAGCTGGGATAAGTCAGGACCATCCCCCAGGAGCAAGATGGACGAGAGCGACAAACGGGCAGACGACCCTAGTTCTTGCATAGGCATACAAGATAAAGACCGTCCTACTATGGTCGGGACATGAGGCGCGCCTGAGCATTCGCTGACCCTTGGCCTCCTCCTAGCCCGAGCATGGGAGCACATCAAGGAGGCCACTATGGAGCAGCGAGTGCTAGATCAGACGCTGGCGCAGGTGCGCGCCTACCTGGAGGCCAGCGACTTGGCGGGAGCCATCGCCCTCATTGAGGCTCTGCGCCCCCCCGATCAGGCCGACGTCTTCGAAGAGCTACGGCTCGGCCAGCAGGAGGTTCTCCTACCCCGACTGGACATCGAAGACGCCGCCGACATTCTGGAGGAACTGGAGGACGAAGACGCCGCCGAGCTGGCCAGCCGCCTCGACGTCAACACACTGGCCCCCATTCTCGACGAGATGGCCAGCGACGAGGCAGCCGACTTGCTGGGCGACCTGCATCCGGAGCAGGTGAGCCAGGCGCTGGCCCAGATGGCCGACGCCGACGGGGTGCAGGCCCTGCTGGTGTTCCCCGACGAGACCGGCGGCGGCCTGATGACCACCGAGTTCCTGGCTCTGCGGCGCGACATGACCAGCGCCGAGGCCCTGGCTGCCGTCCGGCAATGGGCACCCGAAGAGGAAGCGGCTTACTCCCTGTTCGTCGTGGATCAAGATGGCCGCCTTCGCGGCGTGGTCAGCCTGCTGGACCTGATCAAGGCCCCACCCAGAGCCCGGCTGGGCGAGGTCATGGACCCGGACGTCATCCACATCC
>Ga0075114_10001784_pt1 | contig 11412 bp, 9 predicted proteins | sample AntAceMetag02UKM_FD_69784 | JGI IMG/M metagenome (GOLD analysis project Ga0075114, IMG submission 69784) | Saline lake microbial communities from Ace Lake, Antarctica - Antarctic Ace Lake Metagenome 02UKM | ecosystem: Environmental > Aquatic > Non-marine Saline and Alkaline > Saline | place...
AGCGCTTCGGGTGCGGGGAAGTACTGAACCCGTTCCGGGGCTTGCGACCAGATGCGGATCTCGTCATAGAGGCGACGTGATCGCTCGGGTCTTGAAGCGATCACAAGGATAGGGCCAGTCCATTGGCGTTGCAGCGCAGCCAAGAAGAACGGACGGACTGGCTCTGGCAGACAGAGCGAGGCATATTCCGCTAGCGGGGTTACTGGTTGCAGGCTGGTAGCGAGGCTATCAACCAGTCGCCGGTATTCTGGTATAGCATCTATCAGCGGCAGCAATCCTGATAGATTCACTTGTCTTTACACTCCTCTAGCCATTGAATTCGTTCATTGCGGTCGCTATGCCCTGAGTCAGATAGCACTCTATCGCTCGGGATGCCCGAGCATAGGCAGATTCCATGACAATCATTTCATCGTATGTGAACCGGCGCAGCACATAGTCGGCGGGATCGTCTCCCTGAGACCGTCCGATGCCTATTCGCAGGCGTGGAAAATCCCTGGTGCCCAAGGCAGTTATGATGGACTTCATTCCCTTGTGTCCTCCTGACCCCCCACCTGCACGGAGGCGGATGAGACCCAATGGCAAGTCCAGATCGTCGTAGACAACAAGCAGATCATCCAGATTGAGATGATGCCACCGAACAAGGGGCCCAACCGCCTGCCCACAAAGATTCATGAAGGTCAATGGCTTGGCTAGCACAACCCTGATCCCAGCAATCCTGCCCTCTACAATAGACGACTTGAATCGCATTCTTTGGAACCGCAGACCGTTGGATCGCGCCAAGTGCTCAACGCCTTGGGAGCCCGCATTGTGCCTCGTCCGCGCATACTTGGGCCCAGGATTTCCCAACCCAACGATGATTCTGAGCGCGTCTTCTCTAGCTTCCGCACTAGAGTGCGCTTGAGGCACTATACCCATCTATACACTTCCCCACTGATGTTGCGGCCATCCACTCATCCGTATGTGCGATTTCCAACCGCCTGTTGGACAAGGCCTCCTGACTGCAGCGCCCGCTCGCGACACAATAACAAAGCCCTCGCTCGTTGTGAGCAGACACAGGGGGAGGTTGCCGTTGCCGAAGGTCTCCCGACCGGGACCCTCGCGACACAATGACAAAGCCCTCGCTCGTTGTGAGAGTCGTGAGAAAACCGCTGAAGCGGTCACTACGAACCTCGCGACACAACAACAAAGCCCTCGCTCGTTGTGAGGGCTCTGTCTCCGTGATTCTCCCTGTACCAACCAAACTCAGAGCACGCGCCGGATAGCAAGAATCAAACCCACCAGGACAAAGATGACCCCCATGGCTCCCGCCCCCAGTAGAATGGCGTTGCCGAACTCCTTTATGTCTCCCAGAGGAGAGGCGGTCGTCCGTGTCGGGCGGGCTAGAGTAGGTGTAGGGGTTGGTTGCGCCAAGGCCGCAGTTGGCTTGGAAACTGCCGGGGTGTACGTCTCAGCTATCGCAATGGTGGGCGGCAGAGTTGGAGATATCGTCGCAGTTGGAGTCTCTGTAGGCACAATGTTCACAACGTTGATCTGAGGAACAAAGTGCTCCTCATAATTGCCATCGGGCTTCACCACACGCAGACGCAGACTGTACATGCCATCCGGAAGAGCGGTGGTATCCCATGTCTCCAGCAATCCATCAGCTACAGGCGTCTCGTGGATTTCGCCCACAATGGCCCAATCGGCGGGCTGGAGGCCAATGCCGAATTCCACTTTGTAGTAATCGAACTCAGGAAGTGCAGTTCTCCCGTTGATGAGGACTTTGCCTCGTACTTCAGCATTCATCTGTGGCGATGTGATCCTAGCTTCTGGGGCCTCCGCCAGCGAGGTGGTCATCCAAAGGACCGACACACACAGCACGGTCAGTGAAGCAGCATATAGTACAACACCGGCTATTCGTCTCATCCCCACTCCCATGTCAAGAAATATGATCTGTCAACATTGAGAGTTTACCACAAAACGGCAGTGAAGGCAAGCATAGTTGACAAATCCCCGCATAGTGCCTAGAATACGAGCAATATTTTGGTTTTTTGGGGAAGTGCTGAATTGAAAACCGATCTGACTCGCAGACAAGGGGCTTTCCTGGAGAAGCTGAAGGAACTGTATCAGCGCTCCAAGAGACCAGTGCACTACTCGCAAGTTGCAAAAGAATTGGGTGTGAGCCGATTCTCGGCCTACGACATGTTGCAGATTCTAGAACAGAAGGGGCTTGCCGGGCGCCAGTATGTCCGTGGCGAGAAGCGTGTTGGCCCGGGACGATCCATGGTCGTGTTTTACCCCAAGGAACAGACTTCCAGCATTGTCCTGATTCCGAGCAAGAGCATCAATCTGGGCGAAGAATGGCAACAACTGCGACAGACGATTCTGGAACGTCTGAGAACCGTAGGGCAGGTCAAGGATCATCGAGTCTTAAGTGACGCGCTACCTTCACTGCCCGGGAAGTCTCCCCTGGAGTATTGCGCAGAGATGATAGAGGCGCTGCTGCTTAATCTCCAGGCGGGCATGGAACGAGCGGCGCAGGCCAAGCTACTCCGGACATTGAAGGCTCTCGCCAAATCCAGAGAGATGGGACTGGGGGCTCTTGCGGGGCTGAGTCTGGGCAAAGCACTGCGTGGCCAAGATGATGCTTCGCTGGCGGAGAACTTGCTGTCACGAGTGCAGGCTTTTCAAGAGTACCTATCCGGCCTAAGCGAGGAAAGCAGGAGCGCTCTAGTTGATTTCCTGCAAGATGCGGTCCTAGCTCTCGACTCGGAACAGTAGACCACGAGATTCCTATGACGAATAGAGGCGCAACTGAGAGCCAGTATGGGTGTTTCTAGAGTAGGGCGCTCGATTGCTGCCGGAGGAGACTACCAAAGGCATGGTTTTGGGAGAGCAGGAGATTGTCGCCAGAGCAAAGGAAGACCCGGCGGCATTTGGCGCGCTATATGAAGCCTATGTGGATAAAATCTACAGCTACGTCTACCATCGCGTGGGCAATCATCATGACGCCGAGGATCTGACCTCCCGCACCTTCTACAAAGCACTGAGCAACCTGCAACGATATACGGACCGAGGACTGCCGTTCTCCGCCTGGCTTTACCGTATCGCTCATAACCTGGTGGCCAACTTTCACCGTGATCGAAGCCGGCGCGAGGTACTCTGTCTCGACGGGCTGGTCATCGTCGGTCCTCAGGACGAAGCTCCGGAAGTCATGATCGAGCGGGCAGAGGACGGCGACGCTTTGCGGGAAGCCATACGAAGGCTCCCATCGGAACGCCAGGAGTTGCTGATCCTGAAACATAATGAGGGACTGCCCAATGCAGAGATTGGCAGCATCATGGGGCGCAGCGAGGGAGCCATCAAATCCTTATACTATCGTACTCTACTCGCTTTGAAGCGCGATCTCACCAAGAAAAGGGGATCGAACTGTGAGAATGAAGTTCCTTGACTCGGAAATGGAATCGAGAGTCATGAGAGCCCTAAGGATAGCCTTCGGGCCAGTGCAGCCATCGGACGCTTTTCGCCGGCATCTGTCCGGCAACCTACAATTGGCCGCCAGGCACAAAGCGACAGGTGAACCAATCATAGAATCACCCTCTCTTCTGAGTCGTCCCGCCATCATGATCGGTGGCGCTATCGGGCTAGTAGCAACGATGGTGGCCGTGTTGCTCTACTTCTGGGAAGGTCATAAGCGAAATTCACCTTCATCCGCCAACGGGTGAGTAAGAACTGTCATCTCTTGAGGGGAGTTGCGATACGTGGAAAAGTATGCATACATTACAGGTTGGGGAAAATACATTCCCGAAGTTGTTCTCACCAACGACGATCTTGCCAAGATGGTCGACACCAGCGACGAGTGGATCTCTAGCCACACTGGGATCCGTGAACGGCACATTGCTGGACCTGAAGACACAGTGGCTTCCATGTCAGTTGCCGCCGCCAAGGACGCCCTGGACAAGGCAGGTATCCGGGGAGGTGATCTGGATCTAATCATCATGGCGACCTCGTCCCCGGACTACCTGTTGCCCGGCGCAGCGGGGATCGTCCAGGATCGCCTGGGGGCGCACAAGGCAGCCGCATTTGGTCTTCGAGCCGGATGTTCGGGATTCGTATACGCACTATCGATCGCCAGCCAGTTCATCGCCACTGGTGCTTACGAGCACATTCTGGTGGTGGGCGCTGAAGTGATCTCTCCAGCCGTGGACTGGAGTGATCGGCGCACCTGTGTGCTGTTCGGGGACGGGGCTGGAGCTGCTATTTTGGAGGGGAGAGACGATCCCGGTGGTATCATCTCCATCCAGATGGGCACCAAAGGGTCCGCGTATGATGCCCTGTACGTTCCTGGATTGGGCAGCGCCTATCCACTGTGTCCCAAGACCCGGACGGAGCGCAGACATGTTATCCACATGGACGGTCAGAAGGCTGGCCGATTCGCAGCCAGGACTTTGCTGCGAAACAGCCGCGACGCGGTGCGTGCGAGCGGATTGTCATGGCCCGAGATCGATCTGTTCATTCCACATCAGGCCAATCTTCGCCTGATCGAGTTTGCTGCCAAGAAACTGCGTTTTCCCATGGAGAAGATGTTCATCAACCTGGATCGCTACGCCAACATGTCCACCGCTTCCATTCCGGTCGCCTTGTGTGAAGCGGCAGAACAGGGTCGACTGAAAGACGGCGACCACGTGCTGTTGGTGGGATTTGGATCTGGACTCAATTGGGCAACAGCCGTTATCCAATGGGGAGCCCCAGAGAGACCCCGGCGGAGACTTGTCTGGTGGCAATTCGTCCCTCTCGGCAAGGAAGCTCTCTCCTCTGCGCGGAAGAGTGTGCGCTCTGCCATGGACACTGTCTCGTCGACAGCCGCCACGATTCTGCTACCGTTTCTTTCGTCCCTGAGGAAGAAGAAGTAGCGCTTCTCGGACGGTATCCCCCCTAAATAACAGGAGTTACGCAGTTAGAGACTGAAAGGTGCCCGGCACTTACGAAAACAGTGATTCTCGCTTTTTATGAGGCGATTCTAAGTGCCGGGCACCTCAACCGCGTAAGTCCTGTAAATAACAAGAGTCCTCTCTACGTGCAGGTCTGCACGCAGGGAGGACTTTCTTGCATAACTTGATTAACTGACTCTATGACACGCAGCCCAGTGACCACCGCCTATGTCTTTCCATTCCGGATCGACTTCCGCACAGATGTCCATCACCACCGGGCAACGAGTCCGGAAATTGCATCCACTAGGTGGGTTAGCCGGGCTAGGAACATCCCCCTTGAGAATGATCCGTTCCCTCTTCTCCTCGATGATGGGGTCCGGGATTGGCACCGCCGAGAGGAGCGATTTGGTGTACGGATGCTGAGGATCCTCGTAGAGCGTGTCGCGATCGGTCAGCTCCACGATTTTGCCCAGGTACATCACTGCAACCCGGTCGCTGATGTGCCGGACCACAGACAAGTCATGAGCGATGAAGAGATAAGTCAGGTTAAATTCGGCCTGGAGTTCCTCCAGCAAGTTGACTATCTGGGCCTGGATAGAAACGTCCAGAGCCGAGATGGGCTCGTCACAGACAATGAAGTCCGGCTGCAGGGCCAAAGCTCGAGCAACACCGATGCGCTGTCTCTGACCACCAGAGAACTCGTGGGGATAGCGATTGACGAAGTAGGGGTTCAAACCCACGATTCTGAGCAGCTCCTGCACGCGCTCCCGCAGCTCTGCACCTCTCATGATATTGTGGACTTCCAGAGGCTCCCCGACAATGTTGCCCACTGTCATGCGTGGGTTCAACGAAGCATAGGGATCCTGGAAAATCATCTGCATGTGGCGGCGCATGCGGCGTAGTGTCTCTCCTTTCAAGGCACAGAGGTCCTTACCTTCGAAAAGGACCTCCCCACCAGTGGGTCGATAGAGTTGTAGAATAGCCCTTCCCGTGGTGGTTTTGCCGCAACCGCTCTCTCCCACCAGCCCCAAAGTCTCGCCCTTCCTTATGCTGAATGAGACGCCATCAACAGCCTTGATGTCCCCCACATGCCGCTGGATAATGATCCCCTGGGTGATGGGGAACCACATCCTCAGAGCCTTGATCTCAACCAGGACACTGTTGTCAGCCATCGTTATCGCTCACCTCCGGTAATATCCACCCAGCAAGCCACTTTATGCCGGGGGCCAACAGTCTCAAGATGCGGGTTCTCCTCCAAACAACGCTCAATGGCATACACACACCGTGGGGCGAAAGGACACCCAGGAGGCACGTCGATCAGATCCGGGGGCATCCCTTCAATGGGAATCAGCTTCTCCTTGATCCTCTGATCGAGGCGAGGCACCGACCGGAGCAATCCCACAGTATAGGGGTGCCGAGGATCACCATACAGATCCTTCACGCCGGCCTCCTCAATGAGATACCCCGCGTACATCACGACGACGCGTTCCGCAAGGCCCGCTATGATCCCCAGATCGTGCGTAATCCAGACGATCGCCATTCCCAGCTCTTGCTTGAGACGCTTGATAATGTCAATAATCTGTGCCTGGATGGTAACGTCGAGGGCCGTGGTTGGCTCGTCGGCAATGAGGAGTTGAGGATTGCAGGACAAACCCATGGCAATCATCACGCGCTGACGCATTCCTCCGCTGAACTGATGCGGATAGTCGTCAATGCGATCCCCAGCTTCAGGGATATTGACCATCTCCAGCAGCTCAATCGAGCGCCTTCGCGCCTGCTCCTTGTCCATACCCATATGTAGTTCCAGGGATTCACTCACCTGCTGACTAATAGTCAGCACCGGGTTCAGGGATGTCATTGGATCCTGAAAAATCATGGCGATCTTGTTTCCGCGGACTTGCCGGATCTCCTCTTCATCTATCTTTAGAAGATCCCGTCCCTGAAACAGCACCTCCCCTCCCACGATACGTCCAGGCGGTGTGGGAATCAATCGCATGACAGAGAGCACACTCACGCTCTTACCGCATCCGCTCTCCCCCACGATCCCGAGTGTCTCTCCCTCATTGAGATCGTAGGATATCCCGTTGACGGCGTTCACCACACCGTCCTGGGTGAAAAACTGGGTCTTGAGCCCCCTAACCTGTAGCAGGGTTCCCATACATTCCTCCTCCCTTCAGTAGTGACGATTGACTAATTCTGAATATGGACGTTCTTCAGCCAAGGAATGATCGTTGGAGCCAGAGCTGCTCCCTTAACACGAGACTTCACTAGCAAGTACTCCTTGCCATGCCAGAGAGGAACCCAGGGTGCCTCGGCGAGGATGATCTCCTCAGCTTGGCGGTACAAAGCCATGCGCACCCCCATATCCAACTCAGTGCGGGCCCGTTCGAGCAACTCATCGACCTGTTCATTCTCATAGCGAGCGTGGTTGCTCTCACTCTGACTATGAAATAGGACATCCAGAAAGTTTTGCGGATCGGGATAATCCCCTATCCACCCCAGAGAAAACATCTGACACTTCCCTGCCCGGACATCCTTCAGGAAGGTAGGCCACGCCGCCTCCTCCACAGACAGACTCACACCGAGGTTCTCCTCGTACATAGCCAGGATCGCTTCGATGGCCCGAGGAAGTATACCACTTTCTCCCCCAATATGCAAGGTGATTGAAGGCAATGCATCCGCACTGCCGTACCTGGATTCGGCCAGAAGTTCTTTGGCTCTCATAGGATCAAACTCTATTCCTTGCAAGTCCTCGCTATAGCCGGGAATGCCTGGTGGCAAGATTCCAGTGGCGGGAACGACAGTGTCCTTCAAGACGAGACTGGCCAGTTTGTCCCTATCCACGGCACAGGCAAAGGCCTGACGCACCTTGACATCATCGAAAGGCTCCTGGGAGATATTCATCCCCAGATACTGCACGTTCAATTGAGACACAATGCTAAGTTCCGCATGGAGCGGATTGGACGGATCCAGCACCCTCTCGATATCGCCAAGACCTACCCCCACCACATCCAGTTGGTCATCCTCGTACATAGACACAGGGTCTCCCCCCGAAAGGACGAATTCCACACGCGCCAGGGATGGAGGCCCTCCGTAGAAATGGTCATTGCGTTCCAGTACGATCTTGTCCTTGTCCCTCTCAGCCAACTTGAACGGTCCCGTGCCGTTGGGAGTCTGATCCCACTGGGCACCGCCAGCCTCGACGTTATCTCGATCCACTACAAACGCAGTAGAGTAAGTAAGCTTCGCCAGAAAATAGGCTTTAGGTGCGTCAATGCTGATCTCCAGGGTACTCTCATCCAGCGCGCGAACTCCCGCTATCTCGCGTGCTTCCCCCTGGATCATCGCCTGAGCTCCCACGATGTCATTCAAGTAAGCTGAGGCGACGGTAGATCGCAGAGCCGGGTCGCAGGCTCGCTCCAGCGAGTACTTGAAATCCCATGCCGTCACACTCTTACCGTCGTGGAAACGGACGTCAGGCCGCAAGTAGAAGGTATAGACGCGACCATCGGGGCCTATCTCCCACCGCTCGGCGATATCAGGAACGACATTCAGCTTCTCATCCAGGGTTACCAGGCCGCTGAAGATCTCTACCACGTACTCGGCAGAATAGGCATCGGTGACCAAGGCTGGATCAAAAGTTATCGGCTCGCTCCCCCACAACCTGAGCACTCCTGCCTCTAATGACGCCGGTGAGGAGGGACTGCCAATCTCAATCTGTATACCCGGCTGCCCCGAGGTTACCAGATGTCGCCATGCCGCGAGGCCCGACACTGCACAAAGGCCAACCAGAGCACATGCAAACAACACTACGGCGACGACTATGGTCCACCCAGTCTTCTTGGACATCATGCCTCGCAAGCATCCAGCACTCAGCTATCAGCCGTCAGTAACCGCAAGAAAGCTGACTGCTGATAGCTGATAGCTTACTGACAGGACTTACGCGGTTAAGGTGCCCGGCACTTGGAACCGTCTCATAAAAAGCAAAAATCAGTGTTTTCGTAAGTGCCGGGCACCTTCCAGTCTCTAACTGCGTAACTCCTGTTACTGAAAAAACAAGGGCCACGTAGCCCCTTCAGAGGGGGCCACGTGGCTTGGTAACGTACTCAGCCCATCAGGATTGAATTCCTAGTGAGCCTTGACTTTCCACAGGTGCCAATCCTGGCCGCCGACCGGCGGATAGAGCCGCTCAACGTACGGCTTCGTGCAACTCACTGCGGTGTAGAAGTAGATGGGTATCATGTTGACGAACTCGTTGCACAAGATCGTCTCGGCCCTCAGATACATCTCCTTGCGCTTCTCAGGATCAGTCTCCTTGGCCGCACCCTCGGTAAGCGCCATGAACTCGATGGCTGCCGGATCATCCTCGGCCCATTTCGATCGATTGGCGCCTACACGCGGGTTGAACACCTCATGCACCCAGTTGTTCTCGTCCGTGTAGTCGGCGCACCAGCCCAGCCGCCAGACCTGAGGAGAATCCTCCGAGAGGGTCTTCAAGTAAACCTTCCACTCCTGGTTGGCCATCTTGATGTCTACACCCAGGTGCTCCTTCCACTGCGCCTGGATGAACTGGGCGATCTTCTGGTGCCCTTCGCTGGTGTTGAACATCAGCGTCATCTCGGGGAAGCCCGCACCATCAGGATACCCGGCCTCGGCCAAGTATTGCTTGGCCAGAGCGGCATCGAAATGGGGTCCTTGGTAGTCGGGATTGTCCCAGGGCGAGCCGAAGATGCCCGGGCAGGCGAAGCTGTTAGCCGGCAACTGGCCACCCTTGGTCACTGTATCGATCAGCTTCTGCCGGTCAATGGCATAGGACAGGGCCTTCCGCACCAGGACGTTGTCCGTCGGCGGCTTGGTGACGTTGAAGCCGTAGTAGTAGGTGCATAGCTCAGGTGCAATATAAAGCTCCTTGGAAAGCACAGGATCGGCCTTCACCCGCTCTATATCATCCGAGGGTACCGCTGCCGTATCCAATTCACCATTCTCATACATGGCGAAAGCGGTCGAGGCCTCCACCACCATGACGCAGTTGATCGTTTCGAGACTGACGTCCTTGGCTCCGTAGTAGTAGGGGTTCTTGACCAAGACCAGCTTGCTCTCGTGCTCCCAGGTGTCGAGCAGGTAGGCGCCATTGGACCATATGTTCCCGGCCTCAGTCCACTTGTCGCCATGCGCATCGATGACTTCCTTGGGAACGGCGAACATCACCCACATGCTGGCGATGCTTGGGAAGTAACCAGCGGGCTGTTCCAGGGTGACCTCCACGGTCGTGTCGTCGATCGCCTTCACACCAACGGAATCAAGGTCGGTGCTCTCGCCGGTGTTGACCGCCTCACCGTTCTTGATGATGTAGAGTACATAAGCATAGTCCGAAGCCGTCTCCGGATTGATGCAGCGCTTCACGCCATACTCTACGTCATAGGCGGTGACCTTTCGCTCCTTGGTGGCCTTCTTCGTGGCGGGATCATAGCTGACCCAGTTGACATCGTCGCGCAACTTGAAGGTCCAGACCAGGCCGTCCGCCGAGGCGCTCCACTCCTTGGCAAACTCTGGGATTACTCCCGAAGTCTTGGGATCGATGCCTGTCAGCCCCAGGAACAGGGCCGAGTCGCAGTCGACCGACGTGGTGTCGGTGGCCAACTGCGGGTCGAGCGTGGGAGGCTCGGTCCCCAGGTTCCAGTTGAGCGTTGTGGCCAGCTTCTCCTTGGGGGCGCAGCCAGCGACAAGCGATACTACCATCAGCACTGCCAAAATCAAGAACAGCTTATTCCGACGCATCTTTTCCTCCTTTAAGGTTTCTTACAAGATAAGGTTTTGCGACTCATACGAAGCCATCGCACGACGCACATCCATCTTCTTTACGGCTCTTCCTCACCCCCTTTCCCAGGCTCTCCAAAATCGTAACGATCATATCATCCGGAGAGTACCTAATGAGCAAGCACACAACGGCAGCTCACTAACCAAAATTGTGGCAAGAACCGATCGCGACACAACAGGCCTACGGGCCACAACCATAGTCCATGATCCTGGCATAAAGCTCTTGTAATTATACCATAAATTACGACCCCGTCAAGGCTCTCGCCAGATAGACAATTTGAGATAAGCCGCTCGGTGAATGAATATCACCGGCTCAAACTAAGAAGTCCCTTCGACCATGCTCAGGAGAGACCCCATCAGGGACCGGTCTGTGCATCGGGATTCAGTGCCTGTGGGCACGCTTTAGATTCAGATTCAGACAGGGCTTTCAATCCCTGGCTTCTCTTATCTCAATTTGCCTGCTCTTGCCCCCTAACGTATAATCACAGCGAGTTTCATATTCACCCAAAACGGGAGAGAGCCACTTGAACCGCACCAATCGTCGCCTGGACCTGCTTCTGTTGATAGGCCTGCTGCTATTGCTGGCCGTCTTCTTCTGGCCGGTACTCCTGGGCGGGAAGACACTGCTGCCGGTCGATAACCTCTTCGCCTGGGAGCCGTGGAAGACCTTTGCGCCTGAGTTGGG
>Ga0075114_10001785_pt1 | contig 11410 bp, 7 predicted proteins | sample AntAceMetag02UKM_FD_69784 | JGI IMG/M metagenome (GOLD analysis project Ga0075114, IMG submission 69784) | Saline lake microbial communities from Ace Lake, Antarctica - Antarctic Ace Lake Metagenome 02UKM | ecosystem: Environmental > Aquatic > Non-marine Saline and Alkaline > Saline | place...
GCATGAGATGGCCGGCGGCATTGTCGGCGATGAGCGTCATAGGGATGCCATCGCGCATCAACTCCCAGGCGGTGAGCCGGGCTCCCTGCAACCGGGGTCGCGTCTCGTCTACCCAGACGTGCACCTGCTTCCCCTGCTCAGCGGCGGCCCGCACCACGCCCAGCGCCGTGCCGTAGTCCACCGTCGCCAGCGAACCCGTGTTGCAGTGATGCAAGATGTTCGCTCTATCGGGGACGATGGGGATGATGGCCGCGCCATGCGCGCCCATGCGGCGGTTGATCTCCACATCCTCATCGGCAATGCGCTCCGCCTCCGCCAGAACCGCGTTAGCTACCTTCCAGACTTCAGGGTGCTTTGACTGTCGCGCCCCGCGCAGCACCCTCTCCGTGGACCAGGTCAAATTGACCGCGGTGGGCCGCGCCGCGTCGAGCACCGCCTTGGCCGTTTCCAGATCAGCCAGCAGATCCCGCGGCGTCTTGGCCTGACTCTGCCGTGCCGCCAGAGCCATGCCGTAGCCGCCTGCCGCGCCGATGGCCGGCGCGCCGCGGATGACCATGGTCGCGATCGCTTCCGCCACCGCCCCATAATCATCGTATTCGGCGATTTCGAATGCCAGCGGCAGCTTGCGCTGGTCTACCATCTTGACAGTGTGGGTCGTAGCATCCCACCAGATCGTGCGCATCCCGACTCCTCCAGGCACAAAAAAAGCTCCTCAAGAGGAGCACGCGAAAGGTGATACCCTCCCCTCATCTTCCAGACGGCGGTGATCAAAGCATACCGCGCCTGCCGGAGTTGGCACCTGGGGTGGTCGGGTTGGTCAATTGGTCGCTTAGTCGTTTGGTCAAGATAGTCGCTCAGTCATTGGTTGCAACAGTCATGCGACTACCAGACCACCCTGGTTGCCGGGGGTTCACAGGGCCGATCCCTCCCCCCCTCTGGATAAGAGTGTCCAGTGTATTCAATTGTGGCAGTGATGGTAACACAGGGGCTTGGGTTTGTCAAATCGAGGGCGTGCCTGCGTTGAGAGTGAGGTAGCGCATCACGCCAACCGCTGATAGAGCTCAGCTTTCTTCTTGAGGACGTAGTCCACAGCGCGCTGGAATGGTTCTTCCTCACGGCTTCACGAAGTAGGCCAGCGCCAGCCGCAGCCGCTCCTCGACTTCCGTGACCTCCCGCGGCACGCTTTGCACCGCCCTCTGGGCCTCCACGATGCTGTAGCCCAGGCTGGTCAGCGCGTCAATCACCTCGGTATCCGCCTCGGTCAGCGCTGCCAGCCCCTCCGGCACCGCCTCCGCCGGTATCTTGTCCTTCAAATGGAAGATGATCTTCTCTGCCGTCCGCTTGCCGATGCCGGGCACGCGGGACAGCAGCTCTGGCTGCTCCTGCCCGATGGCCAGACGCAACGCATCAGGCGACATGGCCGAGAGCAGAGCCAGTGTCACCTTGGGGCCCACGCCGGACACGGAGAGAAGCTGTTGGAACAACGCCAACTCCTCCTCGCTGCCGCAGCCGTAGAGAGTCAGCTCGTTCTCCCGCACGTGCAGGTAGGTGAAGAGCGCCACCGGCTCGCCGACCTGGGCCGCAGCCAGCACCGGAGCGGGCGCCAGCACCCGAAACCCCAGGCCATTCACTTCCACAATCAGGCTATCCTTGTCTCGGGCGGCTACCCGCCCCTGCAATCTGGCAATCACCGCCTCTCACTCCTCCTGGCTGGCGAGCAAATCGAGCAGACGGGCGGAATGCAGGTGACACACCGCCACGGCCACAGCGTCGGCCGCATCGTCTGGCTGCGGCGCCGTATCCAGCCTCAACACCAAGCGCACCATCTCCTGCACCTGTGCCTTCTCTGCTCTGCCGTAGCCCACGATGGCCTGCTTCACCTGTAGCGGCGTGTATTCGTGAACCGAGAGCTCGGCATGGGCGGCGGCCAGCAGCACCACTCCCTTGGCCTGCCCCACGGCCATGGCGGTGCGCACGTTGCGGCTGAAGAAAATCTGCTCCACGGCCACCATTTGCGGCTGATGCTCGGCGATCAGCGCAGAAAGCCGTTCGTAGATGGTCGCCAATCGTTCGGACATGGGCTGACTGGCGGGGGTGGTGATGGCGCCGCAAGCGATCATCACCAACTCACCGTCATCCTCCTCCCGCACCAGCCCGAAGCCGGTGATGGCCGTGCCGGGATCTATGCCCAGAACCAACATGCCCCCTCCAATGCGTTCACCCCCTGTTTGAGCCAGTCTATACTTGGGTCACATGACCCTCAGGTGGGATAGCAACTGGAGAGACAAGGCGACATAGAGACCAGGGAACAAGGAGAAAGTTCTCCCGCTCTCCCGCTCTCCTTAATCTCCCTGTCACTCCCTCTCCACGCCTCGCCCTCTACGCCACGGCCTCAAACTGAGCGATGATCTCGTCTGTTATGTCAAGATTGGAGTACACCTGGGCCACGTCCTCTAGCTCTTCCAGGCCGTTGATCAGATTCATGTTCTGGAAGGCTTGCTTGGCCTCCAGCGAGATGGTATTGGAGGGAATCCAGGAGATCTCGGCCGATTCTGGTTTCACGCCATGCTCCGCCAGCGCATCCCGCACTGCCTTGGAATCTTCGACGGCCGTGAACACCTCCACCAGGTCCTCGCCGATCTCGACGTCCTCAGCGCCCGCCTCGACTGCCCACTCGAACAGATCAAAAGGATCGTGGTCGCCAGGAACGACGGTGATGTAGCCACGAGGCTGGAACTGCCAAGCCACGCAGCCCTGCTCCCCCAGGCTGCCCCCGGTGCGGTTGAACAGATGACGCACTTCAGCCACTGCCCGATTGCGGTTGTCGGTGACCACCTGCACCAGCAGCGCCACGCCATGAGGGCCATACCCCTCGTACATCACCTCCTCAATGACTTCGCCTTTCTCCAGCCCCGCGCCGCGCCGGATTGCCCGCTCGATGTTGTCTTTGGGCATGTTCATGGACTTCGCCTTGTCAATCACCAGGCGAAGCTTGAAATTCACATCCTGGTCCGCACCCTCCCGCGCAGCGATCTGAATCTCGCGAGCCAGTTTGGTGAAGAGCATCCCCCGCTTGTGATCGGCGGCCCCTTTCTTCCTCTTGATGGTAGACCATTTTGAGTGTCCAGACATCTGACCTCCTTCTGTTTTCAGAACTCCACGCCGCACCTGCGGCAACAAGTTCCTGGTACGAGATTATACCACAGAAAGCTCATCTTTGCAGACTGCCAGCACGAGGTTGCATGCCAGGCCGTGTTGCGCGCCGCCTATTCGGTATCACCCCACACACAATACGCAACACATTTCACGCCCTATGCTCCACCAGCCTTCTCCCCACGGTAGGCAATGGCCGCAGCCAAGAAGGCCCGGAAAAGCGGATGTGGCCTGTTGGGCCGAGACTGGAACTCGGGATGGAACTGCGTGCCCAGCATCCAGGGGTGATCGGTCAACTCCACAACCTCCACCAGCCGCCCATCGGGCGAGAGGCCGGAGAAGACCATCCCCGCTTCCGCCAGCAGCTCGCGGTAGGCATTGTTGACCTCGAAACGGTGACGGTGGCGACCTTCCACTCGCTCAGTGCCGTAGGCCTGCGCTGACCGCGTGCCCGGCGCCAACATGCACGGATAGACGCCCAAGCGCATCGTGCCCCCCATGTCACTGATGTCCCGCTGTTCGGGCATCAGGTCAATGACAGGGTACTGGGTGGCGATGTTGAATTCGGTGGAGTTAGGCTCGTCGCTGCCTACGAGGTGGCGGGCTAGCTCAATGACCATCACCTGCAGGCCCAGGCAAAGGCCCAGGTAGGGGACGCAATGCTCGCGGGCATGGCGGGCAGCGACGATCTTGCCCTCGATGCCCCGATAGCCGAAGCCACCGGGCACGACGATGCCCGCCACCCTGTCCAATCGCTCCACATCCCGCCCTCGCTCCAAGTCCTCGGAGTTGATCCACTCGATATCCACCTGCCGGTCTAGGGCAATGCCGGCGTGGTACAGCGCCTCCCGCACGCTGATGTAAGCGTCCTGTAACTCCACGTACTTCCCCACCAGGGCGATGGGCAGGGGCTCCCTGCGCCGTTTGATCTCTGCCACCAATGTCCGCCATTCACTCAGATCCGGCTTGGTGGCCGCCAGGCCCAGTCGCTCAACGAGGAAATCGCCCAACCGAGCCTCCTCCAGCACCAATGGCACTTCGTAGATGACAGGCGTGGTAACCAACGGCACGACAGCCCTCTTCTCCACGTCGCAGAAGAGGGAGATCTTTTCTTTGAGTGGTTCGTCCACCGGATAGTCGGCGCGGCAGATGATGACATCGGGCTGGATGCCGATGCCACGCAGTTCGCGCACGCTGTGTTGAGTGGGCTTGGTCTTCAGTTCACCGGTGGACGAGATGTAGGGGAGCAACGTCAGGTGTATGTAGACGGTGTTGTTGAACCCGACGTCTTTGCGCATCTGGCGGATGGCCTCCAGGAAGGGCAGACCCTCGATATCGCCCACCGTGCCCCCGATCTCGACAATGGCCACCTCCGCACCGCTCTGCCGGGCCGCCCGGCCAATGCGCCGCTTGATCTCGTTGGTGATGTGGGGGATCACCTGGATCGTACCGCCGAGGTAGTCGCCCCGCCGCTCCTTGGCAATCACCTCGGCGTAGATCTGGCCAGTGGTAACGTTGCTGGCCCCGGTCAGCGGTTCGTCAATGAACCTCTCGTAATGGCCCAGGTCGAGGTCGGTCTCTGCTCCATCGGCGGTGACGAACACCTCACCATGCTGATAGGGACTCATCGTACCCGGATCCACGTTGATGTAAGGATCCAGCTTCTGGATGGTCACGGAGATGCCCCGGCTCTTCAGGATACGTCCGATGGAGGCAGCGGTCACCCCTTTGCCCACGGAACTGACCACACCGCCGGTCACGAAGACATACTTGGTCACGCCCAACTCCTCCCCGCCAAACACTCCCGCAACTCCGCCGCCACCCGCCGGAAATCCGGCGTCTCATGCACCAGCGGTACGGTGGAAGATGTGCTTTTTAGTAACGAACCTCCCATACCTTGGGAGTATTGTAGCACGGAGCACTCGACAGGTCAAGTCGTCCGCCGAGTGCTGGACAGCTCACCCTCTCTGAGGCCGCGGGCAGCGTTCCCTCAATCGCTACCACCAGCGTCTACACCTCCAGGCGGTTTCATCCCTCGAAGGTGACCCTCTTGATCGAGACGACGAGCGGCCGCCGCTCCGCGCAGCCTCTCCCAGCAAGCGCGCAGTTCATCCAACTCCTGGTGATCAGCAGGCAACTCGCCATAGTGCACTTTGACATATGCCTCGGTCAGCCGCTCCAGATCGGCCTCGTTTTCTGGAAAGGCCTGCACCAGCATGGGCAGGAACTCGTTGGGGGTTTTCGCCGGCGGACGGGGGACACCGCGCCGCTCGGCCAGGCGAATGACGTTGGCGTAAATGTAGCGCACGGAGATGGCCGCGTACAGCCGCCGCCCGATGCCGAACCGCCCCACCTGCCCCACCAGTTCTCGCAGTCGCTCCCACGCTTGCTGCAGCAGGCCGCCTGGCTCCAGCCCCGTCCCCGCTTCTTCCCACAGCGACTCTCTCTCATCTTCGACCACGCGGCGCCGCCAGCGCCGGCGCCGCTCCAACCAGACGACGATGAGCAGCAAGGCAGCCACGACGATCAGCGTTGGGCAGAGGTAACGGCCCAGGAAGAGCACCCAGGCCGGCGGTGCGCCGTACTCCCCCACCTCCTCCTGCATCTGTCTCAATAACTCGTCTGACCCACTCTGGGGAGCCTGAAACAGCCTGTCATCCAAGAGCCGGTTGAGCGTGTTGATGACCCACTCCATTAGCGGGCCCAGAAGCCGTAAGAACTGCACCACCAACCAGCCAGCCGCCCGGCCCATCCAGACGAAGAACGGATCCATCCAGGCCAGCAGCGTGCCAAACCCTTCCACCGAATAGACATGGCCCAGCAACCAGCCCAGGCCCAGTACCAGCAGGCTGGCAGCGATCAAGATCGCCAGCCAGCGGGGGCCAAAGGGGCGCTCTATTCCCCCCGAGACCTGGCTCTTGTCCTTCACTCGCGCCAGCGCCACTGCGAGCAGACAGCAGAAGAAAAATGGAGCAACGAAAACGTCGACCTCGCTGCCGACAAGGTAGGATAGGATCAGCATGGAGACGATAAGCAACAGCACGTTGCGGCGAAACTCATAACCAACGCTCTGGAAACTGTGGTCTTGTTGGCTGAGGCTGATAGCCCGCCACCAGAGGAAGAGCATCGTGCCCAGCACGATCACCTCATCGGAGATACCCTGGATGAGATGGGTGAGCGATCGTCCGGTGGCTGGAAGCCACGACCAGTCGTGCCATGGTGTTCCCCAATAGACATAGAGGCGGATCACCAGCAGCGAGCTGAGGACGACCATGCCTATCACGATCAGTTCATATAGCGGAGAGCCAATCTGCCGTTGGGCCAGGAAGAGGGCCAAACGCATCATGCCCCACACCAGGAACCACAGCATCAGCGCCACCAGGTACGGGGGAAACACCCACGCACTGCGGGTGAAAGCCAGGAAGAGGGGCGTGAACCAGCAGATTTCCATGCCCGCCAGGGCGAGCAGCAGCGTCTCCAGTTGCCAGTTCAGAGCTATTGACTTGGCGACGGCCTTACGAGATGAGGTGATCATCGTGATACGTGATGCGTGGTGCGTGTGCGGGAGGCCCAGGCCTCGACCGGCGTGGGTGGGCGCAAGGTCAGGGCTGGCAGCACCTCCAGCTCCGTTGCGTCGGGCGGCAGGTAATACACAGTGATGCCCGGCATCCGCTGCTCATCCGGCACTTCCAGGCCCAGAGAGATGAGCACCAGCCGCCGTCCCACCTCTTTCAATCGCAACAGCGTGGCCTCCAGTTCCTCCGTGATAATCGCTGTGACCACCACCAGCGTCGCCCCCCAGGGCAGGCGCGGGCTCTCGGCTCTCAGCAAAGCTTCGATGGAGGACGTGGCGAAGGGGGTCACCGCCGCCAGCGCCTCCAGGATGCGCACGAGTTGCGCAGGACTGCGGCCCGGCAGCACCTTGATCGGCTGATCGGAGCGAGGCAACGCCCCGTTGGCAATCACCCCCACAGGCCAGCGCTGAGCGATGCCATAGTTGGCTATGGAAGCGGTCACGCTCACCGCCTTCTCCAAGAGTTCAGGGATCACCCCTTGCCAGTGTTTGGCCAGCGTAGCCACATTGAGGAAAACGATCAGCTTGATGGAAGTCGCCGGCTCGTACTCCCTGGCCTGCAACCGCTGGTGGCGGGCGGTGGCCTTCCAATGGATGCGGCGGAGGCCATCCTGGGGCTGATAGTCACGCACCCCTATCGTGCGGCTGGGATCTTCGAAGATGCGCTTCTGCGCCCTGATCTCGCCGAAGGGGTTCTTGGCTGGCAAGCCCAGTTCGGCCAGCGGCATCACTTTGGGGTAGACAATGAGCCATTCCTGTTCCTGCTCCCGTTTCCGGGAGCGGAACAGCCCGAACAGATCGCCCGACTCCAGCGTTACAGGGCCAAACGCATAGAAACCGCGCTCCGTACAATGCAACCGGTAGCGACGCCGCCGCCGCTCGTACCAGTTCAACGAGAAGAACGTGCTCAGCGTGCCCAGGTTGCTGCCCGCGGAGACCACCACTTCGCCCCCCTCCAGCGGCAAGCCAGTGGGAAAGGTATCCTCCACCCGCAGCCAGCTCAGCGGCAGGAACTTGCGGTTGTCCACAGACAGGGTCACCTCCACCGTTTCACCGCAGAAGGCGCGGCGCTCGCTGAAAAGGCGACGATAGCTCACGCCCCACAGCGACAAACGGTTCCAGGGCCAGGAGACGAGGACAATGGTCAACAACGACAGGGCGATGAGCAGCAGCCCCTGGCGGCGGAAACCCACGCCAAATAGGGTGAGGATGGCCGCCAGCACCAACCAGGCTTCGCTGAACTGTTCTTGTTTCTGAACATCAATGACCATCCGGCGGCCGGCGAAGAAAGAGGCGAGGCGTTCACGAGAACGCTCTTCAGCTCGAGCGGCACCCGCTCCCTCCACCGTGTCTGCCGATCTGCTCCATCTTTCCGTCATTTCCCCTTCAGCCTTCAATCCACCACCGGCACCGGCACTTCACTCACAATCTCGGCCACGATTTCCTCCGACGTGCGGCCGCGCAGCCGCGTCTGCGGATTGATGTGGATGCGATGGGTCAGCACCCAGGGGGCCAGATACTTGACGTCGTCGGGCATGACAAAATCGCGCCCCCGCACGGTGGCCAGCGCCTGGCAGGTCTTGTACAGCGCCAGCGTGCCCCGCGGGCTGACCCCCAGGTCCACCGCGGGATGCTCCCGCGTCGCCCGCACCACCTTCACCAGATACTCCCGCACCGACTTCTCCACACGGATGTGCTTCACCGCCTGCTGCATCTCCAGCAGCGTGTCGCTGGACACCACAGGCTCCAGCCTCTCCAGCGGATCCTCATGTTCAAAACGCAACAGGATGGCGTTCTCCTCTTCCTCGTCGGGATAGCCAATGCGCACCTGCATCAGGAAGCGGTCAATCTGCGCCTCGGGCAAGGGGAAGGTGCCCTCCAGCTCGATAGGGTTCTGAGTGGCGAGGATAAGGAAGGGACGCGGCAGCGGGTGGGTCACGCCGTCCACGGTGACCTGCCGTTCTTGCATGGCCTCCAGCAGTGCGCTCTGCGTGCGGGGCGTGGCGCGGTTGATCTCGTCAGCCAACACGATCTGGGCCTCCACCGGCCCGGCCCGAAACTCGAACTCCTGACTCTTCTGGTTGAAATAGGAGATACCCGTAACGTCCGAGGGCAAGAGGTCGGGGGTGAACTGAATGCGAGAGAAAGCGCAGCCCAGGCTGCGGGCAATGGCCTTGGCCAGCGTTGTCTTGCCGATACCTGGCACGTCCTCAATAAGCACATGCCCTTCGCAGAGAAGCGCCACCAGCGCCAGCTCCGCCACCTCCTCCTTACCGACGATGACCTGACCAATGTTCTCCAACACCGCCGTGGCCGTATCTCTGATGTTCATAAACGTTGCTCCTATGGGTACTGTGCCCATCACCCGCCAGCGAAGTCCGCGGCTCAATGCACAGTCACAGTATACCACGACAGTTGGCAAGTAGACAAGAAGACAAGGGGACGGGTGCCACCCTTGTTCGCTTGTTCGCTTGTTCGCTTGTTCCCTTGTCCACTTCCTCCCTTTGGTGTATAATGTCGTCGCCGAATGAAAGATCCTTCAGGTTTCCTACGTACAACTGAGGCTTTGTCAAGTGGGACACACATGACCCAAATCTACGTTGCTCTGGACACGGAAACAACAGGCATCAACGCCGAGCGAGACGCCATTATCGAGATCGGCGCTGTGCGCTTCCGCGACGACGGCCGGGTGCTGGACGAGTGGTCCAGTCTCATCAATCCACGCCGCCCCGTCCCTTTCAGTATCACCCAACTGACGGGCATCACCTCACAGATGGTGGCCAGCGCGCCGACCCTTTCCGACATGACAGGGGCCTTACGCCGCCTCATCGGCGACTCAAGCACGATCATTGTCGGCCACAGCGTGGACTTCGACCTCGGCTTCCTGCGGCAGCAGGGGGTGCACTTCCACAACCCCCACCTGGATACCTTCGAACTGGCTGGTATCCTTCTGCCCAAGCAAGGCCGCTACAGCCTCGGCCGGCTGGTGGCTCACTTCGGCATTTCCTTTTCCCAGCAGCACCGCGCCCTGGACGACGCCCACGCCACGCAGGCTCTTCTGCTGGCCCTCATGCATTACGCCGAGACCGAGGTGCCGCTGCAGACGATCCGGGAAATCAACCGGCTGGCGGCCAACAGCAATTGGCCTCTGCGCCCCTTCTTCCAGGAGGTCGAGCGGAACCGCAGCCAGCGCGCTTTTGTCGCACCTCGTGCGCACGCTGGACCAGGAACGGAGGCAGCCGCAGACGATCTCGGCCCTCTCTTTGGGGAAGAAGAGGAGGCAGAGCCGCTGTACCCGGCAATCACTCCCCAGCCATTGGGCGAGGACGCGCTGGCGCAGATGCTGGAGCCCGAGGGCGTTTTCGCTCGACACTTCCCGCATTTCGAGTATCGCCCCCCCCAGGTGGATATGCTGCGCGCCGTGGCACAAGCCTTCGACGGAGCGGGGCAACTTCTGGTCGAAGCTGGCACGGGAGTAGGCAAGTCGTTGGCCTATCTGCTGCCGGCCATCTACTACGCTGTCCTGAACTCCACGCGTGTCGTCATCTCCACCAACACCATCAACTTGCAGGATCAGCTTTTCGGCAAGGACATCCCCGACCTGCGCAACGTGCTGACAGTGCTGGACGCAGAAGATGGTGGGCAAGGGACTCCCATTCACAATGTTCGGGTCGCCCTGCTCAAAGGGCGCACTAACTACATTTGCCTGCAGCGGCTGGCAGCCATGCGCTCCCGCCGCGATCTGTCGCCGGGCGAGCTGAGCGTGCTGGCTCGCGTCCTCGTATGGCTCCACTCCACCAAGAGCGGCGACCGGTCGGAGCTTTTCCTGCCCAGTACCCGCGACAGGGCCGTGTGGCTGACTGTGGCGGCCAACAACGATAGCTGTCGGCCCGATCAGTGCTCGCACGCCCACCGAGGCCGCTGCTACTTCTATCAGGCCCGCCGCCGAGCCGAGAACGCCCACCTGATCATCATCAACCACGCCCTGCTACTCTCCGATGTCGCGGTGGAGAACCGCGTGCTGCCAGAGTACAAGCACCTGATTGTTGATGAGGCGCACCAACTGGAAGCCGCCACCACCCAGCAACTCAGCTTCGCCAGCGACGAGCGGCAGATGACCCGCCTGCTGAGCAGATTGTACACGCAGCGCGATGCCCTGCCCGGTGGCCTGCTCCCCGACCTGCTCGCACGCTGTCAGCAGGCACTGTCCGTGGAGGTCCGCACTCAACTGGCCGCCTACGTCACGCCAGTCCAGGCACTGGTGAGCCGTGCCCACAGGCAAGTCGTCGAGTTCTTCGACGCTATGCACAACTTCGTGGAGGACCAGGACTTGCTGCGCAGCGGCACCACCTACAACCAGCGCATCCGCGTCATGTCGGGCTTGCGCATTCAGCCCGCCTGGAGCAGCGTGGAGATCGCCTGGGACAACACGGCCGACACCCTGCGCCGTCTGACGGATCGGTTGCAGAAGCTCGCCGGCGGCCTCAACGAGTTGATCAAATACGATATCCCTGATCACGAAGAGACGGTGCAGAACCTGGCAGACGCGACGCAACACGTGAGGGAGCAGGTGGCACAGATCAGCGCGCTGGTCAGCCAGCCCGCGGCGGCATCCATCTATTGGATGGAGATCGCCCCGCCGGAGCGAGGGCGGCGCCTTTCGCTGCACGTGGCCCCTTTGCA
>Ga0075114_10001788_pt1 | contig 11396 bp, 7 predicted proteins | sample AntAceMetag02UKM_FD_69784 | JGI IMG/M metagenome (GOLD analysis project Ga0075114, IMG submission 69784) | Saline lake microbial communities from Ace Lake, Antarctica - Antarctic Ace Lake Metagenome 02UKM | ecosystem: Environmental > Aquatic > Non-marine Saline and Alkaline > Saline | place...
TGCAAAAGCAAAAGTGGCTTTATTCAAAGGCGGTTTAATCTTCATCGGTGCATGTGTGGTTTTTGCACAAATCATGCAGCGGCTTGTTGTTCCGGTGTTGCCTTCCTTCGAGGTTATGGGTGTCTTCAGCTTAATGGGCTTGGTCGCAAATTCGCTGTGCCTCTTCCTGCTTTGGAAGCACAGAAAAGAAGACATAAATATGAGTTCTGTGTGGGAATGTTCAAGAAATGACATAGCGTCAAATCTATCCGTATTCGTTGCAGCGGGTGCGGTCTGGTACTTTGAGTCAGGGTGGGCGGATATTTTTGTGGCATCGTGTCTTGTCATATTATTGCTTAGCTCTTCTTTCCGTGTTCTTAGTTCTGCGTTCAAGGAATTGCGTACAACGCGTTAATCGCTCATTGTATTGAGTGGTAATTTAGCTTTAATGGTATTATCCAATCTAAGCTGTCATTCAACGCGACTCCCTTGCTACGCTCGTTAATTTTGCTTTAGGTATACAAAAAAAGAGGTGCAAGGCATAAAAGCAGAAACATTGGTAGTGTAAATTTTTAGTAGCAAATTTATTCAATAGGAGAATAATCATGAGCATGAAAGAAGCATACGAACAGAAACTACAGGCACAATTAGACGAGTGGGCTGCGGAGATCGATAAGCTCAAAGCAAAAGCAGACAGCGCAGAAGCTGATGCACAACTTGGATACTACAAACAAATTGAGGAATTGCGGTCTATACAGAAATCGGCTACCCATAAACTTGCTGAGCTCAAGGATGCTGGCGATGATGCATGGGAGGATCTTAAAGCAGGTATTGATAGTGCGAGGGACTCTCTTGATAATGCATTGCAGTCAGCTGCTTCGAGATTCAAGTAAACATAATGGATCACGGTCAATAATAAGGGCTGTAGGTATGATTAGCGTAGCGTAATCGTACATATGTAAATTTTCCAAAGATAACAATCCTCCGATTACGCTGCGCTAATCGGAGCTACAAAAGCTACGTGAGCTAACCAATGTATCAAACATAGAAGCTAAATTTATGTTCCTGAAATTCAAATTGATAATGACCAGATTTTTCGTGACAGGAAGCATTGCATTATTTTTTACCAGCTCTGGCGTAGCGGGAGAGATCGATATATCAAGAGGAAAGTATCTCGTAGAAATAGGTGGATGCAATGACTGCCATACTGCTGGATTCGCCCCAAGTGGTGGTACGACTCCCGAAGCCCAGTGGCTGTTAGGCGACAGTCTGGGTTTTCGAGGTGCCTGGGGAACAACTTATTCCACTAACTTGCGCGAATATATCGGAGAAATTTCTGAAAATGAGTGGGCGACCAAAGCCAAGATACTAAAAACAAGGCCGCCAATGCCTTGGTGGACAGTAAATGCAATGACTGAAAACGATTTGCGCGCAATCTACAAGTACATCAAGAGTCTTGGCGTCGTTAATCGCTCCGTTCCATCCTATGTGCCGCCTGGGGTAGAGCCCAAAACACCATACATTCTATGGCCTGCTCCACCTAAATAGTGTCGATATAATCGGCACAGGGCCGTAGGTACGATTAGTGTAGCGTAACCGTACGCATGTAGATTTCAAGGATAACATTCTCCGAATACGCTGCGCTTATCTGAGCTACGTGAGCTTTGCCCTTTATAAATTCAATTACGAACGCTATGATTCAGAAGAATGGCTTTTCCCTGGTGCTAAATACGTTGATGGAACTATCGAAGGTGCATTGATGACCGGATTAGAAATAAATATATAAAAAAATCCAAGGCCCCTGGGTATTATGATTAGCGCAACGTAAGCATACGCATGTAATTTCCCCAAAGAGAACACTAACATCATGGCCCATTTGAGGCCACTCAGAAAGTGGGGCGGATCATTCCAGTAGATCCAAGTCAAATGCTATACACAATCCTACTCTTAAACAACTTTTGATTTATATAGCGCCCGCCAAATGTTACAAGGATTTATTTAAAATCTAGCAGCAAGCAAGAATATCTATTCTTAACTTTGTGATTTATTGAATAGCCCTATTATTCAAGCTAAACTGAGATTATAAATAATATTTGTTTTTTCGCGAGAGAGATGATGCCTGACACCAAAGAAAGTAAAACTACTTATACGCGTGAAAAACCGGCAGGTTTTTTAGAAAAGGCGGGGGTAGATTATTATCGCCATCTGGCTAAAGATGCAGGCATTGATAAAATGGCAGCGCTTACCATTGATGAACTGCCACCTGATGATGCTTTGCGCTCAATTGCCGAAAATATGACTTTGCTCGCGGCGATTATTGCATTTTCAGTGGGCGCTTTAACCACGGTTGTTTCGGTCTGGATTGAATGGAAATTCGCAGGGCAATTAGATCAGTATACCTACTATGCTTTATATGGGGCTGTTGTGTTGCTTATGCTGGGTGTTGAATTACTGGCATTATTTTGGCTGGGTTTAAAAACGGTTCACGGGCTTGCCTGTCTGACCGGTCATCATCGGGCCAGTGAAGATCCTTTTTTGCCCGGTGATGATGCTGTACCCAATATCCTGGCTCGTGCTGCATTAGAAGTCCCTGATCCTGTTATTCATTATCTGGGCATAGATCCATTAAAATATATTTCCAAATCAAGGCTGTTGTTGGTCGGTTTACTGTATAAAGCCAAAGTGATTTTATCCAGCGCAGCGGTTAAGTTCGTTTTGGTGCGTATGCTGGGTAAGGGTGCTTTACGTATAGGATTTATCTGGGTTTCCGTCCCGATAACCGGAATTTGGGATGCCTTTACCTTATATAAAGTAACACGCGAGGCCAGATTGAGATTATTTGGTAATCGTTTAGCACACTATTTAGCCAAAGAAATCATGACGCCTGAACTTATCAATAAACTGAGTCAAAAAACCAAAGAAGGCGCGGTTAGGGCGGTAGCGAATATGGTGGTGCTGGCGCAAAATTATCATCCTAATATGCTGGTATTATTGGTTAAATTATCCGAGACGCTTGAAATTCGTGAAGATAGTAATTATGACGATTGGGACGAGTTTTTGCTTTTATTAGACGAAGTATCCATTGAAGAAAAGTATTTTTTACTGGATTTGTTAAGTATTGCCGCAGCATTTGACGGGCACTTATCGCGGCTGGAAAAACACTATTTACCAGAAGCATTTGGTGAATTAACCGAGGTGTATATGCAACGTATAGACACGCTCAAGGAGCTGTTATTGACAGGTCAATTACATGCAGCAAAAGCGCTTTGCAAGCTGGATTTTGAGCCTGGTTAGTCATGTATATAAAATATCAAGGTTCTGCTACATGGTCTAATGTGCAAAAAAAGGATAACTAAAACTTCTGCAACTTTATAGTTAACGCAAGACTATGTGTGCAATTAGTGCTTTTAATAAACTGAATTCAGGGCACTACACATTGTCAGCTGCATAGATTGTAGCTTGTGTAACCCAACACTTTACCGAATTAACCTGACTAACGCGTTTATAGTATGTCTAAAGTGCCTGGTATTTATTGGGCAACAAAATGCGTTTCCAGAAATCGATTGCACAAACTGTCTACGGTTTGCTTTTGGTAAAGAATAAAATCAATAAACGCTATCGCCGCAGGAGATAACTGTTTTGTTTCATGGTGAACCACATACCAGCTACGTATTAGTGGGAAATCCTGCACATCCAGTTCTACCACACATTTTGTTGCCAGTTCTAAATTAACGCTGTGTCGAGAAAGTGCCGATATTCCAAGGCCAGCTATTACCGCTTGTTTAATAGTTTCGCTGCTACCGAGTATCATACTGGGTGTTATCTTGATATTCTGGGAGAGCAGAAAATCCTCGAAGCCTTTACGCGTGCCTGAGCCAATTTCACGCATAATAAAGCCATGGTCTGCCAGTTCACGGCATGATATATTGCGTTGTAATGCCAATGGGTGAGAGGGGTTGGCAATAATAACGATAGGATTCTCAATGATTGGATAACGCTTTAAACGCATGTTCTCTGGAACCGTCCCCATGATTACCAGATCAACCTCATTTTGCTTTAATAGCTGAATTATCTGGCTGCGGTTGGCAACCTCCAAATTCAGACTGACTTTTGGATGCAGTTTATGAAAAGCACCTAAAAGATGCGGTGTAAAGTATTTGGCACTGGTCACGGCGGCAAGCAGAAATTCACCCTCTAATTGACCTTTCATGGCACTCAGTTTCATATCCATAAGATCAATTCGAGAAAATATATCATTGCAGAAATGATTGAGTTCCTTGCCGGCAGAGGTAAGGTAAATTTTCTTGCCTATTTTTTCAAACAAAGAGAGCCCCAGATTATTTTCCAGTTGTTTGATTTGAATGCTGACCGCTGGCTGAGTCAAGCTTAATTTATTAGCTGCCGCTGAGTAATTTAGTAACTCGGCGACTTGTTGAAATACTTTTAATTGGTGAAGAGTCGCACGCATAGCAATTAACCATAAATAAAACTTATACTATATATTATCTAAATTAATTATCATTAATATCTATTTTAAAATATCATACAATTATGCAAAATAACCGGGGAGAATGTGTGTTAACCAAGATATTGATAGCCAATCGCGGCGAAATTGCTGTACGCATTATTAGAGCCTGTCGAGAACTCGGTATTCGCTCAGTCGCAGCCTATTCGGAAGCAGATCGCTTTGCCTTGCATGTTAAAAAAGCGGATGAAGCTTATTGCATAGGCTCAGACCCGCTTGCGGGTTATCTTAATCCGCAGCAACTGGTAAATCTTGCCAAATCTGTTGGCTGTGATGGTTTGCATCCCGGATATGGGTTTTTATCAGAAAATCCGTTACTGGCAGAAATTTGTGCACAGCAAGGTATTACATTTGTTGGCCCTAATGCCGCCGTCATTCGTAAAATGGGGGATAAAACAGCCGCCAGAAAAAGCATGATTGCAGCTAATATCCCTGTTACACCTGGTACCGATGATAATTTGTCAGGGCTGGATGATGCCATTAATAAAGCCCGTGAGATAGGTTTCCCGGTTATGCTGAAAGCTACATCTGGTGGTGGAGGGCGAGGTATTCGACGCTGTGATAATGAAAATGAATTACGGCAGAATTATGATCGGGTGATTTCAGAAGCGACTAAGGCTTTTGGTAGCGCAGATGTGTTTATGGAAAAATGTATCGTTAACCCTAGACATATAGAAGTGCAGATATTAGCGGATAGTCTAGGTAATGCCGTTCACCTTTATGAACGTGACTGCTCTATTCAGCGACGTAATCAAAAATTGATAGAAATAGCGCCATCGCCTCAACTCTCACAAGAACAACGTGAGACTATTGGAGAACTGGCGGTTAGAGCGGCTAAAGCAGTTAATTACCAAAATGCGGGGACAGTTGAATTTCTGTTGGACACTGATGACAGCTTCTATTTTATGGAAATGAATACCCGGGTACAGGTTGAGCACACCATCACTGAAGAAATCACCGGTATTGATATTGTGCAGGAACAGTTACGCATTGCCTCGGGTTTGCCCTTAAGTGTCAAACAGGAAGAGATACAAATTAAAGGTTTTGCACTGCAATTCCGGATTAATGCAGAAGACCCGCAAAACAATTTTCTCCCCAGCTTTGGCCGTATAACTCGTTATTATGCGCCCGGTGGCCCCGGAGTTCGTACCGATACCTCAATTTATACAGGTTACCAGCTGCCGCCATATTATGATTCGCTTTGCGCTAAACTGGTGGTGTGGGCAAAGGACTGGCCTAGTGTCATTGCCCGTGGACAAAGAGCTCTGGATGATATGCGCTTGTTCGGCATTAAAACCACGATTCCCTATTATCAGCAAATCTTAAACTCGGAAGATTTTAAAAGTGCAGACTTTGATACCTCTTTTGTAGACACACATCCTCAACTTACAAATTATTCACTGAAACGAGAGCCAGAAGAATTGGCCACTGTTATAGCTGCAGCTGTCGCAATTCATACAGGTTTTTAGGAAAATACATGAACTCAAATAATACCCAGAATAAGCCCCCCGTTTTTTTCACCGATGTGGTTTTACGCGATGCTCATCAATCATTGATAGCCACTCGATTACGTACTGAAGATATGCTACCTATCTGCGACAAACTGGATCGTGCGGGTTATTGGTCGCTGGAAGTATGGGGCGGAGCCACCTTTGATTCCTGTGTACGCTTTTTAAAAGAAGACCCATGGCAACGTTTACGCCAGTTACGTCAGGCCTTACCCAATACGCGTTTGCAAATGTTGCTGCGAGGTCAGAATCTATTAGGTTATCGCCATTACGCGGATGATGTTGTTGAAGCGTTTATTGCCAAGAGCGCTGAAAATGGCATAGATGTATTTCGACTTTTTGATGCCCTGAATGATGAACGCAATCTGATCACTGCCGTTAAGGCCGTCAAAAGCAACCAAAAACATGCCCAGGGTACGTTGTGCTATACAGTGAGTCCGGTGCATGCGCTGGACAGTTTTATCGATCTGGCATTAAAACTGGAGGATATGGGCTGTGATAGTATTGCGATCAAAGATATGGCGGGGTTACTGACACCTTCGGCGACAGAGCAATTGGTCAGCAAATTAAAATCACGCATTGATTTACCTTTATTTCTGCATAGTCATGCAACATCAGGCATGGCAGAGATGTGCCAGCTAAAGGCCGTTGAAGCGGGGTGCGAACATATTGACACTGCCATATCCACTCTTGCAGGTGGTACCAGTCACCCACCCACAGAATCAATGGTAGTTGCTTTACGTGATGCAGGTTATCAGGTAGATCTTGATTTACCCCTGTTAAAAGAGATCGCCGACTACTTTAAGGAAGTGCGCAAAAAATATCACCAGTATGAAAGTGCTTATTCGGGAGTTGATACGGGGGTGCTGCTTAATCAGGTTCCCGGTGGCATGATGTCCAATCTAGCGAATCAGTTAAAAGAGCAAGGGGCACTGGATCGTATTAGCGAAGTATTTGAGGAAATTCCTCGAGTACGTAAAGACCTGGGATATCCTCCATTAGTCACGCCTACCTCACAAATTGTCGGTTCTCAGGCGGTGCTTAACGTGCTGACAGGGACACGTTATAAAACCATTTCAAATGAAGTCAAACGCTATCTTCAAGGCGGATATGGCCGTGCGCCAGGTAAAGTAGACGCAAGTTTGCGGGCACAAGCAATAGGCAACGAAATGGTTCTTGATGGTCGGCCGGCTGATTTATTAAAAGATGAAATGCCCAGGTTGCGAGTAGATGCAGCAGCATTTGCTAAAACTGAGGAAGATGTGCTGATTTATGCCATGTTTCCGGATATTGGACAATTATTTTTAGAGCAGCGAGAGCAGGGTACTTTAAAGCCGGAGCCCTTACTTACAACCGAGCAGGTAGCCGTAAAACCAGGTGCTGCATTAGCCACGGAGTTTAATATAAGTTTGCATGGAGAAACCTATAATATTCAATTAACGGGTGCCGGACCACATGAACAGCATCAACGCCATTTGTATTTAACCGTGGATGGTATCCCTGAAGAAGTGTTGCTGGAACCTTTGAATGAATATACTGCGCAAAATGAGTCGGGACGACCTGTCAGTAGTCGCCCAGGAGATATTAGCACGTCAATGCCGGGCAATGTGGTCGAGGTATTGGTAAAAATAGGCGATAAAGTCACTATTGGCAATCCGGTATTTGTCATTGAGGCCATGAAAATGGAGACAGAAATCAAAGCTCAAGTTGCTGGTAGTGTTTCTGCTGTGCATATTAAAAAAGGTGATCGGGTTACGCCGGGAGAGGCATTAATACAAATTAAAATTTAATAACATCAAGCGCGGCAGGCAGTTTGAAACCTTTGAAATATTAGGCAAATCAAGCTGGCTGACCCCTTGATTTGGTTTCAAAATACACCCGTTTAGGTATTTCTTGATCGCTTTACTTAAAATTCTCTACCAGCAGTGGATCGGACTTAACTGCAGCGCAATGACTTTGAGTTGATTAAAAAAATCATTGATTCTTTGGTAGGTTTCCTGGATATAGCTGACTCTGCCATGTGTCCTGGTAATAGTTAAGATCTTCTGTCCCACGTGAGTTGTTTGTTTGCCTATACCATTTAATAGCAGCGACCTGGAAACAATCTCTTCCAGAAGTTTATCAGACTCTGCCAACAGCGTAACACTCGATACTGGTGGTTGGTTAAACCTTATAAAAGCAATCTTTTGATTTCCCAGACAAAGACTTTCACTTTGTAAAATTTGACAAGCTTAGCTTGTCGCACACATATTGATTATTCGTTAGTATTCGTGGGGGTACCTTCATACCTCCGTCCCTCCCCCTTGTTATTCCAGTTGATAGACTGATTGTTGTAGAAAACCTAATAATACCTTGACTTTGTGGCTTGGAATTCCTATTCTCTCAAACTCTTCTTTTTGGCATGCAAGTTATGATATTTTATGCTAAATTTTTTCGCTTCGAACCCAGGGATTGAGTTATGGTAACCAACATAGCGAGTGCTCAGTCTCTCTCTCGGATTATATGCTGCCAGGTATTGGCTTTACTGCTGCTGGGCCAATTCATTCCATTGGCTCATGCAGAAGCGGTACTGAAATCCGATCCTCCTCAGATGACACTGGCACAGGCGCAGGTTGCACTTAAACGGCTCGAACAACAGATTGCAACTGCCGATACAGCGACAGATCAGGAATTGAAAGCCCTCCAGCAAGAAATAGCCATGGTTCGTTCTACGGCGCTGGACTGTGTAAAAGCACAACAACCCAAGATTGAGCTGTTGGATAGTCAGATCGCTGTTCTCCAACCACAAGAAATCCAGGGCACGCAAGCAACCAGCTCGCAAGAAGCGTCGCCCGCCCAACAAACGGCATCGTCGTCTTCTCCCGCCATTGCCCGACAGTTGCAGGATCTACAAGACAGGAAAGCGAGTCTGCTTGGTGGTGTCGCCATCTGCAAACTGATGCTGCTGAGCAGTAATCAATTGGACTCGAATGTAGATAGATACCTGAATAGCCTGCTTACCCGAGAATTGCAGGCCCGCGGGCCAACACTTGCTAGTTTATTACAGACAAATCTGGACGAGCGAGAACGCTGGGTGGGCTTGAGCAGTCAGCTAGCTGCGATGGTCATGCGCTGGGATGCGATCGGCACAACTCATCTCATCGGTGCTGCAGTCGCCGGCCTGTTGGGTTTTATTCTGGGCGGCATTCTACCGCGCCGACTCCGGGCCTGGACCTCCCGCATACAGCGCGAAGGCGATGGCGTCTCAGCCGGCCTCATACAAGCCTTCATTGCCAGCGGCGCCAGCTATGCGCCCGTCCTGTTTGCTTTGGGGATTTGCATTGCCTATCTAACATTCCTGACTTCCGGTGATGGTGACTCACGGTTTATCATCATCATTATGCTTGGCATGCTCTTCTATTTTGCCATCGCAGCCGTCGTAAGAGCTCTACTGAACCCCTGCCCACCCGCAACCCCTTATCTACCGCTGCCTGAAGCCATCGCATTTCCTCTCAGCCGTCGCCTGCGCTTCCTCGCCGTGGTGCTGTTGCTCAGACTTCCGATGCTGGAACTTCATACGCAGGGCTTGCTCAACGACACCATGTTCGCACTGACGCGACAAATAGTCGGCTGGCTCTGGGCCCTGAACGTTATCTGGGCGGTTTGGTTGCTGCGCAAGTTTGAAGGTTGGCGTGACAGGTGGGCGCTACTCCTTTTACTCAGTCTGGCGGTTTTCAGCGGCGGGATTGTTGCCGGGTTCGGCTATATCAACCTTGGAATTCTGGTGATCGTTGGTATTGCCTATACCCTGATGTTGCTCGGTGTTACGCTCGTGTTGATTAAATTTTTTTCCGACCTGTTTGATGGACTAGATGAGGGACATTATCGCTGGCAACAAACACTACGTCGCGTGATCGGGCTCAAGGGCGCCGAGTATGTGCCTGTCCTGGGCTGGATCCGACTGGCCGTAAACTTCGTGCTGTTGATCTGTGCCGGGCTGCTGATGCTGCGTATATGGGACGCCAATGAAAACGTCACCAGCGACATACTGGAGTATTTTACACAGGGCTTCCAGGTCGGCAGCGTTACTATAGTTCCCTCTCATTTGCTCTATGCAATCTTTGTTCTCGCCCTACTGCTGACATTGACCGGCTGGCTCAAGGATAAGTTGAATACTAGATGGCTGGTGAAGGCGCGCATGGAGCCCAGTGCGCGGGAAGCACTGGTTACGACCTTCGGGTATGTAGGAGTAGCCACAGCGGTCATGGTCGCGCTATCGTTCGCCGGGATTAAATTTGCCAATCTTGCCATGATCGCCGGCGCACTGTCGGTCGGCGTCGGTTTTGGCCTGCAGAACATCGTCAATAACTTCGTATCCGGGATAATCATGCTGCTTGAGCGACCGGTGAGGACCGGCGACTGGATCGTCGTCGGGAATACCGAGGGCTATGTTCAGCGCATCAGTATCCGTACGACGATCATACGAACCTTTGACCGGGCTGATATCATCGTGCCCAACTCGGACTTGATATCCGGCCAGGTGACCAACTGGACACTGGGAAATACCTGGGGACGGCTCAAGATTTCAATCGGTGTATCCTACAGCAGTGATGTCGAGACCGTCATAGAGACCCTGCTTGAGGTGGCGAACAACAACACGGATGTCATCAAAGACAATCCTCAGCTGCCGGACCCTTGCGCCCTGTTTTTGGATTTCGGTGACAGTTCACTCGACTTCGAGCTGCGTGTCATTATCCGCGATGTCAACCAGCGTCGGCGCGTGACCAGCGACATAAATCGCGCCATCAATGCCGCGTTCAACAAACAGGGTATTGAGATTCCTTTTCCGCAGCGCGATATCAATTTTCGCGGGCCCATGCATACCGTGGCGGATGCAAGCGATAGCGAGGAGCCGTTGCGATCGAAAGGTACTTAAATCAGTTCAAGAAAACTTCACATTCCAAACTGGCCTGCGAAACGTGGGATAGCCGACTAATCTGGTAAACAGATCATTTTTTCCTGCCCCTGACGAATTCGCAGTTTAGGCTGTCACTGGTAGTTGAAAGGGTAATTAGGATCCGATACAAATTAAATTTGTTTTAACCATAGTTATCCTGATGACCACCTAGCCTGCCTCCCAGATCGACACTTGTCATTTACACTGGTGTTGCATTAACACTGACTGAGGAGGTAGAAATAAAACTATTCAACGGAATAGTTTTACATTCAACCAACGTAGTCACAATTTTGTGCCTTTGATTTGTGAATCTGCACCAGCAGGCTCCAACGCTGAAAATCTTGGAAACGGAGCTTAAGCGAAGTGAAGATTTTTAGTCTGCGATAGCCGTAGGGCCGGTTGTTTTGTCGGAGTCTGAGCGAGAGCGAAGGCGTAGACAAAATAAAAA
>Ga0075114_10001795_pt1 | contig 11381 bp, 8 predicted proteins | sample AntAceMetag02UKM_FD_69784 | JGI IMG/M metagenome (GOLD analysis project Ga0075114, IMG submission 69784) | Saline lake microbial communities from Ace Lake, Antarctica - Antarctic Ace Lake Metagenome 02UKM | ecosystem: Environmental > Aquatic > Non-marine Saline and Alkaline > Saline | place...
GGACAGCTTGTCGCAGGTGAACGCGCCGTAGCGATGGAGGCAGTCAATGGGCACGCCCCAGGGCAGCGTGGTCGGCTGGCCGTATAGCTCTTGGTTGATGAAGTTGCCCAGGCGACCGATGGCCTGCGCCAGCAGCAGCCCCGGCGTGGGAATGTCCAGCCAGCGCAGTAGGTTCAGCTTGGCAAAGCGGCAGTAGAGCACGACAGCCACGATGCCGCCGGCCACCGCGCCGTAGATGCCCAGGCCGCGGAAGCCGCCGCGCCAGAAGGCGATGATCTCGATGGGATGCGCCTTGTAGTAGTCCCAGCCGACGAAGCCACCTTCGGGAGAGGAAAAGACGTGATACAGACGCGCCCCGATGATCCCCAGGATGAGACAATAGGTGAGAACGTTCCAAACGTGCTCTGGATCCTCGCCTCGCCGTTTGGCCTCGAAGGTGGCGACCACGGCAGCCAGAACTGCTCCTGTGACGATCAACAGGCCGTACCAGTGAACGGCCAGCGGCCCAATGCGGAAAGCGACAGGGTCCATGTTTTCTTCTCCTCAAGCAAGATTGGAGTCATTATACCATACCTCTTTCCAGATGGCGAACGCGTAGGGGCGACCCTTGCGGTCGCCCTTGGGCGGATGCAAGGCGGGCAGGTTCAAGACCTGCCCCTACTTGCAGGCGGCAGGAGGGTATGGTATCATGCGCTGTGTCGCAGTTTCGGGCAAGGGATTGACATTGACGATGAACGTGCTGCTGACGGGGACAAGACAGGTCGGCAAGACCTCCGTCTGCCAGGCGGTGGCGGAGTTGGCCCGCGCCCGGGGACATGACATCCAGGGGGTGCTGAGCCCTGCTCTGCATTGTTATGATGAGAACAGCGCGAAGGTGGGTTTCGAGGCGCTGGACGCGGGCAGCGGCCAGCGCTGGCTCCTGGCCCACACGGAGCAGGGGCTGGACGGCCCCCGCATAGGCCCGTATGTTTTTGATGCTGCTGGCCTGGCGCGGGCTATCGAAGTGCTCGAACGAGCGTGCCACGCCACGGACGGTCTGCTGCTCGTGGACGAGATCGGCCCCCTGGAGCTGGAACGGAGTCAGGGCTTCGCCCCCATCCTGGACAGGCTGCCGCTCCAGGGGCCAGGGCACGTACTGATCATCGTGCGGCCTGCGCTCTTGCCTGCACTGCGCCGCCGCCTGAGCAGAGCTGATTTCAGCATCTATACCGTCACCGAGCATAACCGAGAGATACTGTCTGGCCACATCGTCCGGGAGTTCTGGCCCGATGATTGACGTCACGAACCTGACCGTGCGCTATGGCCAGCGACCGGCGCTGCAAGGGGTTTCCTTCCGCGTGCAGCCGGGCGAGTTCGTGCTGCTCACCGGGCCCTCCGGCTGCGGCAAGAGCACGCTGGCCCGCTGTCTGGCCGGCCTGATCCCCCATTCCTCGACAGCGGAAACGGTGCGGATGTCTGGCTCAGTGCGTGTGGACGGATTGCTGACCAGCGAGCATTCCATCCCCCAACTGGCGACCCACGTGGGGCTGGTCTTTCAGAACCCGGCCACGCAGCTCTTCTGCCTCACGGTGCAGGAGGAGGTGGCCTTTGGCCCGCGCAACCTGAGGCTGTCGCCTGCTGAGGTGACCGAGCGCTGCCGTTTCGCGTTGACGGCGACGGGCATCGAGCATCTGCGCCAGCGGACCGTGAACACCCTCTCCACAGGCGAGCAGCAGCGGGTGGCCATTGCCTCTGTCCTGGCCATGCGCCCCCGTATCCTCGTCCTGGACGAACCGACCTCGAACCTGGACCTGAAGGGCACGAGGGGTGTCCTGGAGACGCTGGAACGCTTGCACCGCGAGCACGGCCTGACGGTGTTGGTCATCGAACATCGGTTGAACGATCTGGGCCAGATGGCCGACCGTTTGCTGGTGATGGACAACGGACGTTTCGTCGCTGATGGCGCCCCGCAGCGCATCCTCAGCCAGAAGGAGCTTATGGCCCAGATGGGCATTCGCTACCCCTGGCGCCTGCTCCGGGACGACTGGTCCGCGCTGCTGCCTGGCAATCTCACCTCACGTCTCCAGTACGATGAGCAGCAGCCGCTGGTGGAGTTGAGAGGCATCGAGGCGGGTTACGGTCGGCACGCCGTGCTGAAGGGACTGGATCTGAGCATCCACCGCGGCGAGTTCGTGGCTCTGGTGGGTGACAATGGAGCGGGCAAGACCACGGTGGCCAAGGTGCTGGCGGGGCTGCTTAAGCCCCGGCGAGGACAGGTGCTGTGGAACGGCGCCACAGAGACGCCGCAGCCGGGCCGCCGCGTGGGATTGCTGCTCCAGAATCCTCTCAGCCAGCTCTTCTGCGATAGCGTGGAGGAAGAAGTGGCCTTCGGCCCGCGCAACTTTGGCCATGTTTCCACTGCATTGCTGGACGAGGTTCTGGAGGCCACCGACTTGCAGGGTCTGCGCGCCCGCCGTCCGTACGCTCTTAGCAGCGGTCAGCAGCAGCGCACGGCTTTGGCCGCCACCCTCTCTCTGAGACCAGAATTGCTCATCCTCGACGAGCCCACCATGGGGCAAGACTGGAGACATCTGAGCGGCTTCATGGACTTCCTGAGCCAGCTCAACGAGCAAGGGATTGCCATTCTGCTCATCACCCACGACTACAAGCTCATCTGTCGCTATGCGCGGCGCGTCGTCGTCTTGGGCGATGGCCGCATCGTCGCCGACGGCGCACCGCGCCTGCCTATCACCGTCCCCAGGTGGCCAGAGTTGCTTGATGAGAATACACCTACGCATCTCGGTTGTCAGGGATCAGTCAATGGCATCAAGTTAAGCGTAGTTTAGCCTCCTTGTGGGCGTCTTGGGGCAGCAGAAACGGGCACAAGGCCCTATGTTACAGCTTAACTTACTGACATTGAGGGATCAGTCAATGTCATCAAGTTAAGCGTAGTCTAGCCCCTTGTGAGCGTCTTGGGGCGGCAAGAAACGGGCACAAGGCCCTATGCTACGACCTCAACTCAGTGGTATTGAGGGATCAGTGATCCGTGATCAGGGATCTTCCAACTGGCGGTGCCTGATCACCAATATCCAATACCCAATACCCAATATCTAGTACCCAATTTGGAGAGAAGCCCCATGAGATTCAAGATACGCGACTTGGTTTACATCGCCATCTTCGGCGCCATCTGGGGCGCCCTGGAGATCACCCTGGGTTCGTATTTGCACGTCATCTTCCCGCCTGTGGTCACGCCCTTGATCGGCGCAGGTACCATCATGACCGCCGTGGGTATGATCGTGGCCCTCATGGGGCGACTCTTCGTGCCCAAAGCGGGCTCGGTGCTGATGATTGGCGTGGTTACGGCCATCCTGAAGGCACTGAGCGTGGGCGGCGTGAAGCTCTCTCCCATGCTGGCCATCATCATCGAGTGTTCGCTGGTGGAACTGGGGCTGCTGCTGGTCAGGAAGCCCCAACGCTGGGGCTTCGCCCTGGCCGGCGCTCTGGCGCTGCTCTGGACCTTCTTCCACAAGTTCTTCGGCTCCTACGTCTTCCTGGGCAAGGGCATCTACGAAGTGTACGTGGGGATGCTCAAGAAGGGAGCGCAGGTGCTGGGCATTGACGTCGGTCTGGCCTTCGTCATCATCGGAGCGTTCCTGCTCATCCGCATCGCGGTGGGCGGTGTGGCCGGTTTGCTGGCTTGGGAGTTGGGCCGGGCTGTGCGCAGCAGGCTGGCGCGCTAGGGAAGCCGGGAAGCGAGAGGGCGAGCAGGGAGCAGGGGTGCAGGGGTGCGGAAGTGCAGATGAGAAGGGAGTATGCGAAAGAACCGGGGGTGAGCTTCTTCGGCGTGTGGGGATATCTGAGCTTCCTGATGTGGGCTGTGGTCACGGCTATCCTCGCGCCGGGGGCCAGGGGGCTTCTCGTTCTGGGCCTGGTGGTGGCCTTCTGTGCCTTCTTCTGTGCCGGCAGTCTGCGGCTTGTCCGCCGCCCTGAGTTCTGGCTGCTTATCGCCTCCACTTTGCTCCTTAGCCCGTTCTTCATCGGCGAGAAGGACGTGACCCTGTGGGGGCTGAACCTCTCGCGGCTAGGCTTCTGGATGGGGCTGTGGATGACAGTGCGGGCGCTGAGCATAGCCCTGGCCTTCAACGGTTTTGCCAGTGCGGTCTCGGTGGCCGAGATGTCAGCGCTCTTCGAAGGCGTAGGACTTAAGGGTCTGGGCTTCGCCCTGGGCGTGGCCTTCAACACCCTGCCCACCATTCAGGAGATCATAGGCGACAGTTTCACAGCCATGCGATTGCGCGGCGGCTTTCGCCGAGACCGCCTCGGCAGTTTGAAGAAACTCCTCGTCACCATTGTCGCTGGCTCCCTACGGCGAGGCGAGGAGATCGTGGATGCCGCCGAGGCCCGCGCCCTCGATCCCACGCGGCCGCAGGACGTGATGGCTATCCCTACTCGGGCGGACGTTCTGCTGGGCATTTCTCTGCTAGGCTGCGGCTTGGCGCTCCTGGTTCCATGCTCTCCAGGCTTGTGAGGGCCTGACACTGAGGTCTGCTGAAAAAGGCCAAAAGCCATCAGCGGATTGAGCGGATGAAGCGGACGATAATGAAAAAAAATCCGCTCAATCCGCTGACGATTTCAGGTTTTTCAGAGGAGTCGTGAAACGTAGAACGTGAAACGGAGGAATAGAATGAGCAGTATCTGTGTCATAGGAACGGGATACGTGGGTCTGGTGACAGGAACATGCTTCGCCGACCTGGGCCACCAGGTGATCTGTCTGGACATCGACGAAGAGAAAATCGAGAAACTCAAGCAAGGCATCATGCCCATCTACGAGCCGGGATTGGAGGAGCTCGTCCAGCGCAACGTTAGGGGAGGTCGTCTCTCCTTCACCACCGACTACTCCAAGGCGCTGGCAAATGCCGAGTTCGCCTTCGTCGCTGTGGGCACCCCCTCCGGTGTGGATGGCGAGGCCGACCTCCGATACGTGCGGGCGGTGGCCGAGTCCATCGCCGATGTGGTGAACCATTCCATCATCATCGTCAACAAGTCCACCGTGCCGGTGGGCACCGGCGACTGGGTGGCCGACACTATCACCAAACGCCGCGTAGGCAACGACCTGGACTTCGCCGTCGTCTCCAACCCGGAGTTTCTGCGCGAGGGTTCAGCCATCAGCGATTTCATGAGTCCCGACAGGGTGATCCTGGGCTCGCTGGATCGGGAGGCGGCCAACCATGTGGCCCAACTCTACCTGAGTCTGCGTTGTCCGATCATGATCACCGACCTCCGTACCGCCGAGATGATCAAGTATGCATCCAACGCCTTCTTGGCCACCCGCATCTCCTTCATCAACGAGATCGCCAACATCTGCGAGGACTTGGGGGCTGACGTGCGAGAGGTTTCCACGGGCATGGGGTACGACAAGCGTATCGGGCGCCATTTTCTGGACGCCGGGTTGGGCTGGGGTGGCAGTTGCTTCCCCAAAGACGTGAAGGCGCTGGCCCACATGGCGGTGTTGCACGGAACCCATCCCCAGTTGCTCCAGGCGGTGATAGAGATCAACCGCAACCAGCGGCGGCGGGTGGTCGTGCGGCTGCGTCGGGCGTTGGGCGGCCTGAGTGACAAAGTAATCGGTGTCCTGGGCCTATCCTTCAAGCCCAACACCGACGACACCCGCGAAGCCCCGGCGCTGGAAGTCATCCATCTCCTCCAGAACGAGGGGGCCATCATCCGCGCCTATGACCCTGCGGCGATGGAGACGGCAGCCGTCATGATGCACAACGTCACACTGTTTGAGGACCCCTACCAGATGGCCGAAGGGGCCGACGCCTTGGTGTTGGCGACGGAGTGGAACGAGTTCAGGCACCTGGACTTCGAGCTCATCCACGAATCGATGCGCCAGCCGGTGATTATGGATGGGCGGAATCTCTGGGATCCCCAACGGCTACAAGCCATTGGCTTCACCTATTTCGGTGTTGGGCGGGGAGTGTAATCCGAGAACGGTTGACCGCCCTACTGTCCTACTCCATCACCTTGCTGGTGGTGGAGCCAGCACCTTGGCCAACAGTAGTGAGGTAGCAACTATGGCTGACGAAACCATTCTACTCGCCGAAGACAGCCCGCTCATCCGCAAACTAGTGGAAACCGTCCTGAAACCCCACGGATATCATCTGTTGATTGCTGTGGATGGCCAGGAGGCCATCGAGATCGCCACCCGCGAGCTGCCCGACCTTATCCTGATGGACATGCAGATGCCCAAAGTGAGCGGGCACGATGCCACGCTGGCCCTGAAGTCGCAGCCCGAGACTGCACATATCCCCATCGTGGCGCTTACTGCCCATGCCATAGGAAGTGAGCGCGAGCGAGCACTGAAGGCTGGTTGCGGTGGCTATATCACCAAGCCGATCGACACCCGCGCTTTCCCGGGCCAGGTGAGACAGCACCTGGATGGGCGCGGGGGAGAAACCGGAGGGTAGGGGCGAACAGGTGAGGAACGAACTCCCCGCGCCCAGCGAGGCGCAGAAGTCGTCGAGGCTCACGATGGTATTGAGAGAACTCATAGATGTGATGGATATGGCATTGTGGGAGCTTGACACCCACTACAGAATCGCTGCGCTCAACCGTAGGGCCCAGGAGGTATACGGGGAGAACGCGACAGGGGACTTCTGCTATCACGCTGCGGCCGGCAGAGATTCGGTTTGCCCCCGATGTCCGGTGAGGATGGTCTACGAGGGAGCGCCAAGCGCAAGGTCTGAGCATCAGCGGGTAGATGCACGCGGCAAAAAGATCTACACTGACTGCCTTGCCGCCCCGATCAGGGACGAGGAAGGCCGGCTTGTGGGAGCATCAGTGCTCATCGTTGACATCACCGAGCACAAACGCGCCGAGGCGAGGCAGGCGTACCGCCTGCAGATGAAGGACGTGCTAAGCGAGGTTTCAGGCCGTTTCGTGGACCCCCAGGATTTGGATCAGGCTATCAACCAGATGCTCCAAGATGCCGGCGCCGTGCTGAACGCCAACCGCGCCTATCTCTTGAAGGTTTACGACGACGGCGCGAAGATGGATACCACCCACGAGTGGGTGGCCGAAGGAACCACGCCGCGAATCGAGAACCTCCAGGGCCTGGAGACGACCATCTTCCCCTGGTGGATGGGCGAACTGCACGACAACGGGGTTGTTGTGTTCTCTGACGTGAGTCAATGGCCTTCGCCTGGGAAGGAAACCCTGGAAGAGCGGGGCAATCTCTCAGTTCTCATCGTCCCTATCTTTACCTACGACACCCTCTATGGTTTCCTTGGCCTCGACGAGACGGAGCAGCATCGTGAGTGGGATGTCGAGGAGGTCGCGTTTCTGGGAAACGCTGCGCAGATTCTCGGACGGGCCCTTGAATGCGCGCAGGCCAGACGTGCCATGCAACAGCACAACCTGGAGCTGGCCGCCCGTAACGCGCTGGCTCAGGCATTGGCTGCCTCGCTTGAGTTGCAGGATGTGTTGGACGAGGCTCTCTCGCGCACGCTTGACGTACTGGGTTTCGCCGGCGGCTTGATCGCTTTGGCCGACGAGCGCACAGGGAATCTGACGATCTTCGATCAGTTGGGTCTGCCGCGACCCCTTGTGGAGCACCTGCAAGCCCGCGGCCTGGACGGCACGCTGTGTGACATCGTATACAGGCGAGGGAAACCCTTGGGCCTGGCAGACCTGCGCGAAAGTGCGCCGACAGACGTGAGCAGACTGGTGAGGGCGGGGCTCTTCTCCTATGTGGGTATCCCTATCGTCTATCAGGATCGGACGCGGGGCGTTCTCTGTGTCTTCGACACGGCGCCTCACTCTGTCGATAGGGCCGAGTACGCACTGTTGACCGCCATCGGCCAGCAGATCGGGGTGGCGGTGGAGAACGCCCGGCTGTTCGAGGAGACCCAGCGACGGGCAGCCCATGCCGCGCTGATCTACGAAGTGGGACAGCGCGTGAGCGGTGAGTTGGAATTGGATGAGCTGTTGTCCGCTATCGTGACTGCGGTACACGAAGCCTTCGACTACTACGGCGTGATGCTCATGCTGGTTGACGAGGAGGCCGAATGCTTGACTCTGCAGTCCATCGCAGGAGGTTACGCTGATGTCTTTCCGGATGGTTTCTACATTGCCATCGGGGAAGGGATGATGGGGTACGCAGCATTGACCGGCGAGACTCAGGTCAGTGGTGATGTAAGCGAGAACCCTCACTACGTGCGCAAGGCGGCCGAGCAGACGAAGTCGGAACTTGCCGTGCCCATCAAGAGTGGTCAAACGGTCATCGGTGTGCTCGATATGCATAGCAACCAGCTCAATGCCTTCGACGACGCAGATGTGGCCGCGATAGAAATCCTTAGCTCTCAAGTCGCCACGGCCATCGAGAACGCGCAATTGTATGAGGAGGCTCAGCGGCGGGCGGAGGCGTTAGAGGAGGCCAACGTCCGCCTGCAAGAACTGGACCGGCTCAAGGACCAGTTCCTCGCCAGCATGAGCCACGAACTTCGAACTCCGCTCAGCTCTATCCTCGGCTTCTCCGAGGTACTGGTGGATGGCCTGGCGGGTGAGCTATCTGGAGATCAGGGGGAGTTCGTAGGGATCATCCACGCCAGTGGGAAGCACCTCCTGGCGTTGATCAACGACATCCTCGACCTCTCCAAGATCGAGGCTGGGCGTATGAAACTGCGACCGACGACCTTCGACGTGGCGGAGCTGCTGTTGGTAGTGGAGACGACGATCGCGCCGATGATCGAGAAGAAATCGCAGGTGCTGACCGTAGAATCGGCTGAGGATCTACCACTGCTAACTGCCGACCGTATCCGGATCGAGCAAGCGCTGCTCAACCTGCTCAGCAACGCCCACAGATTCACCCCCAAGAAAGGGCAAATCACCCTCTCCTGCCGCCTGGCCGACCCGGCCACGATGCTCTTCTCCGTGGCCGATACCGGCATTGGTATCAAGCCGGAGGATCAGAAGATCATCTACGAGGAGTTCCGCCAGGTGGTTAGCTCGCCGGAGTGGCAGACGACGGGTACCGGACTAGGGTTGGCTATCAGCAAGCGACTGATCGAGATGCACGGGGGCCGCATCTGGGTCGAAAGCGAGTACAGGCGTGGCTCAACTTTCTTTTTTCTACTTCCGCTCGCCGGCCCATCGGCTGCGGAACCAGAGGCGCCTGGCCAGTGAATAGGCATCTCGTTTTATCGGTGAGCTTCGCTGCGGGGGCGCGGAACAGGAAACGTGAAACGTGAAGATGGTCTCTGAGTCTGATGGATCTCTGCCGGCCGTGGGCAGCGAAGGGCGGGCATTTGGCGCCCTACTGACCTACATCCGTCGCCAGCGAGGGTTGGACTACGGCCAATACAAAGAGAGCTTCCTGTGCCGCCGGTTGGCGGTGCGTATGCGGGCGCAGGGCGCCGATACTTACCAGGCATACCTGGGCGTACTGTGCTCCGATGAGGCCGAGCTCGATGCCCTTTTCACTGCACTCAGTATCAATGTGTCGTACTTCTTCCGAGATCGGGTCGCCTTCGACGCGTTGCGTCACGCCGTCCTGACGACTCTCATTGCTGAGCGGTCGCGGGCCAGACAGAGGCGCTTGACCGTTTGGAGCGCGGGGTGCGCCGCCGGCGAGGAACCCTACTCCGTGGCCATGATCCTGACCGACCTGCTGGGATCGGCACTGTCCAGGTGGGAGCTACAGATTCACGCTACCGACATTGATACAGATGTATTGGCTCGCGCCCGCCGGGGAGTGTACAAGGCGACCAGTTTTCAGGACTTGCAGGTCGATTTCGTGGAACGGTACTTCGCCCAGAGTGGAGACAGGTATACGCTGCAGCCGGCAATCCGGCAACTGGTCGCCTTCCGGTGGCACAATCTGACCACTCCACCGCTCCTGCCGCGCTACGACCTGATCCTGTGCCGCAATGTCTTGATATACTTTCCCCGACAGCATCAGGAGAGAATCGTGCACCACCTGCTCGATCACCTGGAAATGGGCGGCTGCCTGATGTTGGGCATGGTGGAAATGCTCCCGTTGGCGCTCTACAGCCGGCTGGAGGCGGTGGATGGGCGGTTGCGCATCTACCGCAAAGTGAAACGCAAGACGTAACTGCTCAGCCATGCCAAGAACCGAACACGGATTTCACGAATATGCACTGATGACTCCTCCAGGAGAGCCTGGAATCGTCAGCGGATTGAGCGGATTAAGCTGATTTTCTTTCATTGTCATCCGCTTCATCTGCTTAATCCGCTGATGGGTTTTGACCTTTTTCAGTAGAGTCACAGATATACTTCGAGAGATCCGTGAGAATCCGTCCCATCCGTGGGAATCCGTGTCCTATTTTCAGTCCTTGGGGCAACAGCCTGAGTAGTGACCGTAGGACGTGAGACATGAAACGTTGCACGAAAGGAAGTGAAGCAAAATGACCCAGTCACCACATTCACCGATTCCAACCGCCAGTCGAACGGAAGATCAGCGCAAGGCGCGCCTGTTGCATACCCTGCTTGCCTCCTTTGCTGCATTCGTCGTGGTGGGGCTGATCGTCTCGCTGGTTCGTTCTCTCTCGCCCATGGTTGTAGGCGTCCAGGGCGTGTTGCTGCTGGTGCTGGCCCTGTGCTATGGATTGTTGCGGCGGGGGCAACTTGGCCTGGCCTCCACCCTGTTCCTGGGTGCTTGGGTGGCCCTCGTCATAGGGTCTCTGATGATACCGAACGTGTCACCTATGATGTTTGTCATCGTGCCGTACATCCTGTTCCCCGCTATTATCGCGGCGGGCGCGTTGTTCACACCCCGCAGATCTTTCATCGCAGCCACGGCCGCCACGGTGTTCATGCTGATCGTCGTGGCCCTGCGCGGTGGCTGGAGCGCCGCCGACTTGCCTGAGACAGAAGGGAACGAAGCACTCTACCTCATCATCCCGCTGGTGGTAGGCTACGTACTGGCGGTCCTTTCCTGGTTGATTCTGCGGGACACCATGGAAGCGATAGCGCAGTCGGAGGAAAACAGCGAGGCGCTAGCTGCCCAGTTGGCTACCAACCAATCCCTGATGGTTGAGATTGCCGAAGCGGCGACCCTCTTAGCCCCTACTGCCGATCAGTTGGCGGCGACGATGGAGCAAATCAACGCCGGCAGCGAGCAGATCGCCGCCACTATTGGGCAGATGGCCGCAGGCGCTGGCTCGCAGGCCCGGCAGGCGGAGGAGGCGTCGCACTCCTCGGCGCAACTGGCCGCCGCCACCAGCCGGATCGCCGACAACGCCGGCCAGACCGGCGCTAGTTCGAGCCAAGCCCAGGAGTTGGTGCAAGGCACGGTTCGGGTAGTGGACAGTTTGGGGGCCAAGTTGGGGGAGATCGAGCGAGTGGTGACGCTGGTGGAGAAGATCGCCGACCAGACCAAT
>Ga0075114_10001797_pt1 | contig 11371 bp, 10 predicted proteins | sample AntAceMetag02UKM_FD_69784 | JGI IMG/M metagenome (GOLD analysis project Ga0075114, IMG submission 69784) | Saline lake microbial communities from Ace Lake, Antarctica - Antarctic Ace Lake Metagenome 02UKM | ecosystem: Environmental > Aquatic > Non-marine Saline and Alkaline > Saline | place...
TCATATTTATTTATAAAATTATCATATTTTATCTTGAATAATCTTATATATTATTGCAATAATCACTATTTTATGCCAGGAGATTATTTATTTGGAGTGAATTTATCTGATGTTTATAATTCAAATATCCCTAAACCAGATTATCCTCTTGAATGAGATGGAAAACAAACTTCAATTAATCCAATTAATTACTCAGGCAGTGCCAATTAAATTAATCAAGCCATAAGGCCAAAAGAATAAAAAGGGAAATAAAAAGAATATTTTTTATATGCAGGTTTTCTCCTTATTTATATGCAGATAATTATGCCAAATACCAGGGATTGCATAGCATGCAAGGGTAATTCCCCTCAAAAATACTGCGGAAAGTCATTCTGCCCGATATTTGCAAAGGCAGAGTCAATGTTCAAGATAAAGTCAAAAGTGCCTGGAAAGGATTTCTTCGGGGAGAGCCCTGCACCATTCATAGGCAGATATGGTTATCCATTTGTCAATGTTGGTATTTTAAACCCTATACTGACAGGGGATAATGGCAAAAAAAATGGTAAAGAAATTGGTAATGAAATCTGGAAATATGATGCACCCAGACATTGGGCAGATACAAGCTATTCTATAAATGAGATTATGGATTTAAGAAGCTCGCTTATTAATTCCAGATTCAGGGCAGGTGTGATGGAAACAAATAAGCTTGTAGGAATCAGCAAGGAGATTGGAATGGCTTCCAAACCTGTTGAGGTTGAGATAAATCTTAAAGAAAAGCCTAATTTCAGGTTAAATAATGATGCATACATGGCTCCAACAGGTCCTAATGCAAAGCTTATCAAAGCCAGGATAACATCAAATCCAAAGATAGATACAAGAGTGGACAGGATTGTAAGTGATACAGACCTGAAATCAGCAGAAGCAATGATAATGCTCTATAAGAAGGGATTTGATGAGAATTTTATATCCAGAATCCTATCTGTCGGCAATCTGGGAATAGGAAGCAACAGGAAGCTTGTTCCAACAAGATGGTCAATCACTGCATCTGATGACCATATAGGAAAGAGTATCATTGAGAGAGTCAAGAACCACAACCACAGTAATTATCTGGCATATTTCAGCGGTTATCTTGGCAATTATTATCTTGTCTTAATGTTTCCTGATGCATGGAGTTATGAGCTTTTTGAGACATATATGCCTAATGCTTCATGGAACCAGTCTGATGAGCTGAGATACACAACAGATTATGAATCATTTTCCGGCAGGAAACAATATGCATATAACTGCGCAGGAGGCTATTATGCAGCAAGGCTTCCTATTGCTGAAAAGCTAGACAGCAATAAGAGGCAGGCTTCAGTACTGGCAATAAGAGTAATAACAGGTGAATATACAGTTCCATTAGGAGTATGGGTCTGCAGGGAAGCAGCACGAAAGGCAGTTGAATCAAGGCCTATTGAATTCTCTTCCAGAGATCTTATGCTGATATATGCTAAAAACCTGCTTAATAAGAAATTTGGTATTGATGAAAAAAATTTCAATAAATTAATGAAAAATAGCAGGATAATTGAAAATCTCACAAATCAGGTCAAAATCACTAAATTTATGAGTTAAATTTATATAGTCAAAGGCCAATTTTATATATTGGAACCTATAATTTGGGGATAAAATAACAAAAAAGGATTATTTATATGAGGTGAAATAAATGCCTGAAGGAAGATGCATGAAATGCAAAAAACAAGTTGAAATTAAAGATCCAGAAGAAGTTGTAATGAAAAACGGGATGAAAGCTGCAAAAGGGACATGCCCAAATTGCGGAACAAAGGTTTTCAGGATTCTGGGAAAAGCATAGAAATAGATTAAATATATCTTATTTTTTTTATTTTTTTATAATTTCTCAATAAAGTTCTTATTATTAATATTGAAATTATTTTTAATCTAATAATTGTAATCCTATCCAAATTCTAGAAAAATGCCTGAATAATACCTGAAAATACCCAATAGCCGTCAAACCCTGGTATTGGCAGCAGATTAAATATAAACAGGAACATATTGATTTTTGATGTCAGTACTGCCAATGGAAAGTATTTTTTTCCTATCATCTTATATTTTATCAATGCAGCTGTACCCAACCATAGTACAAGGTTCATTCCAGGTCCTGCAAATGCAATTAATGAATGCTGCAAAGGGCTGACACTTCCTATTATCGAGACATATGCCGGAACAAAGAATATGAAATTAAATCTCATCAGCTTAAGTGCAAGACCGAGCATTAGCCACCAATATGCTGCATGGAATGTAGCTTCTATGCCAAACCCCATTGCAAAAAACTTATGGGCAAGCTCATGTAGTATCAGGGCAGGAGCAGTGACATATGCAGCAAACTTGAAATTCTCCCAGTCTATCATGCCTGATTTCCCATGTTTTAAGGGGGCATAAGCTCTCCTAGGATTTCTGAACCTGCCGAACAGGTCTGAGAATATGAATCCTACAAAGGCTGTCATCACAGCCATATCAAATATCTCTCTGAATGTTATTAGCATCTTAGAAAGTAACTCAAGCTATTATATAATATTTTTGATTATATTCCAGGATAATATACAGAATTTCACACCATGCAGAATTTTATTATTTTTATTCCATAGGCACTTCTGACCATAATGTCCATTCATTGCTTGGAGCATAAGCCCCAAAAATGAAATTTGGAGGATAGACTCTTCCAAAATAAGATCTGTGCACATCTCCCCATTCTCTCGGGCCTGTCAAACCTGCACCTAGTGAGCCATGGCTGTATATAGGGCTTCCAAGCTGTTTCCATGTTTCCACAAGAATCCTGTCTGCTCCAAATGCTGCCTCTCCATGCGCCTCTGAGTTGATAATACCTGTATAGCCATGCTCCTTTAGATAAGTAAGTGCATCCTTTAATGGAAGGTCTCCCTGCCCTATTGGAAGGTGGTGATGCCCTCCACCTTGGCTGTCAACAAGATGAATATTTCCTATGATTTCATTCTTCTCCATATCATGTACCTGATCCATATACCATTCCATAAACCTTTTCCTTTTCTGCTGGTCATTCTCATTGCCTTTTGACTTGAAATGCTTCCACCACATTCCCTGGTGCTGTGTATCCCAAGTAGCTTTTATATGCCTTTTTGCCAGATCCTCAGCCTTTTCCTGGCTAATACCTAAAAAATGTGGGTTCTTGATAAGAGCAATATCCCCAACCTTGGATTTTGTGCCGAATTTCTGGTTTATCTGCTTTGCCTCTTCAGAATCTAAGATTCTCCTGCCTGATTCATCTTCCATGTATTTATGTGACAGCCTTTCTGCAAGCGCTTCCCTGGCATTTTTTACAAGCTCTATCAGTTCCTGAGGGTGAGAGCCGTATCCCATCTCAGGAAATATGTTTTCCGGAGCAACAAATATGTCCCTTTCAGCATAAGGGTTATTCTGGGTCTGATCCATTGCATACAATCCTGCTTCAACATAGGACTTGATTGAACTTTTTCTGGCATACTTAGATACTGAAACAATATTCTTCATATCCTCAGTACTCTGCTGTATCTGCTGCTCCTGGCCCAGTGTCATCTCCCTTGACTGCTCAATCATCCTTCTAAGGTCATCAATGCTCTCCTTTATCATTTCAGAAGGCAGTTTATTCTCTGGAGGCATACCTGGAGCACCAAGCTGCCTTTTCTGAAGAAAAGTTGTAGTATCCCTCTTAAGTTTCCATAACTCATCAGTAGGTGTCTCTTTTTCAATTTTCTGGTAATACTTTAGCTGCTGGTTAAGCTCCTTAAGACCGTTTATCTCATCTTCAGTACTCCTGCTATAATTCAGCTTGTAGCCCTTTGCAATTGCAATCTGGCCCTGTATCTGGGCTTTTATCGCTGCTTCCTCAGGTGTAATATAATTAGGATCATTTGATTTTAAGCCAAGTCTCTGGTTCATCTCTTCAGCCTCTATCTGAAAATCCTTCCAGGTATATGGCCTGACAACAAATTCTTTCTTTTCTTTATCCCATTTTGCGACCCTGTCCTCAGGATCCAGTATTTTTCCCTCATAATCTACATAATCATTTCTTGAAACATGGATTCTCTCGCCTTCAGATTTTGCATTGCCTCTTTCAACATCCAGATCATCAGCACCATAATCATAATCATCCCCTGACCTGTTCCATTCAGGCCTGTGGATTATCTGGTTTCTCCTGATTTCAGTCATCATCTTACCTGTTCTCTGGTCAACAAGAGGGACTGTGGATCTTTCAGGCTCTTCATCATAGGCGACAAATGCCCCTTTCCATTTTCCCTGCTTTGTATTCCAGCTTGCATCAAACATAGGCCTCTGGAATTCACCTGTATGCACTACAATTGCACCTCCCCTTGTTGTCTCTGCAGCAAACTTTATTGCCCTCTTTACTTCATCAACAGATGCATGCCTTTGCTCTTCCTGGAATCCCTGCTGTGAAAGGCCTGAAAGGTTGCCTATCTGGGTTGGGGCATGAACTGACGAGAGTGTCACCTCATTTGCCATTGCAAGCTCCCTGAGTGCTTCTCTTGCATCTTTTCCATATGATTCTGCGCCTACTGCCTCAGCTCCACCTCCCATCTGTGTCTGAATCTCAATTTGCCCAGCACCCATCCTGATAGCCCCCTGAACAGTATTGATTAATGTACCAAACCTGCTTCCTTCTGTAACAGTCATGCCAACCTTGTTGATAGGGAATAGCGGCTCTTCTACATTTGCCTCAGGAGATATTTCATTGCCGCTCATATAAGCCCGGTCCATTGGCATATAGTTGTTTTCATGGAATTCTGCCATTTTATAATAGATTTGTATTAGTTAATTATTTTTATGTTATATATTGTATTTGGGTTTAAATGGTATATAAATGTTATGAATGTTAAAATGTCATATAAAATTTTCATGAGTACTTTATCTGCCTGTATTATTTGCGAAGATAATTGAGAATGCTCTTTGTAGAGCCCATAATTTCATTAATCCTTTCTGTTGCTGTCTTGTATTCACCAGTCTCAATATCTCTCTGCTTGTACTGTATTGCATAACCTATTGAATCAAGCTCCTGGATTTGGGATTGGGACATATATCCTGATTCAATAACCTGGCTCTTTATGTCAAGAACCCTGTTATATATTTCCTCTATCGGCTCCCTGCTTATCTGCATCTGGTACTGCTGCATGGCATTTACTTCCTCTTCTGTTATCTCAGGCTTTTCTCTTTCAACCCTTTCCTCGAGATCATCCACGAACAGCTTTTTAATATCAATTTTTTCCTGTTTTGGAAGTGATATTCTCTCAAGCTGTTTTTTAATATTATCCTGCCTGCTTATCTCTTTCTGTTCTTCAAAAATTAGTTTTTCTGTCTTCTTGAGCTCATCTCTTTCATTCTCCATCTGCTCTTTGAGCTTTTTTAACTTCTCTTCAGGAGAAAGATGCTTAACTTCTTTTTCTATATTTTCATCAGAAAAATCTTCAATATTTTCATCAGGGTTTTCATCAGCCATATTAACGCCAGGCCATCATGCCGTGTGATTTTTTGAAATTCTTATAAACAGTATACATCCTTACTCCCATCATGCTTTCTGTACGCTTTCTTTCTTTTTCTATCTGTTCCTGTTCTTGTATCATCTCCCTTCTTGTCATAGGACTTTTTTTACTGCTTCTGTCACCGGGAGTATAGCCGAACAATTCACCAAAACCATTGAATATACCGATGAAAGGTGTCAGGACATTGTCTTTCTTCTCTTTGGGAGGTTCTTCAGTTTCCACATTATTCTTCGTTTCTTTCCTTATATTTGGCATGTCTTTTTCTGACTCCTGGAGATATCCCTCAAGTTCATCACCAAGAGCTTTCATCGCAGCGTTCAACGAATCATCTATTGTACCCATCAGGTCAAGGTTCTCCTGGTCTCTCATTTTTTTATAATTTTCAATTTCCTTGTCTGTCCATCCATATGAGCGCATGCATATCCTGACCTCTCCTCCATGAAGAGGACCCCTCTGATAACCCTCTGACTGATAAGCCATGCTTGGTGTTGTTACATACTTAAAAGTCATCAGGATGCAGGACCATACCTTATCGCATCCCTCAATCTTTTTTCTTAGAAGTATCTCTATTTCCATCTTTGCAGTCTCAAATGTACTGATCATATCAGGGCTGTCCATAAAAGATTCTTTGGATTGAAGCCTGTTTATATGCTTAAGATAAGGCTTTACCCAACCCATATACATCTTGATTATCTCATAATGCTGCCTAAGATACTTAACCATGAATTCTCTTCTTGTATTCAGCTCCTTGTGCGTCCTTTCTTTCCAGATTATGAATGTTGCCAGCTTTCTTGAAAGCACATTCTTGACATTCTTGTTAAATTTAAGGCCTTTTATATAATATTCAACACCCTCCTTTGTAAGGGGCGGAGCGCTGAAAAACAGGTCAGGAAGTGTTGTGAACTGCAGTTCCCTTGCCATTCCATAGACTGATGCAGGGTTCTTAGCTCCCCCTTCAACAAGGTCTATCCACATGCCTTTAAGCGAGATCTCATAGGGATTATCAGTCTTGGTCCTATAGCTTCTCACATAATGGTCAAGTTTCTCATCAATAACCCTCAGCTCCCTTACCATCTGGAACAATTCCTTGATAAATTTCCCAATTGTTGCAAGATACTGGGTCACCCTGTCCTGCTGGAGTCCTAATCTCTGCTGTGTGACTCCAAACATTGCTGACTGCTCACTTGCTGCCTGGAAATCTATAATCTTATCTACTGTATGATAAGAGAAATCAAATTTAGCATGATTCATAAGCCAGAAATAAACTTCCTCAATATTAGGCTTAAATGAGGTTATGATAATATGGTGTGTCCTAAAGGGCTTAGGATAACCTGTCTTGAATAGAGTAGGATCCCAAAATGAGCCGAATTCAAACATCTCAGCTTCTTTAAAACCAAACTTCTTCAACCTTTCATCAATTTCATCTGCCAATTATCGCACCTCTTTAATAAAGCTGAACAGATAGTATTTAAATATTTCTTATATTGGGTTGTTATTGCATAGTATGTTAAATCCATGATGTAATAAAAACATTTAATAACAAGATAAACCTTGCTGATAATATGAAAAAATATATTTTTGATGAAGAACTGATTAAGGGATTAATCAAATCAAGGCCAAACAGGTTTATAATGCTGGTTGAAATTGATGGCAAAACAGAGAAGTGCCATTGCCCGTCAACAGGAAGGATTGGAAATATGGAATTCAAAGACATCCCCTGCCTGCTGTCAAAATCCAGAAGCACAGCTAGAAAAACCAATTACACTGTAGAAGCAATTTCTCCATCACCAAAAGTATGGGTTGGCATAAACCAGGCAAAAGCAAACAAATATGTCGAATTTTTCCTCAAGAAAAATCTTCTCAGAAAAATGATTGATGTTGAAGAGATAAAAAGAGAAGTGAAATTAAATAAATCTAAAATTGATTTTTTAGTAAATAATAACTGCTTTCTTGAAATAAAAACTCCTTTAATACATCTTCCATTTGGAAACAGGAAAGACAATAATAATTTCAACTCTTTTGAAAGATTAGCAAGGCATTTTACAGATATTTCTCTCCAGATAAAGAAAGGTCAGAGAGCAATAGCACTTTTATGTTATTTCTATGATGCAGATGAATTCAGGGTTCCTGAAAAATCAAATGCAGAAATAGTAAATATCGTAAAAAAGGCAACTTCAAGAGGCCTTGAAAACTGGCAGATTAATCTTAAAATAGATAAAAAAGGGATTTCATTGATTGATTATTTTAAGCTTGATTTGTTCTGATACAAAGTATTTTAAAATTATATATATTTCAATAAATATTATGTCATTCAGGCTGTTCAATTATAACCACAGGGGAGAACGATTAACCCACTCTTCATTATCAGAGATTCTGGCAGATACCCAACCTTTTGTACTCACTTCACTGCCCTATGAAGGCAGGTCCAAGAGGCATGATTATGTATTTGGGGAATTATTTGATGCAGTTAAGCCTCTTCTTAGGGGAATTCAATTCATGGACCGTGACAATAATATAACTTATTTTCTAAAAAGGGGAGAAATACTGTTTGAGATTAAGCAAACCGAGATTACTGGCTTATGGAACAGGGATAAATTTGGAGTATATGCAAACTGGTATGAAACTGATTTTTCAAACAGTGAACTGAAGAACGAATTTGAGTGTAATGGGTATTTTTTTAAGGATTGTTAAAGAAAAAACCTTCACAATAGCAATTGCATTAATCCATCACTGCTCTGTTTATCAAATACTGACCTGCCGTCATACCCAAGAAGCTGGTTGATATTTTCAACAATTATTTCTGCCCTTTTTCTGTAACCAGGATTCTTATAATCTTTCACTCTATAAGGACCTCCAGCAAAAGGATATGTATCATAGAAATGCACATGGCCTTTCCTGATAAGCACTTTACCTAAAGTTTCAGGCATAAAATCTGCATCAGAAAAATTTTGCTTAATAGAAATTTTGAACTTCAATGGTATATCACCTGGCTTGACACATCCAATTGTTGTCCAATGATATGGTTCAACATCAGGCTCCAAGATCACGCACACAAGATCCTTTTTATAATTCTTTGCAAGCTTTTTTGTTCCAATTTTTACTAGCTTGTCAATGTTATACATGATAATTTGATTTTATTTGGGATTTAAAAAATTATCTAAAGATAGAAAACTATATTAATGATTACTTCAAATATTAAAATATTAATCATAATCAAAAAAAGAGGTGTAAATTATGCTTAAATATATTGATCTTAATTACAAGCCGTCAAGAAAAGAGCTTGTCTGTGAATTCTATGTTGAACCTAACAGGATAACAATCGAGCAGGCAAGCGAATATATTGCAGGAGAGTCATCAATAGGCACATGGACAACTTTATCAACCATGAATGAGAAGATTGCTAAAAAGCTGAAGCCTCATATATTCTCAATTAATCACAAGACAAATGAAGTAAAGATTGCATATCCGCCTGAATTGTTCGAAGAGGGGAACATGCCCCAGATTTACAGTTCAATAGCAGGAAACATATTCGGCATGAAGGCAATAAATAACCTGAGACTGCAGGACATACATTTCCCAAAATCGCATGTAAATGCATTCAAGGGACCAAGATTCGGTATTCCAGGCATAAGAAAGCTGTTGAAAGTAAGATACAGGCCTCTTGTTGGAACAATTGTTAAGCCAAAAGTAGGTCTTAGTGAAACACAGCATGCAAAAGTAGCATATGACTCATGGATAGGAGGGCTTGATGTTGTCAAGGATGATGAAAACCTGAGTTCAATGAAATTCAACAATTTCAACAAAAGGATAAGCGCAACTCTTGCAAGAAGGGACAAAGCAGAGGACAGGACAGGCGAGAAAAAGATATATATGCCGAATATAACAGCAGAGACAAATGAAATGCTGAAAAGGGCAGAATATGTCAAGTCCCAGGGCGGAGAATATATAATGGTTGATATAATGACTGCAGGTTGGGGAGGATTGCAGACAATAAGGGATGCAAATCTTGGAATGGTCATACATGCACACAGGGCAATGCACGGCGCCATAACAAGGAACAGGAAGCATGGCATCTCAATGCTTACTATTGCAAAGACTGCAAGACTGATAGGTGTTGACCAGCTTCATATAGGCACAGCTGTAGGCAAGATGGAAGGAGGCAGGATTGAGACTGAGAATATCTGCGATGAGGTAGAAGATAATTTCATCAATAAAAAGACAAAACAGCATATTCTTGAACAGAGCTGGTATGACAAGAAGCCTGTATTTGCAGTTGCATCAGGAGGATTATATCCAGGACTTGTGCCTCAGCTTATGAAAATACTCGGAAAAAATATCATAATGCAGTTTGGAGGGGGATGCCATGGCCATCCATCAGGAACAGTCTCAGGAGCAAGGGCAATAAGGCAGGCAACTGATGCTGCAATGAAAAAACAGAACCTGAGAAAATATTCTGGAAAATACACTGACCTTGCAAAAGCAATAGAAAAGTGGGGAATTTAGCATTATAAAATAATTCTTATCCAGAGATTTATCAATATTTTACTGTGGGTATACCATATTTCTTAAAGTAGTGTCACAAAATAGTAGTAAAAAGACTCCAAAAAAACGAAAGATTTAAATACTACCTATTACTACTATTGAATAATATCACTTTATGTGGTAAATAGCTATTTACCTAGGGTAATGATTCTAGGTTTTTAAGGGGGTAATTAAACATGTTAAAAAAATTGATGTTGGCTGTTTTCATGGTATTAATCATGACAATCAGTGTAAGTGCTTTCAATGTGCCAAGCGAAACAGAACAGCTTGATGCAATTGGAAGTATTACAGTTGATGGTACAATAACAGTCACAGAACTAGGAAATCTGTCAATCGATGATTCAGATACAACTATTGAATTTGACGATGACGGACAGGGAGATTCGTTCAATGTTTCAGTTGACCTTAGTGTCGGCGCAAACAATGGCGGAACCCAGGATGTAACATATTCTTTTAAGATTGCAAAGGATGTTGCAGGCGTATCAAACGGTGAATTGACACTGACAGATGGATCTGATTCAAAAGATGTTAATATAAGACTTGAAGTGTCTCAATTGAGCCTTGAAGACCTTGATGTTAAAGCAGGCGGAGAAAAGGACAGTAATATTCAGGATGAATCTGACGGATATGATATTGACGTAGAAGCAAAACCAGGAGATTCCCTTGAATTTAACTTCAATCTTGAGAACCTTTTTTCAGGCGATGATGATGACAGAGAAGGAGATATCCAGATAGAATCTATAAATGTTGAAGTAGTCATTGAGGACATTGACGATGATGATGATCTTGAAGATGATGTTGATGTAGATGACATTGATGCTGATGATGATATTAGCTTCTCCATAGATTTTGTAATTCCTAAAAAAGCAGCTTCTGATGATTACAAGGTTGTAATAAATATTGAAGCAGAAGATGAGGAAGGCAATAATTTTGACTTCTCAAAAGAAATGTACATTGAAGTTAACAGGGACAGCCATAAGGTTGCTATTGATGATGCATCATTTGTTTCATCTGTCCTTAAATGCGACAGGTCAACCACGCTTAATGTTGATTTAATCAACTTGGGTGACAAGAATGAGGATGAAGTTAAGGTTACTGTTGTTAATTCAGCACTTGGCATAAATCTTGCAGAGTCAAACCTTGAGCTTGATGAAGACCCTGATGATGATGACAATGAGATGACATTGAGGTTCCCAATAACAATATCTGATGATGTTGTTACAGGCACATATACAATTCAGGTAAGAACTTACTATGATTCAGACAGGGTTTCAGATGCAATGAAT
>Ga0075114_10001798_pt1 | contig 11370 bp, 11 predicted proteins | sample AntAceMetag02UKM_FD_69784 | JGI IMG/M metagenome (GOLD analysis project Ga0075114, IMG submission 69784) | Saline lake microbial communities from Ace Lake, Antarctica - Antarctic Ace Lake Metagenome 02UKM | ecosystem: Environmental > Aquatic > Non-marine Saline and Alkaline > Saline | place...
AACCAGGCATCACTATCCAGATCGGCAACAATAGCCTGCACACAAAAAGGCGCGGCTTGCTGCAGACTATCCGCATCGATATCCACCCCAACTACTTCACAAGCCAGTTCCTGTTTCAAAAACGCAGATAAATAACCACTCGAACAGCCTAATTCCAGAATGCGCTGATCTGACTTAATGCGACTTGCCAACCCCATATGCGAGTCATTTTTTTCAGCGGTATCGAGGGTAAATTGGTATTTGTTTTTACTCATAAAAATTATTAAAAAACTTCGACTATCTGGATACTTTAAGGCGTATAGCGGACTTTAGCTTACTTAGACCGAGCACTTTTATATCAATATTAACATCCGTGCTCATCAGCGAACTAAAGTCCGCATTACAACTATTACTCTGATTGTTGCCGTTTTAATTTCTGCACATTTTCCAGATTGGTTTTATATACCGCAACCACCTGATCAACTCCCGAGGGATTTAAACCACCATCATTACCAGCCGCGGTATAAGTTGCATAAATGCCTGAAGCAGACATCAGCGCCGCATTTACCATTTGCAGGCTTTTTCCCTCATCTTTCATTTCATTGGCCAAGGCAATAAAACGCTCGGATAATAGTGTGTATTCACGCATTGTTGGTTTAGTCATATTTCACTCTCATTTTAAATAAATCGTTAATTACCTTTCCTGGCAGGCTAGCAACTAATATTGGGCGGTTTTCTAACTTGCTGGTATGCTCACGGCTCAGTCCCGCCTCTAAGCATAAATATTTGCAAAACCAGTTTACTGCCTCATTAATGGTAATACCTGCCACAACCACCATTGCTCAGGAAAAGCTAAAATCTGTTGCTCCAGTAACCCAACTAACTTAAGCATAATGTCTTGCTCATTTAAATGTTCAGTATCAATCGGTGGATAAAATTTTGCAATCAGCCCTGCCCGTGACTCGAACACATAAAAAGGGACAATCAGCGCATTTGCCCTTTTTGCAATTTTTGCAGGGCCTAAAGGAAAACGGGCCTCTTTACCTAAAAAAGGCAAACTCACACAGCCATTTTTATCGCCCGAATAAGGAACATCAATAAATAAGCCCATCACATGCTCATTCAGGGCACGATAAATAGGTCTCGCTGAATCCCCTTCAACCAAAAAAGGTCCGCCAAAACATTGTTGTAACCAGGCTAATTTTTTTAGCCGATACTGATATTCGTCTTCAGGTAAGCCATGCTCATTTGTTTCCCCACCATCACGGGTAATCGTCCCCACTGAAACTCCCTGCGCTTGCATACCCACACCTGCCATCCAGAAACGACCAAAATGACCACTGCTGATAATGACACGCCGCCCTGCTTGTCGGGCATCTGCTACATGGCAAAAATCTTCTAACTGAATAAATTGTTCTATTTGCCGGGCTGTCTTACAAGTTCTAAAAAAAAAACTATCTAAAGCCTCTCGTTCAACCATGCCAAAAAAGTAATCAGCTCTAACCTCCAGCTCGTCGCGACTTTTCTCGGTAAAAACAGTCTGCATTTGCTCAATAATAACGTTTGTCTCGGCTACATGCACAGTTCGCGAAAATCGCCTGGATAAACTCGCGAGGCGATAAGCCATATTTTGTGGAAGCTTCGCAAGCAAAGGCAATAAAAAATGGTATTTAAAACGTAAATTCATATAGGCGCACTCCATTGATGCTCAAGATATATAACACCTACCTCAGTGCCAGGCTGCCTTACCTTAAACTCACAGCAACTTTTCATCGCGTTATAAATATGCACGCTGGTGTTATCAATTAGCCAGATATCCAGACTATAGTGCCCAGACAACAGATTCAATTCTGCAATCTCATAAATCACACCCAACTGATTTTTATCACGCTCATCTGCAAACAATGAAACCCCATCCAGTATCGTACTGGCACCAAAGCACTGAACACCATCATTACGCTTAATAACAATGCCTATATGCACATCATCAACAGCCAGACTGCCCTGCTTACGTGCCACCACTTTTACCCGAAAGACGTCACCAGTCTCGTATATAACGACATCATCACCGGTCTGTTTAGCGCGTAGTAACGAAGCATCCACCAAATACGCAGTTAACTGACCTTTGTCAGTCTTTTCTACACTTTCAGATTGAACAGGCTTGGCAACAGATACTCGATTTTGCATACGAATATGATCATTATACTGATCAATTACCTCACCACTATTACCTTGTGCCTGAATCACTCCCTTATCTAGCCAGATAGCACGTTTACATAACGCTTTGACATGATAAAGACTATGCGAACAAAAAACCAAAGCCTTGCCCTGATCCTTAAATGCCATCATACGATCCATGCTTTTTTTCTGAAAATGCTGGTCGCCTACCGACAAAGCTTCATCAACCACCAAAATATCAGGATCAACCGAAGTAACTACCGAAAATGCCAAACGTACGAACATCCCTGAAGAGTAGGTTTTAACCGGTTGATGAATAAAATCAGCCAATTCAGAAAAATCAATGATATCATCGACTTTTGCGGCTATTTGGGCGGCACTCAGCCCTAGCATTGCGCAACCTAGATGAATATTTTCCAGACCAGTAAAATCAGGATGAAACCCTGAACCTAGTTCCAAAATGGCTGACACGCGTCCATTTACAATCAATTCACCCTGTGTAGGCTGCATAGTGCCCGCTAATAGCTTTAGTAAACTACTTTTACCAGCGCCATTATCACCAACGACACCTAAAACCTCTCCGGGCTCACAGCGAAAACTAACCCCGTTAAGCGCCCAGAACTGCTCATGATATTGCCTTCTGAACAGCATTTCTTTCAGGCTGTCGATAGGTTTGTTATAACGCCGATAAGCTTTAGCCAGATCAGTTGCGATTAAAGCACTCATACAAAATCCTTGGCACGTGTTATGGTTTTTTGAAAAAAATAAATACCAAAGAATAACATCGCGACTGAAAAACCTGCGACATAGACCAATCCGATATCAGGCATTTCTCCTCTAAGAATCACTGCACGATAAGCATCCAGCAAATGATACATAGGGTTTAAATTATTCATTGGTATAAATTCGGCAGGAATCATACTGACTGGATACAGAATAGGCGTTAAAAACATCAACACGGTTAACAGCAAACCCAAGGCCTGGCGCAAGTCCTGAATAAATACCGATAAAGTGGCCACCATATAGCCCATAGCAATACTTAAACAAAGCCGGATCAAAATCAGTACAGGTAATAACAGCAAATACCAGGACACTTGCTTTAGCAATAAAAATGTCGCTAACACTATAATAACTAAGGCAATAATCTCCGTCACTACTGTAGTCAGCATTGGCACTAACGGTATTAACAAAGCTGGTAAGGTGGATTTATGCAATAAAGAGCTGCCGGTGAACAAGGAGTTACTTGCTGCCAGAATGGCATCCTGAAAAGCAAAAAATGGCATCATTGCCGTCATCAGATACAAAGCAAAATGGTAAGAATTTTCCATGCCGGGAATTCTTACCTTCATAATCACAGAAAACACAAATGAATAGACAACCACCATCATTAATGGCTGTAAAAACAGCCAGAAAACACCAAGTATGGTTCCTTTATATCGACTGGAAAGATCCCGTGCGATTAACAAACGCAAGGCATGAGTGTGAGAAAAAACGTTTTTTACTATAGTCAAGAAAGTTTCCTAAACTGATTTGATAAACAATCTTCAGTGTGGTGCGACTAGTAGCATGCTTATAGCATACGACACCCCGAATAATTTTGTATACTTTATCATAAAACACAAAATACAGTGTATCATCATAATATGTACATAATTATTCAGAAATCCCTCAACCAATAAGGATAGACTGCCTGAGAAAAGCGAGCTTCAACGCGTGCAATCAATATTAACAGCAGTCTATGAATTAGGCTCAAGCAACCCAATAATATGGATTTTGAGCCCGTGTATTTTTTCCCCTTAGGAGCAATCATGCCATACAATCAACCAGCAAATAACTTGCGGATAACTATATAAAATACCAGCCTCTTCCTGCATAATTTTAAAGTGCGTTGGAACAGTTACATAGTTCAGAAAAAAATTTAACAAAGCAACTTGCTAGCACGTGCTTATTGCCGCTTATATAAATAAGGTGCTTTTTGTTATATAGCGTACAGCAAGATACTTCAGTATACCTTTAGGCTCATTACTTGTTTTCAAAGCTTGATGTTGTATTGAAGTTCAACCAGTTATCATCCATAATCAACACAATATTACATTATATAGAGAAATTATATTATGCTTATCTTACCAAACTCATGTTTTCTTCATGTAGCTAAAACTGGGGGTTCATGGGTAAAAAAAGCAATTATAGCATCAGGAATTGAATATGAAGAATACAGTATTGATGGCAATCCTCATATTGGCCTAAATGAATGCCCTGTAAAAGATAAGTTTAAATTTGCATTTGTTAGACACCCTGTTGGTCTATATCGTTCATATTGGCAGTTTAAAATGACTAATGAATGGGATGTTAATAATCAGCTTGATATGGATTGTAAATCAGATGATTTTAATGATTTCATTCGTAATGTACTTAATAAGTACCCAGGATGTTATGGAAATAGTCTAGTTGATTTTGTAGGTGATAGAGAAAATGAAATCGAATTTATTGGAAAATATGAAAACCTTGTTGAAGATCTAATTACAGCGTTAAAGTATGCAAAAGAAGTGTTTAATGAAGCGGCTATTAGAAATTTACCAGCTTATAATGTGAGTGACAAAACTAGATTTCCAGCTAAATACACTAAAGAGCTGGAAGATGAAGTGAGAAAAATAGAAATTAATGTTATAGATCGGTTTGGGTATAACTAATACCTAAATCCTGCAGTCCCATATTGACTCTTTACCCAGCGCTTAGGAACGTGAATTCCATAACGCCCGAGTCTGACTTGCCTTTTGGCTTCACAGCCGCACTAGAAAACCAGTTGCTTAGCCTGCTATGCGACTGATTTCCGAACACGCCTGTGAAGCCAAAATTCTGCGTCATACTTTCGGGCATTATTAAACCCTCGCTCCTTATAACTTATTTTTATTAGCATGAAGGAATTAGCACTTCATGCTAATAAAAAATAAATGCTATTGCCTGAAAGCAACACCTACATGACTAACCCTAACACCGCGACCTAATAACCTACTTCCTTTTCAAGGCTGAAGAATACCTTAGAAACGGAGCCTCGATCAAATAATACGACACTACTGCAAAAAAAACAGAACCAGACAAAAAAACCGGAAGATAGATATACCAGGGCAGATGATAAGCCTTTAAATAATTTAGTATAGGCAGATGATATAAATACAGGCTATAACTAACCAAAGAAACAAATGAAATGACTTGATAAGCCCTATGGTTTAATCCAACATTTAGAAAAATAAATACCAGAAATGCCAGTATCAGGATAGCAATATAGCCTAGTATCATTCTATAGTACGTCATTAGCTCAAGGTGATTATTAATACCAGAAATTAGATCGCTTTCTATATAGCCGATAAGTAACAATACCACCAGTAATAAAGCCACAAGTGAGAAATGAATTTTTATTGTTAAATTTCTGTACTGGTACATAAGCACACCTAGCAAGAAATTGTATAGATGTATATACAGCTGATCATTAGCAATCCACACCAGATTAGGCAGATTAAATTCATTATTCAGGTACTGTTTAAAAAAATAAAAGCGCATGGCAATACTTAAAAAGATTAATACACCTAATAAAGCGACTTGCCTCCTAATATTATTTTTTATAAATAAGATGATCAACAGCGGCGCGACAATATACCACTGAAACTCTACTGCTAATGTCCAATACACCACGTTAATGCTTCTATTAAAACCATTAAACAAGTTATGCATATTAAAAGTATGCAGCAAAAAGTCAACAGCCGAACTGTTAAGATAAACTGAAAATATAATCAAAGAAACCAGGTACGCTGGAAAAATTCTTAATACTCGTTTAAATAAAAATTTTTTGCTTGCTGCCGTAAATCGGCATTGCTGTTTTTTAAAAATAGAGACAAAAGATGCAGTCAGCAAATAACCACTAATAATAAAGAAAAGAGGGATACCGTAATAGCCAAAAGCAAAGCATATTTTTTTAGCCATTAACGGAATATCTTGTGCAGCGTCCGCAAAATGCCCTACAAGCACCAGACTAACAGCTAGCGCACGAAATATTTCAAATGCGGTCTGTTTCTTTTTTTGTTTGTTTAGCATGCCTCTTTCTTCTAAGCTATACATGGGAGGGGCGATAAATCCTTGGAGATTGGTATAAGAGCGATAGTTAAAAGCTTATTCAACTAATCTAAGATTGCGCTTTAGTCCTTAAAACGACAAAACCAATACGCCCTGTTTACAATACTGTCTAAGCAAGATTTTTCTATGCACAGAATTTTTTAAGGATTGCAGATTAATACGTGTTATTGTATTTTATAATTTCATTTTTAATCGCCATTTTGATATCTGTATGCAAACATCGTCCTATACAAGCACAAATATTGATCGCAATGAGCAGGCCGGTAATAAGCCGACAAAATTTATCATGCTTTTATTACTAGCGACAGCGATTCCCTTTTTTGCGGGCCCATTGCTACACACGGTTTATTCAGGCTCAGAAGCCGCTCAGCAATTGTTTTATCTTGTTTTAATGATCGGCGGTTATCATCAGGTAGCCTCTGTCTACCTGTATTTTGATAGTGATGCAAAAAAGATTATCAACCAGCATAAATGGTATTTCTATTTCTGGCCACTAATGATTGCTTCCAGCATCATGCTCTTTTATCTGCTCGATAATTTATGGCTGGAAAGCTATCTTTTACAGATTTATGCCATGCTTACAATCTATCATTATCAAAAACAAAATATCGGTGTCTATAGTCTGCTTGTGCCTACTTTAGGTAAAGGGCGTATGACGCCAATTGAGCGTGGATTGATTATGGGTGGCGCAATTGTTGGTATGCTGGTTTTTACATGGCCGCTAAAACGTACATTGTTTCAAGGCACCATTTTATCTACTTATAAAGATAGTGTTACAAATTTTAGTTTGTTACTACTGTGCTCATTAACGCTTTTTACAATCTATTATGTCAGCAAAAATTATCTATTTATACAGTCATCACAACGCCAGTACTCAAGAGCCGCTCTATTACTTGCGCTAGTTACATTTTTCTGGCCCATGTTCATTATAGAGGATAAACAAACCGCCTTTTTTATGTATGCTACCGCTCATGGTTTACAGTATTACGTTTTTATTGCCATCGCTGCATTAAATGGCGATAAAGTCCAGAAACTATTAAAGGCCGAACACATCAAGGGAATATTATTTCGTTATTACAACCTTATTCTTTTTGTCACCTTGACGGCATTATCAGCCTATTTATGGAAACAGTTATATCTGGTTAATCCACCTGCCATTTTTAACTATTCAGAAACTGAAGTAAAAAGAGCAATCTTTGGTCTGGCAAGTAGTATCTCTCTAATCCATTACTGGATTGATGGCAGAATATGGAAAATACGCCATGCTGACTCACGAGAATTTATGCGTAGTAAATTTATGTTTTTATTTGCCAAATAAACCTTAGCTATGGCCTTAAGCCCGGAACAATTAATAGCTAGTGAGCACGCATCATTAGCATTATTGTCGATCATAATTCCCTGTTATAACGAAGAGCAAGTGATAGCAGAAACTATAAGTAGAATGACTAAATTCTGTTCTGAACTCAGTGATCTTGACGCTGAATTAATCTTTATTGATGATGGCAGTCAAGACCGCACCCTGTCATTATTACGTAACTATGCAGCACAGGATTCGCGCATCAAAGTTATCTGCTTTGCCAGGAACTTTGGCCACCAGATTGCTATCACAGCAGGAATAGATGCGGCAAGAGGAGATGCAGTTGTACTCATAGACGCTGATTTACAAGACCCTCCCGAAGTTATTCACCAGATGATTGAAAAATGGCGAGCAGGTTATGATGTGGTTTATGGCACTAGAACAGCACGTAAAGGAGAATCCATTTTCAAACGTAGTAGCGCACGAGGGTTTTATCGCTTACTCAACAAACTCTCCGATGTCCCAATCCCGCTCGATACAGGTGATTTCCGCCTGATGACTCGCCCGATAGTCGATTCACTAAAGGCGATGCCGGAACGAGACCGTTTTGTGCGCGGCATGGTTAGCTGGATTGGCTTCAAACAGATTGCCATTCCTTATAAACGTGCAGAACGTTTTGCTGGTCAAAGTAAATATCCGCTACGCAAAATGCTGCGCTTTGCTATGGATGGCATTCTATCCTTTTCTACCAGACCCTTGCAGATGTCCATTGGGCTAGGCATGTTAGCAGCCTGTATCGCAATGGGAGGAATTGTCTATGCAATCGGCATGCGTATTTTTACTGATACTTGGGTTGAAGGCTGGACAGCATTAATGATTGCGATACTTTTTCTAGGTGGTGTACAACTTATCTGCGTCGGCATCCTCGGAGAATATATAGGCCGGATATACAATGAAGTAAAACAACGTCCATTATACGTCGTTGAAGAATATCTGGGGTTTGTTCATGAAGAACCCTCGCTTTCTCGCAGCCCTGTCGTGAAGCGTAAATGAAAATGACTCAATTGGCCCGAATTACTCTGGGCCTGGTATTAGCAGTATTTTTTATCTACCTGATTGCAAAGCAAGTTAATCTTGCTGACTTAAGCGGCGTTTTACGTCATACAGATCCAGAATGGATATTTGCTGCGCTAGTTGCATTCTGTTGCGGATATGCCTGTCGCATTGCCCGATGGCGCAAAATGCTGCTGCAGGATTCCCCGATGCTAAGCTTTAAAAATTGTGCTGGGCCGCTGCTAGCAAGCTTTGCTATCAATAACGTCTTACCCTTTCGTGCCGGGGATGTGATGCGGGCTTTTGCCTTTAATCGCCAACTAAAAATCACTTCTGGCATAATACTGGCTTCTCTTTTTGTCGAGCGTCTGCTGGATTTACTGATGGTTCTGCTTATACTGGGTGGTGCGCTGGCGATCTTCGATCTAAACTTTAAACGCTTTGCTGGCGTGGGTAGCGTGATGTTAATATCATTATCCTTGCTTATTATCCTAGTGTTACTTTTTCCCCGTTTATTTACTCCGCTAGTACGGATAGTAAACCGAAGCTTAATGAAACTATCCCCCGGTTTTGGCAATAAATTAGCTGCAGAAATCAATAAAGGCCTGAACACACTGTTACACCTTTCAAAAAAAGGCACCATGCTTATATTAATGCTCTGGTCTTGTGCAGCCTGGCTGGCAGAAGGCACGGTCTTCTGGTGTGTTGCGATGGCATTACGACCCGCTATTCAAGTAGCTCAGGCAGGGTGGCTGGCCTTACCGGTAGGAACGCTTGCCACATTAATTCCTGGCACTCCCGGTTATATCGGCACCTTTGATTATTTCACTATTAAAGCCATGACTACACTAGGCAATACAACGGCAGCATCGACCGCATATGCCTTATTGGTCCACGTAGTGCTGTGGCTACCTTCGACTATAACGGGAGGTTTATACCTATTGGCTAATAACATTCAGAAACCACGTATAAAGAATTAATATGACACTTAATACTCAGCCTCATGTTGCCATTATTGGTGGTGGCTTTACAGGTCTTGCAGCAGCCTATGAGCTCACTAAACAGGGAATTCAAGTGAGCATTCATGAAGGCGCAGCTGAAATTGGCGGACTTGCCGCAGCGTTTGATGTGCAAGGAGAAAAGCTCGACCGTTTCTATCATCACTGGTTTACCAATGACCAGCATGTAATGCAGCTCATTGATGAATTAGGCCTAACAGAAAATGTAACTATCAATCCTACCAATACCGGTGTTTATTATGCCAATAACTTTTTCAAATTATCCACCCCATGGGATTTACTGAATTTTACGCCATTGCCTTTTCTGGATCGAATTCGCTTAGGATTGCTTGCACTACGTGCGCGACGAGTTAAAAACTGGCAAGAACTGGAAGATAAAACAGCGGCAGAGTGGCTTAAAGAGCTAGGTGGTGGAAATGTTTATCGAATAATCTGGGAACCACTCCTTAAGGGCAAGTTTGGTCCTGTAGCGGAACAGATTTCAGCGGTCTGGTTCTGGAATAAATTAAAACTAAGAGGTGGCAGCCGCGGCAAGGGCGGTGAAGAACGCCTGGCCTACTTTAAAGGTGGTTTTATTGCACTAGCCGAAGCCATAGCTGAGCGTATTCAGACACAAGGGGGACAAGTAACAACAAACTCAAAAGTCTCTGCAATTCACCCAGTGGGTAAGCAATGGCAACTAACCACGTCTACCGGCGATTTCAAAGTAGATCACGTATTAGTCACTACTGCACTTCCTCTAGTGGCCGATATGATTCAGGACTGGGCTGACTGCGATTATCTTGCGAGCTTAAGACGCATCAATTATCTGGCAAATGTATGCCTGGTTCTGGAGCTAAAACACTTGCTATCAAATACTTATTGGCTGAATGTTAATGACCCTAGCTTCCCTTTTGTAGGTGTTATTGAGCACACTAATTTTGCACGACCGGAGACCTATGCAGGCAGGCATATCGTTTATCTGTCAAAATACCTGCCTCATACTGATGCACTGTATCAAATGACTGCTGACGAAGTGCTTGATTACGCATTGCCTTATTTACAGAAAATGTTTCCTGCTTTGCAGCGTGACTGGATTCTAGCACACCATGTATGGAAAGCACGCTGGTCACAACCCGTGGTAGAAAAAAATTATAGCCGGATAATTCCGTCTGAAGAAGGCCCTTTAAGTGGCTTTCATCTATGCTCTATGGCGCAAATATACCCGGAAGACCGAGGCACTAATTATGCGATACGCCAAGGGCGCAGTATAGCCAGGCGACTGGCTAAAAAAATCAACAATAAGGAACAAAAATTCTTATAGTACCCACGGGTCTCCGTAGGAATTTTTACGAGAACGCCCTGCGGGTTCCGTGATGCAGAGCGTCACAAGATGCATTCCCACGCTGGAGCATGCAACGATAAAATTGATAAACAGGAGTGCAATAGCTTTAGCTATTGCTGTTGCAAAAAGAGCTAAAGCTCTTTTACTCCTGTATTGTTTAACAATTTACGCATTCAAAATATGAGCAAATTACTTCCCAAATATTCTTCTGATAACACCGTGCCCGGTTTTGTCTGGTTTATATTAGTCATTACTCTGGGCACGGTACTGCGCTTAGCCATCGCTCAAAGAGGCTATAACTTTGATATAGCCTCCTATAGAATTGTGGCTGATATTGCTGCTGGTGGAGGCAACGTCTATGCAGAAACGCAACGCTATAATTATGGACCCGT
>Ga0075114_10001805_pt1 | contig 11350 bp, 9 predicted proteins | sample AntAceMetag02UKM_FD_69784 | JGI IMG/M metagenome (GOLD analysis project Ga0075114, IMG submission 69784) | Saline lake microbial communities from Ace Lake, Antarctica - Antarctic Ace Lake Metagenome 02UKM | ecosystem: Environmental > Aquatic > Non-marine Saline and Alkaline > Saline | place...
AACTAATTCTGTTCCTGAACAACTACATAGCGTAATACAAGTATCGCCAGCAGGTTTACGATCCCGGCCGCCAGAGCGCTAAGCCAGAAACCTCCCAGATAAAGCGGAGCTACGATCAGTGAACCCAGACCTCGCCCGAGGTTTGCGCTGGCGATATTTAATGCCATAACAGTAGCCCTGGCCGGTGGAAGAACTTCTGTCATTAAAGGTATTAAGCTGACAATAGTGAATTCAAAGGCCAGGTAAAACAGAAATAACCCCAGGTAAGCTCCCAGCGTTGTTCCTCCAATCAAGGGAAGAATACCTGCGGACAAAATACTTCCGATCAAGCCAATCAGGACCGCTCTTTTTTTGCTGATCCGGTCAGAGATAAAACTAACACCGCCCTCTCCAATCAGCTCTGCTATACCAATCACAACCGATGCTCCTCCCAGGGCGGCAATCTGCATCCCAAACGAAGTATTAAGCCAAACTCCAAAGACACCATTTATGAACTGGTTGGCCGAACAGATCAACAGCGTTACTCCAAGTCCGGCAATCGTTGATTTAGAGGCCAAAACTGACTTGAAGTTCTTAACAATAGACTTATTAGTTTTTCTTGACGTCGGATCAGATGGAATCAAAAGGATCACAGCCAGGAAAGACAGGATTCCCAGTATTAACATAACAATGAAAGGAGATAATAAACCATATTGGTTAAGAAAGAAGCCAACCAGGGGCACACCCAGGAAAAAGGCCAGGGACCAGCTGACCTCAGTAAGTCCAAGAACAAATCCACGCCTCTGATAGGGAATGGTGTCTCCAAAAAATGCCTGTAGAGAAGGGTCAAATAGGGATTTTCCCAACATTGAGAGGACCAAGAAGATAAAAAATCCCATGGGTGTTGGGAAGAAGACGACCATGAGTGTTCCCAAACAAAAAGTGATCATACCAGCGAGCATGCCCGTTCGTCTGCCCCGGGAATCAGCCAATGATGCCAGGAACGGACTGATAATGCCCACCAGTGATTGACCCGCATACATGCGGTTGATCTGGATCAGATTGATTCCAAACCCTTTCATTAAGAATGGCTGAAGGGGAAAAACCATCCTGAAGCCCGTATTAGTGACAGTTCGGATCAGGGTTGTTATGATGATTTGGGTCCAGTTCTTACGGGTTAGTTTCATAATCTCTGTATCATATCATGCTTACTCGTCATAGCGAGTCAGGAGCGGAGTGACTGTCGAAGCAATCTCATTTCAATCTATCTATTAATCTTCCAAAGTTAAATCAAGCCAATCCGGATTGAGGGTGGATGAGATCAATATCCTTGATCATTAATCAGTTATTCTATAGGGATTTCAGTTGGATTTAATTCAGATTGCTTCGTCGTTCACTGTGTTCACTTCTCGCAATGACAGTTACTTACCCCCGTCAGGATGCGCAGCAACCCCCGTCTTCCGTCCCCGGTCAGGACGCATAGCGTTCTCTCTAAATCTGCAGCTCCACCACATCCTCATCTTCCAGCACATGATCGCGGCTGACCATCTGACCTGGGAAATCTGCACTGGTGCCCCAGATTTTGGCGGATTTGAGATTTTCCTGGAAGTCTTTATGGACCTTGCCAGCAAAATCACCCAGCTCAATGCCCTGATCGACCACAAAGGGCGCTGTTTTATCGACATCTTTGCCAGGCGCTTTAGAATAGACCCGGATCACACTCAGTTTTTCGAAAATTGTTTGTTTCAGAGTATCCATGTTGTGTCCGGTCTGAACAGAGACCGGCACCATGGGATAATCCTGTCCCAACAGCTCCTGGAAGATCTGATAATGTTCTTCGAATTCTTCACTGTCGTATTTATTAACAACCACCAGAGTGGGCACATGCAGTAAAAATCCCTCAACTTCGATCTTCCCTTCCAGGTGTTTGGGAGCAATCCTGTTTTCCTGTAACTTCTGAAGCACGAATTCGAACTGCTGGACAGGGTTGGCGTGTAGATCGATCATGATTAAAACCAGGTCCACTCGCCTGATCAGGTTCAGGAATTCAGGATCGATATACTCTTCACTGATAGGAGGGGTGTCGATCAACTGCACCTGGATATTATCGATCATCATCATGCCCGGTAATGCGGACCAGGTGGTAAATGGCACTGCTGAGACTTCTGGGTCGGCATTGGTCTGATTTGCAACCAGGCTCGATTTTCCCACATTTGTAGTGCCAATGATGATAATTTGCCCCGCCCCTTCTTTGTTGATGTGATAGGCGGATACATGCTTTTTTGAGCTCTTTTTCGAGGTAGCGGCGGTTTTCAATTTGGAAAGCTTTTTTCGCAAATCGGCCCGGAGATGATCTGTCCCCTTGTGTTTGGGGATCGTACCCATCATCTCTTCCAGGTACTTGATCTTATCTTCCGTCGTTGTAGCTGACCGGAAGCGCTCTTCAGCATTAAAATAGTCGGCAGGCAGGTTAGTTGGCATAGGAAATCAGTCGATAGTTTTGATAGCTCCATTTTACCTCAACCCGGCCCCTTTCACCCTCTTAACCTAACGTTTTTCTTAAGCACAAGATTTCTAAATCAACTAAAATCAGGATAATTAGGATGGTACAAAACATATGATCAAGTTATTACTGGCGACCAACAATCAAGGGAAGCTGGCTGAGTTACGGACACTTTTAAGTGGACTGAACCTCGAACTGCTTTCCCCTAATGACCTGAATCTGGACATTCAAGTCCAGGAACGGGGCCTAAACTACCTGGAGAATGCGGTACTAAAGGCAGCTATCTTTGCTGATGATGCCAAAATATGGACCCTGGCTGATGATAGCGGGTTGGAGGTAGAAGCCCTGGATGGGGCTCCTGGTCTCTATTCCGCGCGTTATTCGCCGGAGCCGAATGCTACCGACAAGGACCGACGTCGTTATCTGGTCCAAAATTTGGAAGGAACTCCCCAACCCTGGAAAGCGTCCTTTCAGAGTGTTGTTGCACTGGTAGGCCCGGAAGGATCTCCAATCGTCACCAAGGGAACTTGTCCTGGAGATATCGTTCCGGAAGGACGCGGGCATGGTGGTTTTGGTTACGACAGGATCTTCCGCCTGGAAGAAACTGGATTGACCATGGCCGAGCTAACGACGGAACAGAAAAACGAATTAAGCCACCGGGCCTTGGCTGTGAAGAAATTGATCCCAATTCTTGAAAGCCTGTTTGTCGATGAATTGGTAAGCGAATAATGCAATAAATATCCTGCCTTAAGAGGATATTTTGTCACCATGATAAGTTGTCCATTTTGAGTTATGATATATTGGATTAACCTGATTGGCCCTTGAGCTATATATGGTATCAGTACAAGAATTCTGGATCGTCCTAGGATTGACCGCAGTAATCGCCCTTTTATTAGGAGCAGGCGCGGCCTATTTCCTGTTACCTAAGCCCCAACCGGAGCAAGAACCAGCTCCCAAACCCAAAAAGAACAAGAAAAGCGATGAGCGAATCCGGCGTTTGTTTGCCTTGATCACAGACCTGACAGTAACCCTTAACTATTCCCGGGTGCTGGAGAAGAGTCTTGATGTATCTTTCCTGGCGCTGCGCGTCTCGGATATGGATACTGACCGGCTGATCAGTGCAGTACTTTTATTCGCCGAAGATGATGTTTCCTCACCGGATCTAGAAGTCGCCTACGGAAGGGGTTTACCTCGGCCGGATATGACCACGCGAGTACCAGGAATCACTGGCCTATTGGAGCGGATCATCGAAACAGGTGACCCGCAAATGACTGACAATTTAGCTGCCGACCCAGAGCTTAAAACCTTTATCTCCTTCCGAGCCTGTCAAAGTGGCTTTGGTGTTCCGCTGCGGGCAGGTTTGGATACCTTCGGTGTGATGTTATTTGGTCATCCTGATAAAGGATATTTCACAGAAGAAGCCCAGGAAACGATCAGCACCGTTGGCCACCAGGCTCAGATAGCAATGCAGAACGCCCACCTCTTCCAGGAACTGGAAGCTGAACGGGACCAGATCATTAAGATCCAGTCAGAAGCCCAGAACCGACTGGCTAGAGCACTGCATGATGGACCAACCCAGACCGTGGCTGCTATCCCGATGCAAATCAGCCGAGCCCGCCATCTGCTAAACAGGGACGTTGAAGCCGCCGGGGAAGCCCTCTATCAAACAGAGGAACTGGCCCGCCGGACTTCCAAGCAGCTGCGCCACATGCTCTTCACCCTACGTCCGCTGGTGTTGGAATCAGAAGGGTTGATCGCGGCCCTGAACTCTATGGCCGAAAAAACCAAGGACACCTTTGGCCAAAACGTGATCATCGAATGTGATTCCCAGCTGGTGGATGAACTGGACATGAAAACCCAGACCGTAATCTTCACAATTTCAGAAGAGGCCGTTAACAACGCCCGCAAGCATGCTAAAGCGAGTAAGGTCTGGGTTAAAGTGCAAAGGTTGCAATCGGACTTAGCCTTCCTGGAAATCGAGGATAATGGAAAGGGATTCCTCGTGGAAAATGTAATGGACAACTATGATGATCGGGGCAGCCTAGGCATGTTGAATATGCGCGAGCGCGCTGAGCTGGTTCAGGGTGTGTTCCATATCAAATCTGTCCCCGGCGAGGGGACTCAGATCCAGGTAGTTTTGCCGCTGACCCCGGATGCCTCTGATCGGCTGCGGCTGATCTAATTATCTTCATTACGTCAGTGAATTAAATTTGAAAGGGCGACCCGTCGGATCGCCCTTTGCTATATAATATTGAGACCATGCCATATCTCACTGATCTATATTATCAAGCTTACCAAGCCGACGATCCTTCCCGAAAGACCTTGATTCTGATCCACGGCGCCGGCGGAGACCATCTTTCCTGGCCGACACAGCTGCGCCGTTTAAGTGGTTATCGGGTCTATACGCCTGATCTTCCCGGTCATGGTAAATCCAGAGGGCACGGCCTTCAGCGCATCCACGCATATGGGGAAACAGTCTTGGAATGGATCCGGGCGCTCAAGCTTCCCAAAGTTATCCTAACCGGCCATTCTATGGGCGGGGCGATCTCTCTCTGGCTGGCGATCAACCATCCCGAGTTAATACACGGCCTAGTGTTAATGAGCACTGGTGCCACCCTGCCAGTGAACCTTTCCCTAATCGAAGAGCTTGCTACCCAAGTTGGATTTCCAACAGCAGTGGACAATATTATGCGCTGGTCATTCAGCTCTAAAATCGAACCTGCCCTGGTTGAAAATGTAAAAAAGCATATGTTAAAGATGCGTCCTTCCGTAGTTGCAGGCGACTTCAGGGCTTGTGATCGTTTTGATATCAGGGGAGAACTGGATCAAGTTCGGGTCCCCACTATGATCATGGTGGGGAATGAAGACAAAATGACACCGATCCGTTTTTCAGAGGAGCTGGCAGAGAGGATCAATATCCAGAATCTGGAAGTGATCCAGGGTTCGGGACACATGCTGCCTTTGGAGCAGCCTGAGGTGGTAGCCAAAAAGGTTCGGGGTTTTATGGATCGGGTACTCAATCCCTGAAAGTATTGCCTAATCAGGGGTGAAGTTGTATAATATTTTCTCGATGGGCGGTTAGCTCAGCTGGTTAGAGCGTTGCGTTGACATCGCAAAGGTCGTTGGTTCGAGCCCAATACCGCCCACACATAAATCCACCCTGACCGGGTGGATTTTTCATATGCTATACCCACAGGTATCATCTAAGAAATCAAAGGAATTACATTATGCGGCATAAACAAGTCGGCATCTTAATTCTCATACTAACTATTGCCAGTTGTTCATCTCCAACTGTTATATCGCCACCCCCAACAGAAGTCACGGAACACGTCGATTTACTACCGACATTGACCCCGGAGGTAGACATAGCCAACACTGTCACTCCGCTTCCGGCAGTTCCCTTCACGCCAACACCTACGATAACCCCTGATCCTGCAGCTCCGGAACTAACAAATCCCATACCTGCTGCGATCATTGCCAGGGTAGAGGGGGGGACGAATTCCTTCTTATTGGTTGGGGGAAGTCAAAACGGAAGCTGGGTAAGTGCGGCAGATATGGTAGACGTTATAGCCGCTGACACAAAGTACCAACTTTATACAGCATTTGAAATCGAGAATCACGTTACAGGGCAAGAGCTAACGTTTGCGCGACTCTGTGACCAGCATTTTATAACCATAGACCCACCTTTTACTAGCCAAAGTGCAGTTGGGGTTTCAGACCAGTGGGATGTTTTGCCGCGGACCCTGTTGGAACTATCAACTGAATCTGAAGTATACCTACAGGCTGTAACAGCCTGGCAGATTGAACAGGCACCATCGCAGCCCATCCCAGCGATCAATAAGATCTGGAAAGTTGACGTTGAAGGGAATGGGACGGACGAAGTCTTCATCAATGGGACCCGTTTTGCTGAACCTACCGGGCATAATGTTGAGCCGCGAGATTATTCGGTAGTACTGATGAGGACAGTGATCGGGTCAGAAGTAGCCACAATTGAACTTGTTGGTGATTATTATTCTGAAGAAGTCGTAAATCGATTCCCCTTGACTTACAATCTTGAATTCATAGGGGATTTAGATGGTGATGGCAAGATGGAAGTTGTGGTGGGTGTATCTCGCTGGGAAGGTACAGGAGTGATGGTCTTTGAAATCGATGGGGCAGAGGCCAATCTTGTCCTTTCGGTGATGTGTTCAGAGTAGGGACTGATCCAACACAGCCCACACATTTTTGAAACCGCTGTTCAATTTGACCAGCGGTTTTTTTATTCTATAATGGAATTATCAAGATTGAAATAAATAAAAGAGATATAAGGAGGAAAATCATGATCAATTGGAAAAATTTTGATAGTTATGACAAGCTGTTTGTCATCTGGGCCTTCACCTTCCAGATCATACTCATCCTCCATTTTGCCCTTCGGAAACCCTTTTTTGAAAGTTATACTGTGAAATATGGCTGGCTTGTATACGCCCTATGCATCCCGGCAGTGATCATCAGCATCATTTTGATGCGTGGAGGAAAAAGCTGGCATTTTTGGTTGGGGGGATTCCTGTTCCTTCTCTATGCGATCTTTGGTTTCTATATTGATTATATAGCCCAAATCCAATTCCGGAGCCCGTTTAATGTGTCGGTCGGAATTCCCTATGTGCTCCTGTACCTGGGAACAGTGATGTTCTACTGGTGGCCGCTCTGGCCCATGAGCCAGTTGCTGTGGGGAGGGTATACCGTCCTTTATATCATCGCCATGGTATTGAATATCCGATCCCATTGATTTGGAAAAACATAATTTTCAGCCTCATCCATTGGTACAATGTCTCACCAGGTGGAATAATGATCATGAGGGTTATTTGGGAACGTCACTATAAATTTAAGGCCAATACACAGGATCCAGCACACTTGCTGAAACTCGCAGGTAAATTTAACTTAAGTATAATTTTTATCAAAACGTAGCCTGCTTGGAATAAAGCCGTTAACCGCCAGGTCGCAGGCTCGAATCCTGCAGGGCTCACAGTCTTGGTCCCATCTCAAACCTCAAAGTGAGGCTGTAGAGCAATTCCTGGACATGCTCAGATTTGAGCCAGAAGCACCAGGTAGAAAAGCTCACAGAAGTCCGCAAATGAGATTGGGATGGGATTTTCTATAAATTCACTTCAACAAGACTTTTCAGGGGATTATATAACAGTTTAAACGGCTGCCAAGATAAGCAGATATATCCAGCAATATCTACGACGAATGTTGAGACAGGGGATATTCAGAACAATGAAAATTGGACAAAATTGGCTCATTGATTAAAACAATTTCAATGATTTTCTTCTCAGCGCTAATCAATCAAAAGACAGAAGAATTGGTCCACAAATCTCTAGGTATTAGAAGGGAACATCGTTGTCTATTGGTAATTGACCCATAATCAATAGGGGGAGATTCTATCCTTTATTTTGAGTTGCGCAGTATCCATTTTTTATACTCAGTGGGGGGAAAGAAGTCCACAGTTTCCAATGTTTCCAAAGATTCCATCCTGGCTTTACCTTAACTTCACCAGAATTTCAAAATAATATATGGATTGGCGACTCGAAAAAAATATCACTGAGTCTATATGTGCTTAAAATAACTGGGAATTCAGGTTCAGATCAAAGTTTTCCTTTGATTCTGCTATATTTTTGCGTCTATGTATGATGCACGGTATTGACAAAACGTGTCCCCAAAATCTGATCCATAAGTAATATAAGGATTAGGATATACGGGAAGCAGAAAATAAGGCAAGGCGCATACGATAATCTCCTGAGCAGATTATTTCAAAATTGTGAGAAGTGAAAAAATATCTCAGGCTTGTAGAAAAATTAAGATCAGTGATCAGACCTACTATCGCTGGCGCAGGGAATACGGGGAAATGGATGTCAACCCCGGCCAAGAAACACAAGGAAATGGAAAAAGGAAATACCCAACTGAAGAAGCTGGTTGCGGACCTCTCCCTGGATATTTCCATTCTCAAGGAGTTACTGGGAAAAAATAATCTCGCTCGACAGGAAACGTACGGTAGTGGCTCAATGATGTTCTGTGGTCCGCCTAAAACCACTCTTTTTTCAACATGTTTAGAGCTATGATTTTATCCAAGCTCGCACGCACAATGGGGTTCCCATTCGTATCCTGAATTTGTTTGATGAGTATTCCCGGGAATGTTTGGCGTCACGAGCTGCCAGGCGGTTTACTCATCATGATGTTCTGGAAATCCTGACAGAGCTATTTATTCAGAGAAGAGTACTAATTCACATTCAGTCTAATAACGGGGTGGAGTTCACCACCAGGAGGGTGCGCAGCGGGCTGGTAAAGCTACAGATCAAGCCGCTATTCATCGAACCGGGTAGTCCCTGGGAAAACGGTTATATTGAGTTGTTCAACGGGAAGATGAGAGACGAGCTGGTAAATGGAGAGTTTTTCTACACGTTAAAAGAAGCCGGGGTTCTGATTGAGATGTGGAGAAAGGAATACAACACGGTCAGGCCACACAATGCTTTGGGGTATCGTCTTCCAGTTCCAGAAGTGATCATGGGGGCCACTACCCAATTACAGCTAGTTGGACTAACATAAAGAGTGGTAAAAACAATGGGGGCATGTCATAGTCCAATATCTCTCACCCTTAATAAGAACCAATTAGTTTAAAAACCCAAACTGGATTCAACTTGTAAGCGCAACTTTGAAGGTTGAAAGAGGTAAGCTGGTGTAATATAAACCTCTAGAGACCACGAAGTCAAAGTAGCGCTTATGAATTACAACCAGCTCGCTCTGCGTGCCTGCTGCAAATCAATCGAGAAAGAAACGTCCGTAGAGGTGTGTTATAGCCGGGCAAAGGAGGTTCTTACAAAAAGAGAAAAGGTCAAAAGAAGATCTTTGAGAGAACGAAAGCAACTGATCTTGATACAGTTGCAAGGAGTATAATCAGATTGAATAGTTTCAATTTCAATTGAGGGCTTCTGTCTAAAAAGATCGGACGACATACAAGTGAAAATTCAATTCTACATTGTAGGGTTTTTCTTGCCCTTCAGGTCCAAACCCTGCCGGGTACACCTTTACCATACTATCAAGTCGCCAAGATATTAAACGAAGAAGGAGATATAAAGAATGCCTCAGATTAAGAAAATAGTCGATTTGTCTCATCCGCTTACAGCGGATACCCCCATATATCCTGGAGATCCTGTTCCTAATTTTTCTATTGCTACTACCGTAGACATTGAGGGCTATAATCTCTTTAAAGTAATTTTGGGTTCCCAGACGGGTAGTCACGTGGATGCTCCTTATCATTTTAGTAATCAAGGAACTACCGTCGACAAAATGGATTTGAAGTATTTTATTGGAAACGGATTGATTATTGATGTAACTTATAAAAACAGGAAGGAAGAAATAACGCTGGATGAAATTTCGAAGTATGAAACCCAAATTAATGAAGCAGATATTGTCTTGTTTAAAACAAACTGGTACAAAAAAGCAGGCACGAACGATTTTTATGATCATCCATTTCTCTCGAAAGAAGGAGGGGAATATCTTTTATCAAAAGACATTAAAACAGCTGGTATTGATGCGATTAATCTTGATAATACGGGAGGCAAAGAGTTCCCAATCCACGAAATGTATGCAGAAGCAGGCGGTATCATTGTAGAAAATTTAGCTAACTTGGACTCAGTAGATTTCGATTCTCCTTTTATTATTTCTATACCATTAAAACTCGTTGGTTGTGATGGTTCTCCGGTCAGAGCAGTGGCGGTTGATTTTAGATAGGAAATACAGAAGTAATAATTTTCTAGTGACCTGACGGGGTCATAAAAATATTATTGTTCGTCAAAAGAAAGTTTGTAAATTTATTTTCTGCCAAGAAATCGAAGTCTCGTAAATGACAAATGGCAACCAACGAACTTCTTATTACTGGATGCAACAAATCTCTGAACTGCGACTTAACCAAAAGAATAATCAAATTTGGAATTTTGTATGGTTAATGAATATTTCCATCCGGGTCGTTCGGTACACCTTTGTAATAAAGAATGGGGGGTCTACTTCGGCGGAACTGGCTAGGGCACAGCTTATGTAAATTTTAGTTTGGTTCAGGTCGGAAGTAGTTTTGCATGCCTCTTTGCGTATATTTCTGTCCGAATCTGCCCACAAATCAGTCCACCCAAGTCGGGTGGGCTTTATTATTAATTGACTGAGCTTATCTCATATTATATTATTTTTAATACAGATCTTTCTCTAGCATTTTTCCAGCCATCTCTTTTAATATTTTTGCGGCGACCATTGCCGTCAGATCAGACTCTACCTCAGGATTGAATTCCACAATATCAGCACCAACGATATTTGCAGAGATTGACTGGATTATTTCAATTACCTGCCTGGATGACATACCACCAGGCTCCCAATGGGAGACGCCCGGAGCAAAACCCGGATCTATACAATCCATATCAAATGAAATATAAAGTGGTGACGATAGATTCAGCACCAGATCACTAGGCAGATCTTTCATCTCAATGATTTTTACTCCAAATCTCTCCACCTGTTCCCGCTGATGGGCATTAAGGGTCCGGATGCCTACCTGAATTAAGCACTCAACCAATCCTTCCTCCATAATACGGGCGAAAGGGCAGGCATGAGATAACTTATTCCCGTCATATTCATCGTACAAATCAGGATGGGCGTCAAAGTGCAAAATTGTCAATTTAGGGAAATACCTGGAAATCGCTTTTATGATAGGGTATGTGATCGAATGATCCCCACCCAGCAAGAGAGGTTTCTTTTTATCACTACAGATCTTGGATACAGAAAGCTCGATTTCTTCAAACACATCCTTATCGGAACTAAAGTTCAAATCTCCGGCATCAAATAGAACATTAT
>Ga0075114_10001806_pt1 | contig 11348 bp, 12 predicted proteins | sample AntAceMetag02UKM_FD_69784 | JGI IMG/M metagenome (GOLD analysis project Ga0075114, IMG submission 69784) | Saline lake microbial communities from Ace Lake, Antarctica - Antarctic Ace Lake Metagenome 02UKM | ecosystem: Environmental > Aquatic > Non-marine Saline and Alkaline > Saline | place...
CTCCCTTGAGCACAAAACATAAACGCTGGAACTTATTATCTCCGGCTTGTTCTTTATTGTAGCGGGATACTCCATATCCAACGACGTCCCAGGCGCTGTCTTCAGGTTTTTCTTCATAAACGATCTTGTATTCTTCTATCATCTTAAATCCTCTATTGTTTGACTTATTTAAGGTTCCAATTAAAAAAATATTTCCGCGATTTTCCGTCTCCCGTCCTAATCTTTCCCTTCACTGGATCCTGATGGATCGACTCCGTGATGCCCCATAAAGATCTCAAAGGCTTCCTCAAAACTGCCGCCCTCATATATAAAACTCCTGGCATCTTTGCCAGTCCACTTTTTAACACGCCAATGTTTGAGCACCGGCGAATAAAACAGGGAGCGATTTTCCATAGTCAGCTGCATGGCTTCGCCCCATTGCATAAGGGATTTTTTGATGATTTCCATCACTAACCTCTCTGGAGTCTAAATTTTATTATAGACTTAATCCCACGGTTTTTATATAGTTCTACAACGCAACCTTCTTCTGTTAATTCAGTTATAATCCTTGAGCTGTTGATTAATAATAATTAATATTTGCCTCTGATAGGTGGAGTGAGTATGAGTATTCAGGTCAAAGAAATCACTACAACCCGTGAGTTAAAGAAATTCATCCGTTTTCCACATTCCATCCCCAGGGAAAATAACGCCTGGGTGCCGGCCCTGGATTTTGATGAGATGAATAACCTGCACTGGGATAAAAACTCGGCTTTTGACCACTGTCAGGCCCATTACTACCTGGCATATGACGGAGATAAGATTGTTGGCCGGGTGGCGGCGATCTACAACAAATTGCACACAGAGACCTGGGGTGAGGACTATATGCGTTTTGGCTGGATCGACTTCATTGACGATCCAGATGTTGTCGATGCTTTGATGGATAAAGTGGAGTTATGGGCAGCTGAATTGGGCTGTACAGCAGTGCACGGCCCCCTGGGATTCACAGATCTTGACCGAGAAGGTATGCTCGTTGAGGGATTTGACGAACTGGCCACACTGGCAACCCGGCACGATCCGCCATATTATCACAAACACATGGAACGGCTGGGATACGGCAAAGCCGTCGACTGGTATGAACACTTAGTTACAATGCCAGATGAGCTGGATGAGAAGATCGTCCGGATAGCTGGACTTGTTAAAAAGCGTTATAAACTCCAGGTTTTTGTAGCAAAAAACAAAAATGAATTATTGAAATATGCCCCGGAGTTATTTGAGGTGATCAATGAAACCTATAGCCACTTGTATGGCGTAGTTCACCTGACCGCTAAACAACGGGAAGCCTATGTAAAGCAGTATTTTGGTTTTGTGGTCCCGGACCTGGTACCGGTTGTGCTGGACGAAAACGGAAAGATGGTTGGCTTCACGATAGCCATGCCTTCCCTGTCCAGAGCGATTCAGAAGGCTCGCGGCCAGCTCTTCCCCTTCGGTTTTGTGCATTTGCTGCTAGCGTTGAACAAGTTTGATACGATCGATACTTACCTTGGGGCAGTTATTCCTAGATTACAGGGCAAGGGCGTGAATGCGTTGATGATGGTCAGCATATTTGAAGCCACCAAAAAACATGGTGTGAAAACCGTTCACGTCAATCCCCAGCTGGAGAGCAATCAGAAAGTCTGGTCGCAGTGGAGATATTTCGACACCCGTCAGCATAGACGCCGCAGGATTTATATTAAACACTTGTAGCTGGTAAGTTTTCTCCGGAACAATTGAGTTAAGAAACCCAAGACAAAACACCTCCATACGAATTCTTTGTAGGAGGTGTTTTTATAATTAATTAGCAATTGTCATTCTGACATTGAGCGGAGCGAAATGGAAGAATCCATATTGAGAAGGCTGTGAGGACAGATTGTATTAGAAAAGATTCTGGTTTAGGTATTGGTGCTGAATATGGATCCTTTCCCCTCGGCGGAGTTTATGCTGAGCGCAGCGAAGTGCTCGGGGCCAGGATGACATCGTAGATTATTCCGTCCTCCGTCCCCGGTCTTAGATCTGAGGCTTCAGCCTCCACCGGTCTTCAGTCCTCGGTCTCCCATCTGCTTCTTTTCCCATCAGTGATGATTTTTAAACTATCTTTTATTTCCTCAGGAATTCCGTCTTCTTGATAAAAAAATCACCACAAAATTTATCAGAAATTGCGATAGACCCATTTGCCAGCAACCATCGTGCCCTGGGGTTGGATTCCCGGCAGATCATCAGTGGGACACTTATAAGGGTCCTTATCGAGCACGATCAGGTCTGCCCAGTATCCTGGAGCGAGTTTTCCCTGCGACTTCTTTTTCCCGGCTGCCCGGGCAGGGTTCACAGTAAAAGCTGCCAGGGCCTGATGAAGTGATACCCTCTCTTCCGGGTGCCAGCCATCTAGTCCGGGAGCGCCGTCAATCCGCCGCCTTGTCACTGCGGCATGTATACCAAACCAGGGGTTGGGGCTTTCGACCGGGGCATCGCTCCCAAAGATCACCAGTGCTCCCTGATCGAATTGGGCTTTTGGAGCATAAGCGAAGGCGGTGCGTTCTCCCCAGTAGGCGGCTGCCATTTCCATATCCGAGGTAGCATGGATAGGCTGCATGGAGGCGATGATATCTAGTTCTGCCAACCTCGGCATGTCCGCTGGATCAATTATTTGAACATGCTCGATCCGGTGGGGTAGAGGATCCAGCCCGGAAACCTTTTCATAAGAGCGAATATCTTCCAGGGCATTTATCAGCGTTCGGTTTGCCAGGTCTCCAATCGCATGAATGGAAAGTGACAAACCATGATCGGCGGCTTTCCGCCCCAGTTGTATGATCTCATCTTCTGATTTAAGCAGCATGCCCAGTTCCCTAGAGCCTTGATATGGCTCCAGCATCGCTGCTGTCTGGGGGCCAAGTGCGCCGTCCATGAAATCTTTCACACCGCCGAACCAGAGCCAGTCATTCCCCTCACCAGTCTTGTATCCCAGCTGGATGGCCTTGTCCAGGAATTCACTCGGGATACTTTTTTGGACTCGGAGATGAAGCAGACCATCTTGAGTTAATAACTGAAGCGCCTGGATGCATAATTCCCGATCGAAATCATGCACTCCCGTGAGACCCATTTTCCAGAGGGAATCCTGGGCTTTCAGAATGGAAGAAGCGACCTGTTCTACTCTGGGTATCGGGATGATCCCCTCAATTAGCTTTACGGCTTCTTCGAAGAGGATTCCGGTTGGGGTTCCATCAGCGTCCCGCTGCAGGACACCGCCCGGAGGATCTTGTGTTCTTTCTTCGATCCCGGCTAAAGACAATGCTTTGGAGTTGGCCCAGGAAACATGAAGTGATTTCCCCGTCAGATAAACCGGATGGTCAGGCGCGACCTGATCTAACTCACCGGCAGTCCCATATCCATCCAGCCAGCTGTTATGATTCCAGCCGTGTCCCAGGATCCATTCCCCGGGAGGAGTGGTTAGTGCTCTCTCTCGGACCCTTTCCAAACAATCTGCTTTAGTTTTTGTTTCACAGTTGATCTTTGTCAGGGTTTCAGCGTACTTTCGCAAATGAAGGTGGCTGTCAATTAATCCAGGTAGGATGATTCTGCCGCCGAGGTCCAAGAAATTACCCCGGGAAGGGGGTTCCTGCCCTTCTGTTCCAGTGAGTATGTGGCTGATGCTGCCATTTTCGATGACCAGTCCGGAAACCTCAGCAGAGCCTGCATCCATGGTGAATATGCGGGCATTGATCAGGGTTAAAGAATCCATACCGATCTCCGGAATATGATATTTGAAATAATTACTTTTTGAGGAGTTGATCCATCAGGGTATTCAGTTCTTCATCCGTGTAATAGTGGACCGTGATCGTCCCGGCTCCTTTTTTAGAGCGGGTGATGCGAACCTTGGTCCCTAAAGCGGACTGCAGATCTTCTTCCAGGGCTTTTAATTCGGGGGATTTGGAATCTTTTTTGGGCGGTTTGGTTTTTTTTGTGCCTTTTAGCCGGGTCACCAGTGATTCTGTTTGGCGGACATTAAGATCCTGGTTCAGGATGGTTTGCAAAGCAGCGCTCTGCCCTTTAATCGTAGGCAAAGCCAGAAGAGCCCGGGCATGGCCCATGCTGATCTGGCTTTTTCGGACTGCTTGCTGGACCACATCGGGCAAATCCAAAAGACGCAGAGTATTAGTTACCGCAGTGCGGCTTTTTCCAACCCGTTTTCCGATCTCCTGATGGGAGAGTGAAAATTCTACAGCCAGGCTTTGATACGCGGTAGCGGTTTCAAGAGGATTAAGGTCTGCTCGCTGTACGTTCTCAATTAATGCCAGGAGCAGGTGGTCTTGGCTATCTGCTTCCCTTAATACAGCTGGGACGGTTTTCAGGCCTGCCAGATGGGCAGCCCGTAAACGCCGTTCACCAGCGATCAGAGAATATTTTTGTTCTTCATCCACGTCTTGGGTAGAAAGCACCAGCGGTTGGATAATGCCGTGTTCTTTGATGGAAGCAGCCAGTTCTTTTAGTTTATCCTCGTCAAAAGATCTTCTGGGCTGGTGGGGATTGGCGGAGATCAAAGCTAGCGGTACTTCCAGTACTCCGCCAAATTCTTCCAGGATTTCACCTTCTGGATGTGAGGGAATGAGTGCGTCAAGGCCTTTTCCGAGACCGGGTCGTTTGGCTGCCATAGATTTTATTTACTCACAAATTACTTATTTTGGTGGATTAATTAGCTAGTTCCAATTATACCGCAGGTAATTGATGGCCATCTCCTAGTAGTAGTTCTTTGGCCAGTTCCTGGTAAGCTTTTGCCCCGATCGATCCAGGTGAATAAAGTGAGATGGGGATTCCATATGAGGGTGCTTCCGCTAGACGAACGCTGCGAGGCACAATGGAATCAAACACCTTGTCTTCGAAGTGTTTTTTCACTTCCTCAACTACATCATTGGCCAGGTTAGTTCGAGAATCGAACATGGTCAGGATCACACCTCGGACGGTCAAGTCAGGAGAGATCACCCGCCGGACCCTTTCGATGGTGGCGACCAGGTCACCCAATCCCTCCATGGCCAGGTACTCACATTGGACCGGGATCAGGATGCCGTCTACTGCTGCCACCAGGCCATTCAGGGTTAATAAACCCAACGAAGGGGGGCAGTCGATCAGTATGTAATCATAGTCTTCTGCCAAGGGAAGCAGCTTTCTTTTAAGAAGAGTTTCCCGCCCGACTTCATTCACCAGTTCTATTTCAGCACCAGCTAAGTCAGGTGAAGCTGGAAGGATGGACAATTTGAGCTTGGGATTGCGCAGAATATAATCCCGGATATTTCCATCTTCCAACAAAGCCTGGTAAGTGCCACCCCTTACTGCTTGTTTATCGATGCCAACTGAAGAAGTGGCATTGGATTGGGGATCGACATCCACTAACAGGACGTTCATTCCGTAGTAGGCCAGGTATGCACCCAGGTTAATGGTTGAAGTGGTTTTGCCTACGCCGCCTTTTTGGTTGGCAATGGTATAGATAAATCCCATAAATTAATAAACCTTTTGTAATTCAGTAATCTCTTCTACAGTTGGTATGCCATCTTTGCCTGGACGGGTGATTGATATCCCAGCCAGAGCATTTGCGAAGCGGGCAGAATCATGGAGAGATTTACCAAAGATACTCTTCGCTATTATAAATGCTGCTGCAAATATATCACCAGCACCGGTTGGATCCACTTCCCGGGCAGGTTTCGTGGGGACTAGCTGCATTTCATTATTGGTATAGAGCTCTGCCCCTAGTTTTCCAGTTGTGAGGACGAGATCCAGAAATAAACCCCGGATTGAATCAAGGCCTGACCTGTCAAAACCAAGATCCTCGATACTCAGGAATGCGGTCCCGTCCAATGGTCCATCCTGGTCCAGTTCTGGAAGGGGAGCTGGATGAACTAACCCTGCATCATCCCAATCCCGCAGCAATCCTTGTAAAGAATAAGCCACTGAAGAATTTGGGAACTTTCTCCCGGCTCTTAAATCTATTTCTCTGGCGACTGGAGCCAGATGAACTATCTTTGCCCTCTGGAAACTGTCCGGTATCAGGGAGGGATCCAGACTCTTTGCTCTATCCACCAGGTATTGGGTCCTGCCTGTTGCCCCGTATCTGTTTTTAAAGGTCGTAGTTCCTTGCCCTTTTTGATTTATGATCTGAATTCCGTCCAGGGCCTCCAGATCAAGATCGGCGTCATATGAGGTGACCAGGGCAACATCCAGCCCTAATCGCCGGGCGAGTATTGAACTGAAAATGGCTGTTCCACCTAAACGGGTACCATCTTCCACCAGATCCTCGGTGATATGTCCGAAAATTAGATAATCAGGAGCTGGGCGGTTCATGGCTGAATTATACCTGATAGGGGAATATAGCCAATAAAAAAAAGCCCCCAGAGGGGGCGTTATTCTTAGCCCCGGCATTGATGCCGGGGAGATGAAATCTATTTTTTTCTTACTCACTCGGATGGATCACTACCTTCCGATAAGGATCCTGACCTACACTCTCTGTGTACACCAGGGGTTCATCTTGCAGCTCCAGGTGGGCAAATCGCCGTTCATTGGGCGGCATGGGTTCCAAGGCTTGTTCCCGTTTATTATCGGCTACCTGATCTGCAACCCGACGGGCTAATTGGCGAACCTGCTGTTCTCTACGTTCGCGGTAACCTTCCACATCGATGCTGAGGGGGATGCCGTGTTCGAGTTCTTTTCCCAGGATCAAGCGAGTGATGTACTGCAGTGCGTTGAGTGTTTTTGCGCGCCGACCGATCAAAACACTCAGATCATTGCCAGTGATATCTACCAGGATAGGAGTATGAGGTAATTTGTCGCTCTCTTCACCGTACTTGGCTTCTACAGATGCTTCTAGGTTCATCTTTTCCAGCAGCTCGGATACGATTTCTTCAACCAGGTTTAAAGTCTGATCTGTATTTGGTTCCTTTACAGGCGCTTGAACCTCTTCCAGTTCCTGATCATCACCTTGTCCTAAGATAGATATTCGCACACGGGCTTGGCGTGAGCCAAAGCCGAGGATACCGGATCCACCTTCATCCAAAATATCGATCTCGACAGCGTCACGAGGTAAACCCAGATCTGATAAACCCTTTTCGATGGCTTCTTCGACGCTTTGAGCTATAACTTCCAGGGTTGCGCGATTGTTCTTCATAAGCCTTCTCCGATGATTATTTTTTACCGAGCTGGCTAAAATTTGGTAGTTTAGGGAGTATGTTCTTGAAATTTGCCTGCCCAGTGATTACATATTGAGCAATAGTTGCCAGGTTGGTGGCTATGAAGTACAGCGCCAGGCCAGAGGCAAAAGTCATTGCCAGGTATCCCATAAAGAAAGGCATATAGAGGGTCATTGCCTGGGTCATTTGTGCGCCCTGGGCGTTATCCCCTGCGCCGCCGGTGGGGGTGACCATTTTGGTCTGAATATAGGAGGTGATCAGAACCAGGATGGCTAGGACAGGGACTGCGACACCCAGGATGGGCAATCGTTCCGGTTCACTGAGCTCCATCCACCAGAATTGGCTGTTGATGGGAATCAAGTTGGCACCGTCGGTAATATGTTTCGACAGATTCACCAGCTGGATCGGGGTCACCGCCAGAGTCCGGATGATTGCCTGATAAAGACCAATGATGACCGGGAACTGGACCAATAAGGGAAGACAGGAGCCAAAGGGGCTGATGCCCTTTTCCTTGTAAATCTCCATCTGCTTCTGAGCTAGGCCTTCTTTATCATTTTTGTACTTGGCCTGCATATCGTTCCATTCTTTGGAACTTTGAAGATCTTGCATGGCTTTGCTGCTTTTCATTTGTTTAGCTGTCAGCGGATAGGTCACTAATCTCACCAGGACGGTGAAGATTATGATGGCCCAGCCAAAGTTTTGCCCAATCAGGTTGTAAATGAAGAGCATTACGTTAATCATTAAGCTAATAAAGGCATCCCACATAGTTTTTTTCCTATTTTGATTCTAAAGTCAGGACTATCCGACTAAGACTAATTATTTGGGTGGGGGATAACCCCAAACCTGAACGCCGCTTTCGCTGAGCGCTACCAGGAAATATTCTGCTTCTGAGGGTGCCAGGAGTACTTTGTCTCCTGCACCTACAGGACTGGCATACAATTTTCCATCTACAGGTTGATTGCGCTGAAGTACACCTTCCTGGCTGATAACCACCAGACTGCTAGTATCAGTTGAGAAGTAGACCATTCCATCTTGCACCAACGGGGAGGAGTAGATCCCACCACCTGGTTGGACCTGCCATAATAATTCACCGCTGTGCAGATCGAGTGTGTAAAAAGTGCCAGATATGTCGCTGGCATAGACCTGATCACCATCAATCACTGGTGTAGCCCAGGCCCAGTCAGATGTCTGAAAACGCCATTCAACTTGCTGGCTTTCTTCATCGAGGGCAATGACTTCGTTATTAAAAGTGGCAAGCAAGATCAGGCCATCTTCGGAAATGGAAGGATTGTTGACGATCGGGCCGCCCAAGTCTTCGGATTTCCAGACCAACTTTCCATTTTCTGGATTGATAGCATATAAATAGTGATCCATGGATACCTGGTAGATACAGCCGCAATTTTCTGACCAGATCGGCGAAGCCCAGAGCGGGTCTTCGGTTTCAAATTCCCACTGCAGTAGGCCGTCATAATCCAGTGCGTAAAGGCTGTTATCCGAATTGGCAGCGAAGATTCCATCCTCTGTAGCCAGGGGGGGAGCGACATAGCGGTTTTCAGCAGCCAAAAAGGACCAGTTTTCTGATCCATTAACCGGGTTCACGCTGTATAAAACGCTGTCATAACCAGCAACCAGCAGCTGACTGTTTTCGTCTGCCAGTACGGGTGCGGCGTAAAAATCAACACTGTTGATCGGTTCAGCCGGGAATTGCCACTGCTGGGCGCCGTTTTTAAGATTAAGCGCATAAGCATGCGGCCCGTAGGAGAAATAAACTGTCTCCTCGTTGACAGTAATGCCAGACCAACCGGTCGCTACAACACGCCGCCCAGTACAGGCACCCAATGTGAGGGCGACAACTGCCAGGATAATGATGAATAGGATTTTTTTATTTTTTATCATAGTTTTCTTTTGATGCTTGATCTATTTTACAGGGTCAGATCCACCCTCTGAAAAGGGATTACAGCGTAAAATACGCCATGTTCCCATTAATCCTCCCTTCAGGACGCCATACTTATAAATTGCTTGGTAAGTATAGTGAGAACAGCTCGGGTAAAACCGGCATGTGTTCCCAGGCAGTGCCTTGGAGAGGGTTTTTTGATATAGTAGGATAATCGCCAGGATAGGAAAGCGAAGAATCGTCCAAACCGATACTTCAAGATCCTTTAATTTCGGATCTTGAGTGGGATGAATGTGTTCAGGGTGTTCCAAACTGATTTGGTTATCCATTTTAGTTGCTGGAAACGATTCCAGCCTTTTTCAGCAGAGATTTCAAAACTGCACTCGTTTGGCTGCAGGTGGCGTCAACCAGCGGTTTTCGGGCGATAAGGATTCCCCTGTATCCAGGCGGGAAAGTAGTTATTACTTCCCTTAATGCTGCCCGGAGTAAACGCTTGGCCCGGTTCCTTTGTACTGCATTACCGATGGATTTTCCTGCAGTGACTGCAAATCGGGAATTTGGATCATTCCCAGCTTGTAATATCAAAACGAGAAGCGGATGGGCGTAGGATATACCTGACCGCCGCACCCGCTGGATCTCAATTGAACTTGTTAGGCGAAATCTCCGTTCCACGGGAACTTAGTCTTGCCAGGGTTAACTATTCCAGTTAACGTTCTTGACGTGATTATTTTTAGTATGAGCAAGCGTATAGCGGCCTTTCAGGCGACGCCGCTTCAATACGTCTTGTCCGCCTTTGGTTTTCATACGAGCTCGGAACCCGTGAACTCGGGCCCGGCGTCTGATTTTTGGTTGATAGGTCCGTTTTGGCATTTTCTTGTGACTCCTTCAAAGTTCATTCTCAACTACCGACGAAACATTATACCGTGAGGGGGTATTTTGGTCAAACTCCTTTGAGAAGATTGATGTCCTTTATTTTCCTCTTTTCTGAGGTTATTTCTGTCCCTTTTCTATATACGGATCTTCTTAGATTTAGTTTCTTGAGGATTATAATTGATTCAACCAAATAAATCACAATAGTAGAAGGTGAATATGTATTCCAGTATCATCAAAAAACTGCCTGTCCACCCGGTTCATGAAGTGAGGGTCGGATTACATTGGACTGCAGTGGTCGTGGAAAAAGATGGCGGACTTCAGTGCGGCCTTGCCTCTACACTGGAGGTTGATCATACGCATACTGGTGTGCCCACCATCCCGGACCCAGGCCACCTGGCGTCTCTACCTGGCCTGGAATTGGCGGATTGGATCCATTCGGATATTCCTCTCAGACGCAGTGTCGGCTGCGCTGCCATTAATGCGTTACTTCCACAGGACCCTTCCCGATGGGTAGATCAGAATGCAGAAGGAGCCATTCAGGAGCACGGTCGGGGGAAAAAAGCAGTTCTGATTGGGCATTTCCCATTTGCAGATCATCTCAGGACCGAATTGGAAGATTTTACTGTGCTGGATCTGAACCCCTCAGGAAATGACCTGCCGGCCTCAGCAGCCCCGGAGGTTCTTCCGGATGCAGACCTAGTTGCCATAACCGGGATGACTTTCATTAACCATACCCTCCCGGGTCTATTGGAGCTCTGTAAACCGGAAGCTTATATTTTGATTCTGGGACCTTCAACACCATTAAGCCCAGTAATGGCGGAATTTGGAGTGAACTTGCTGGCGGGATCGATCGTAGAGGATATCCCAGCCGTCCTGGCTGCCGTAGGGCAGGGCGCTAATTTCCGACAGGTACATAAGGCGGGGGTTAGATTGATCACCCAATTGGCAGCATGAGGAAGAAATTTGATGGCTAAGGATGAGATAACCTTTCAACCGATCGGTATTATTCGCAGCCCCCATCAGGAGCTGGCGGGAATGCCCATTCAACCTGCGGCAGCAGCAGGGGTAAAAGGCACTGTAGTGTTGGACCTGTCTTTTCAAGAAGGGCTTAAGGACCTGGAGGAATTTTCTCACGTGATTTTAGTGTATTATTTCCACCAGGCCAAATTGCCGGATTTGTTGGTCAAACCATTTTTGGATGATGTCAAGCATGGAGTATTTGCTACCAGGGCGCCCCGCCGACCCAATGGGATTGGGATCTCAGTTGTGAAGCTGATGGCTATTGAAGGGAATATCCTCGAAGTTGAAAATTTGGATATCTTGGATGACACTCCGCTACTGGACATCAAGCCCTATGTGCCGGACTTTGACGAACAAGAAGAAGTGAGGATTGGCTG
>Ga0075114_10001809_pt1 | contig 11332 bp, 9 predicted proteins | sample AntAceMetag02UKM_FD_69784 | JGI IMG/M metagenome (GOLD analysis project Ga0075114, IMG submission 69784) | Saline lake microbial communities from Ace Lake, Antarctica - Antarctic Ace Lake Metagenome 02UKM | ecosystem: Environmental > Aquatic > Non-marine Saline and Alkaline > Saline | place...
GGTTGTGCGCCTTGGCCACGCCGTGGTAGGTGTTGAGCCATTTATCGTGCGTGGAGTAGGTCTCCTCCAGGTTGTCGGGGAACTTGGGGATCTCGATCTCTTCCTCTTCGTACAGGTCCCATAGATCCTGTGGGGGCCAGAAAGGTTCGTGGGGATGGTGGTACGAGACACACAGGAAAAAGGGTTGGTAGGTTGTGCTCCCTGCTTGTGCGAATTGCCACTCGATCCTCTTGGCGTGGAGATATTCCAGCGCGCGGAAGTGGGTTTCCTCGTCGTAGCTCAAGAATTGGCTCCACTGCCCAACCTGAACGGCCTCGCCGACATACAACAGGGCGTGGCGGTGAGACACCTGGTTGTCGACGCCGCGCGCGGGTGCCCAGGAGAAGTCTGCCGGGCAGATGTTGGTGTTGAAGCGACGTCTGAAACCGTGGAGTTGGTCTGGCCCGATAAAGTGCGTCTTCCCGGCCACCACCGCGTCGTAGCCTGTCAGGGTCAGGTAGTGGGCAAGGGTTGGTTCCTCACAGGAGTAGGATGCCGCGTTGTCGTAGGCGCCGATGTTTGAGACGTACTTGCCGGTCATCATGCTCGCTCGTGCAGGAACGCATGCCGGGCAAGATGAGTAAGCGGCATCAAAGCGCACACCTTCTTTGACTAACCGTTCAAGATTAGGTGTCTTCACCACCGGATGGCCGTAGGCGCCTGTCAAGAACGGGATCATCTGATCAGCTATTATGAACAGGATATTGGGCTTCTGTTGACTCATTGGTAGACTATCCTTTCTGCCATAGATATCTTCGCTCAGGAACTGCAGAACAGTAGCTCCTGACTGAAACCGAATCTGGTTGCAGGGTCCTCGCGACGCCAATCTGTGACTTATCTCGCGTGCAGGCCCCTTTGTACGATTCTACGATATACTACTCACCCACGGGCATTCGCTCTTCGCTGCGGCCCGTGGCAGCGGGTGGCTCAGGGGAAAGGGCCGAGATCTGGGCGCGTAGTTGTGGCGTCATCTCGATCTCCAGTGCTCTGAGCGAACCTTCCAATTGGGTTAGATTGCGGGCCCCGATGATGGGTGCGGTGACGGCAGGGTGACCGGCCGCCCACGCCACTGCCAGAGCGGCTGGCTCGAAGCCGTGTTCCTGCGCAAAAGCGGTAAACTCCTCGGCAACAACGTACATCCAGTCAGCGCCGTAGCGTGTCTGGTATCTCTTATTCTCGACCAGGCGGCCTGAAACGGGCCGGCGCGAGATTCCGTATTTCCCGGTGAGCAAGCCTCCGCCCAATGGGCTGTAGGTGATGACGCCTAGGTTCTCAGATAGAGCCATGGGAAGGATCTCCGCTTCGGCCTGTCGTTTGACCAGGTTGTACATTGGCTCAATGCACTTGAAGGGAGACCAGCCTTCCCTCGTTGAGATACCCAGCGCTTTGGCTACCTGCCAAGCGGCAAAGTTGCTGGCGCCTGGATAGAGGATCTTGCCCTGAGTGACCAAATCGTCAAGAGCCCGGAGTGTGTCCTCCAAACATGCGTCGCTGTCGAAGTGGTGGATGAAGTAGATATCGATGTACTCGGTATTGAGGCGTTTCAGGCTGGCCTCGACGGCGGCCATGATGTGACGACGTGAAGCGCCACGGGCATTGACGTCATCGCTGGTGGGGAAGTAGCCTTTATCAGTGATGACCACCTCGTCGCGGCAATCCTTGATCAGCCGCCCCAGTATCTCCTCGGAACGTCCGCCCTGGTAGACATCCCCGCAGTCGAAGATGTTGATGCTCATCTCTCGGCAGCGATGGAACATCGCGGCCGAGGTTGCTGCGTCGGCCTCGCCACCGAACGACCACGTACCCAGGCACAATGCTGAGACTTTGACGCCCGTGTTACCCAACAAGTGATATTCCATGGATAGCCTCTTTCTCCGCACTTTCGAAATCGGGAGACGAGCCGCTGTCGCGGAGCCCGCCTGGGTTGCCGATACCCTTGGCACGATATTGCTGCGTGACCTTGGCCATATCCTTGAAGCAGCTCGCGCGACTATGAGATGAGAAAGCAGTACGATCTTGCCATTTCCCGCTGATCGGCCTTTTCCTATCTGCCGAGCTCCGGCAGTATCTTGGCGAGATAGTCTAGGCTCTCCTGTACCCATCGGTCTGCATCATCAACGAATCCTCCACGAGCGCCCATTTCAATGCCCGCAACACATGGCTCCCCGTGTCTCTTGCAGTTCTCCTCTATGTCCAGTTCTACCATCTTGTCAATATAGGCCTTGAAATCGGCAACGCCGGTTCCAATGATGCTGTTTGTATGCTTGAAAGTATCGGTTTCGCTGATATGGATGTGCAAAATCCTGTTCTTCAGTTTTTCTAACGACATTGGTCCTTCCCTGAGAATGCACAGATGTCCGATGTCCACGTTTGCGACGACGTTTGGCATACCGATATCTTCGATGGCCTTGGCCATCTTGGCCGTGCTATTCATGACAAAGTATACGTGAGGCTCCACTTCCAGATCAATCAAAACTCCCGTATCCAGACACCATTGGGCATACTCGCGGAGAGATGAAACCATATTCATCCAGGCTTGTTCCGGTATCATAGTGGGTTCGTGGATTCCGCATCCCCGACAAACCAAGACCTGTTTCCCGCCCAGTTCGAGCTGAAAATCGGCGCAAGCTTTCATATAATCCAATGCTTCTTTCCGCTTTTTGGGATCTGGGGAGGCCATGTGCTGAGTGTTTAAGAGAAGTAACTGGGAGCTCGCCAGGCCATTGTCCGTAAGGATTCTGACCACTTCATTCCGTCTGTCCTTGTCCATCAGGGTGGGATCGGCGGAATGATAGGCAGCGTACTCGATGAATCGAAATCCGAATTTACCAGCGCTCTGCAATGCTTCTTCTATAGGGACTTGGGCGATCTCATGTACGAAAGTATTCAGTGCGAGATACATTGGACATCTTTCCTTTCAATCTAGGTAAAATGGCTACTCCGCTTGCTTTGTGACTGGCTTGAGTCGACTAGCACATGTCAGCAGCAGTCCTATCGCCAGAAGAACGACAATGGCATCGAACAGGAATAGGGTGCGTCCTCCCAAAGTATCAAGAAGCCATCCATTCAGCGGCTGGGCGATCACGCACGCCAGGCCGGGCACAGTCAATTGGGCGAGCATCTGGTCAGTAGCAGCGTTCTCTGGCAGACTGAGTTTGTCTAGCAGGATGACCATGCTTACCAGATATAGTGCCTGTCCAAAGCCTTCCAAAGTTGCCAGTGGCAGCGCCAGTGCCGGGTGTGGAATCAGCGCGTAGCCGCCCCAAGCGAGAATGTATAAGCCGAAGCTGCTCGTCATGGTGGCGACTGCCCCCCAGCGCCGTAGCAACCAGTCGGCAGCGTAATATGCTGGGAGCGACGCTAACCTTGCTACTCCCACCACAAGCCCGATCAGATCATTGCTAGCGCCAAGATCCCTGGCCAGGAACACATAGGCGAATGTCTCTGGGCCGCTCCGACCAAATGTGAACAAGAGAATAATCAGAAAAAGAAGCAAGAGACGTGCGGAGCGCTTTGGTAGGCGCATACGCGAAGGATGGACAGATTGTTGTTCAACCATCCGTGCCGGAAAACCACCCACGAACAAGATCGCCAGGGTTCCCATCACGCCAGCTAATGGAAATAAGACCGCTACCGATCTACCCCGAGCCAACAGACCAGTCAATATCGAAGCCGCCGCAAAGCTCAACGCCCCCCAAAAACGCACCGATCCAAGGTTGAGATTATGATTCTCTTTCAACCGGGCCAGGGTGAGCCGGTTCATAATGGCATCTTGCGACCCTGAGGTAATAACGCGCAGACTGACGGTCGTCACCAGCCAAGACCAGGCGGTGCTGAGTGGCATCAGTGCCGCCGACATGCCTTTGATGAACGCGATCAGACCCAGCATGAACCGGTGACGTTGTGTGCGGTCCGCCAACAGGCCGATCAACGGCGTGATGACGACTGTCGCCAGGGCCGCCCAACTCTGCAGAATCCCGATCTGGGTGCCTGTCAGGCCCACCTCAATCAGGTAGAGATTGAGAAAGGGCCTAATGACACCTCCCGCCGCAAAGGTGACTAGATAGAAAGCGATAATTCGCCAGTTCAAAGACGTGCGTTGGGCGGGCGCTTTAACGCTGTTCAAGACGCCGAATCCCTCCTTTCTTCCCCCGCTTAGTCGTTGCACAGACACCTGCCGGCCTACGCGGTCAATATCTCACGTATTCGCTGAAAACCCATCTGACCACTGTTAAACACAGGTAGACCAAATTCCGCTTCAGCGTCTGGGTAGGAGAGGGCAAAGATTGTCATGGAGATCTGCGCCAGCACTACACAGCCGAACGTCTCGCGGTCTGTGGCCTCCCGGATAGTCTTGGCCAGCAGAGCGTTGTGGCCTTGTACGTCTCCCACAGCCAGGCGATGCCACGCTTCTTCGACGGTGACGCCGGTGCTCGTGACAGACTTGCCCAGGCGCTGGGCCGTCTCCGCAAGCAGTGCGTGGGTGCTGTTGACGGTCGTGACCAGGGAGGCTATCACCAGCACCGTCCCGCCGTGATTGACCGCCGCCTCCATCATGGGCATGTCAGTCTGCACTACCGGCACGTCCACAGCCTCCGCTACAGCTCCGTAGCTACGGTTCATGGTGGAGCAGGTGATCAGGATGGCGTCCACGTCCGATAGCTCCACCAAATCGCGGGCGGTGCGTGCGAACACCTCGATGTTCCTTTGCGGTGGGCAAGGTTCGCCCTTGGCGAAAGCGCGGGTGAAGTTGAACTGCACCGCATCGTTGCCAGCGTTGATCAGTTTTACTCCGGGTAGGTAGAGCTTTCCAAAGTAGTTGCACCACAGCGAGATCCAGGATGCGCCGTTGATCAGCCCGAGCCGCTTACCCAAGAGTGCTGGATCGCCGTGAGACTCTGGCCCTAATTGTCCTATGCCTGTCGTGGTCACATAGTCCGAGAACAGGCGAAGAGGATCGTTAAGTGTGTTAATCTGTTTTTCCATGCTATTCTCCGAATATCTGGTTCAACATGATATGAGTCTGTTCGACGGCGGGGTCCGGGTCGAGCGTGTACTGGAATCCCAGTTCCGCTGATACAAAGCCCTGGTAGTCGATCTCTTTGAGCGCCTGGACAAAGGGTGCAAAGTCGATGCTCCCCTCGCCCGGGATCAGGTGTGCGTCGCTGTCGCCGTGGTTGTCGTCAATGTGGATGTGGAAGGGCACTTCCTTCAGGCTGAGAACGATCTCGGCCAGGTTTTCCCCGTTGACGTTAGCGTGCCCCGTGTCGAGTAGTATACCCAGTCGCCCGGATCCGATCTCGTCGATCATGCGTAGGCCATCTTCGACAGTCAGGATCAGAGTGCTCTCAGCTTTGTGGGCAGGCTCGATGAGGAGCACTGGGTTGGACCCCTCGGTGTAGTCGAGCAGTTCCCTAAAACTCTTACGGAGCTGGGACCAGCCTTGATCCAGATCCTCGCCGGCGAGCGTCATCCCGGGGCACAGACTGACGTAAGGGGAGCCTAGCCTGCGGGAATTGTCGATGGCGTCCTGGATGTAATGCACGCTATCGCGCCTAATGGCTTCGTTCAGGGAACATAAGATCGAAGGATAGCGAAACTGAGCCGGGATGAAATTGGGCACGGTCATTTCGAAACGGTCCAGCAAAGCGATGACTTCGTCCAGTTCGCCGTCCAGGTCATGGCGATAGGCATGGGGTCTTCCTCCCCAGACTTCGATGCCCTGGTATCCAGATCTGTGCAGCCGTCGGATTGCCTCTTGCAGCGGGTAGTTAAAGTATACGAACGAAGACTGTGCGAACTTCACACTGGTTTCCCTTTCTCGATCTAAGGCATGTAGGGGCGAGGTCACCTCAATCGTGCACTAGAAACTGTCGCCAAATTCCTCCTGAAAACGTAGCGCCATGAAATCGCGCTGGCCAGCAACCCTGGCCGCCATAGCGTAGACGTAGCAGATACTACCGCCGGGACAACCCACGTTGGGATGAAAGCCCCTTGGGACAGTCACCATATCGCCGTCGCGGACAATGCCACAAAACAGCGGGGCATCCAGGGTTTCATAGACACATTGAATGCCGAACGCTTGGCCCATGTCAAAGTAGACGTACAATTCCTCTTTCTCGTTACCGTGTTCATGGGGTGGCCACACCGTCCATCCCCCTGTGCTTCCCTGGCCGATGCCCATCAACAGGCGCGAGGCGCTGAACTTGTCATCAATATACATGTAGACATCGCGTAGGCTACTGTTCTTGGCCGATCCAAAAACTTGGTGTCTGGACGAATCCTGGTCCACGTCCGAAAACCGGATGTGAACAAAGTTGGTGTCGCAGTGACTGAGCGCCCCAATCCGCATCAAGACTGCCTTATGATTGGCTTGCATGGTTATCTCGCTGTCCCGAGGTACGTAAAGGAAATCCTTGAAGCGTGCTATCTCTGTGGTCCGATCAAAGTTATACTCTGCTTGACCGGCAATGCAGACCAGGACAACCTCCTCCGTGCCGGTCTCAACGGTTACACGTGGATTGTCTATATCTAACTCTATCCGCTTGCAGGATAGGAAATCTAACCCGCAAACTTCACCACTCACACCCCGTAGCAGTTCATCCGGCCGAAAATGATGCTTCACCATTGGTTATGTTCTCCATGAGGAAATCGTTTGTAAGATCACTATCCTACCTGAGACCATAGTGCGCGCAACGCGATTCGCGATTCATTTCGGCATGTATTTCTCGTTGGGATATATCATTACTTTGATCTCTTGTTTGGCTTCCAGGCTTTCGAAAGCCTCTCGCCACTCTTCCAGTCGGATGCGCTTGGTGATTATCGGTTCCAACTGGATTTTGCCCATAGCCATGATCTGAAGTGCTCTCTCCCACGAGTGCCAACCGGCTGCCATTCGCACCGCCTGATCCTCGTATTCCATGCCTGCCCAGCCCCAACTCCCCCGCACTGTTATGTTGTTGTAGGGGATCCTGTCCAGGTTGACCTTGAAATCAGACCCCCAAAGACCGATGATAGTGATCCATCCGCCATTGCGCACCATGCGTGTTGCTTGGGTGATGGCCGCTTCCCCACCGGAGCAATCAAGGACGACGTCCGCGCCGATGCCGTTGGTCAAGCGGAGGACCTCTGGGACCGGATCATCCTCACTATAGTACACATGATCTGCGCCCAACTCCTTGGCCTTCTCCAGACGAGATGTGTCGTCCTTCAGACCGGTCACCATGACGGCTCGGGGGCTGAAGAGTTTGACGATCTGTAGCATCGTCAGGCCGATGGGGCCAGGCCCAGCGATAACCACGAAATCGGCAGGATTGATGCGGCTGCGATGCATCGCCGCGTGGCTCATGCAGGCCACCTGCTCGATCAGTGCGCCCTCCGCAAAAGATAGGTTGTCCGGCAGGCGATGGGCCAGTTGCTCGGGAAGGGCCAGATGTGGTGCATACGCACCGTTGACGTGGGTCCCGATGCGTCCTTCCAGGGTTTCCAGGTCACCGCAGACCCGGTCACCGATCTGCCATTGGGCGCTGGTGTTTTTCCCCTTGTCGACGATGACCCCGGAGAACTCGTGGCCCAGGGTTACCGGCCGCCGATGCTCTTTCTCATCTCTCCAGATGTGCAGGTCGCTTCCGCAGATACCTACAGCGGCGACCTCCACCAGAAGGTCCTTGGGACCTACTTCAGGCTCAGGAACTTCCCGTAAACTCATGCCCTCTTTGCCATCGCCCCACTTTTGTATCGCCTTCATAACACTATCCTTTGTCTACTTCATCTGCAGCTTAGGAGTTCAGTTCTCAATGACACGCTCAAGCCTCGTCTGGAGCTACTCTCACCAGGGTCTCGCCGCCAAACGGTATGATCCCTACCTTCGCCTCGCGCCCCATGCTCTCGTATGCCCTCTCCAACGCCGATTGAACGTCAGGTGCGAAGTCGAACCCCAGGGCATCAATATCCTCCCTCGACAGATGATTCGTCACACAGATCGTCTTCTTCACCCGATGCCGCACGGTGGCGTGGTACATGGGCACGTTGAGCCCCACAAGATCCTCTATCTCGCCCCGATCCACCGCCGCTTTCTGATCCTCGAAGGACCACAGCAGGTACTTGCGCACCGTTTGCTCGTGCGAGGGTGCGTCGCCGCACAAGCCCTCTGTGCCGTCCAGCATGAAAATGATGATACCGCCCTCCCGCACCGCTCGATGGCAGTAGGCATATGGTTTGATCCCTTGCCAGTAATCAAAGTGGCAGGGGTTGGCCGAGACGATCAGGATATCAGCCTGGGCTGGGATAGGAATGACCATTACCTTCTCGGCCATCTCACAAGCCGCGCGATGGGCTTCGACGAAATGCCCGGTGAACACTCCCAGCATGTTCTTGTCCTCGTCCATCACGGTGTTGACGATAAAATCGAGACCAACCTTTTCGGCGATGGCGTCCATCTCGGCCCGCGGCTTGTTGTCGCGGGTGCCGATCACTTCTAACACTGGCTGGACGATGCAGGCCATCAGGTGCATCATGTTGGTCGTCTTTTGGCTGCACACGCCGGGCAAGATCATCTTGGAGCCACCGCCCCAACCGGCCGAGATGTGGGGGATCACATTGCCCACAGAGATCTTGAAGTCAGCCTCCAGGATCTCGCGATTGATCTCGATGGGTGTGCCGCTCTCCGTCTGGCCCAGATCCACATAGTCCCCATCGCGGTAGTCGCGGTTGATGACCCGATATTGCTCTCGCACATCGTCTCCCAGTTTGAGGCGCAATTCCTCCTCGGTCATAGGCCGGTGGGTGCCCATGCCCATGAAGAAGGTTACCGACGCGACCGGGATGCCGGCCGCATGAATCCGTGCCAGGATGAACGGCAGGATCTTGGCCGCCGGTGTGGGACGGGTGATGTCGTCCACCATGATGATGATGCTGTCTTGAGGCTTGAGCAGGTCCTCCAGCTTCGTGGTTCCTATGGGGTTCTCAAGGGCCTCCTGAATCACGCGCTTTTGATCGGGAACCTTTGCGCTCTTGCGATGCGCCGCACAAAAGAGCAGGTTGTGATCATCAATATCCACCTGCGTGGTTACGCCTGCTCTAAAGATAAGCTCAAACTCCGCCATCTTGTCTCCTGGTTAAGAACTACGAGCTTCATCCCGAGCGCTGGTGATGATGATTGGATGTCTCGCACGGCCAGACAGCCCCCTCGTACTGCCTTAGGTCGCAAACGTTCATACACCCTCTTGCGTAAAGGGAAATACCATGTTGACCAGCAAGCGTACTAGCTCCTCTCGCACATTGTTGAGATGGACGCGCATCAAGCGCTCGGCATCCTCGCTGTCACCCGACAGGATGCTTTCAACAATCGCTTCGTGTTCAGGGTTGGAACGATCAATACGCCCTTGCATAGCCAGAAACCCGATACGCACGCGCCACCATTGCTCGTTGAGATTTCTGATGATGCGTGAGGCACGCTCATTGGAAGTCATGGAAAAAATGGTATCGTGTAGTTCCTTGTCGGCCTCTATCCACGCCTCAGCGTCGTTGGCCTTAGCGGCTTGTTTCATCCGTTTCATCATCCCTCGCAAGGCAGCCCGCTTTTCCGCGTCATCGCACTCAGCTGCCTGCCTGGCGATTATGCTCTCCAGGGCCACTTTGATGTCAAAGATCTCATGAATGTCTTCGAGGGAAAGGGAATAAACCTTCCACCCCTGTCTGGCTTCACTGATGAGGAAGCCCTCATGCTCCAAGAGACGCAGTGCATCCCGAACTGGCGTGCGGCTGATGTTTAGTTCATCCGCAATTTGGCTGTCTTTAACGCGTTGGCCGGGCTTGAGTTCCAAGTTCATGATTCGGGCCTTGACCAAATCGTAGGCCATCTGTTGGTAGGTCACAACCGACTTTGCTGGTTGTGTGCCTGTGAGGGCTCTGTTCTTGCTCACTAGTCTCTGCTCCAAAAGAACTATGTTTCAAATACGTTACCTAGATTCTTTATTATACCACATATTTGTATTCAAAGCAACCGAAATACTATATACACCAACCTTGACTTTTGGTATACAATGTGCTATAATTACCTTGATTATTGCGCTCTGCTCGGGGTTATTGGTACCCGCAGCCCGACAGGTGATCCGGCGCAAGGCAAAGGTATCGGAATGAATTCCATAATGGGACATACTGGGTTATTCTGTCACTCAGAGGAAATCAAGGTTTCTGGGAAAGGAGGTGACCTGGTAGATCTGAAACGTGGCTGAGCATAACCGAACGGGTGGATCAACAATCTTATGTTACACAGGAGGAGATGAAGATGTATAAGAGAACAACTGGTGCTTTGATAATAGGGCTGGTGATTTTCGCTATGCTTCTGGCTGCCTGCGGCCCGGCGCCGACCCCACAGGTTATAAAGGAGACTGTGGTCGTAACTGAGGAGAAGGTCGTCAAGGAGACTGTGATCGTAACTGAGGAGAAGGTCGTCGAGAAGGTTGTCACGGCCACTCCCGAGCCGAGACCAGAAGGTCCGGTCTTGATCACGTGGTGGAGCCACTGGGCCGCCGAGCCATCCAAGCGCGTGGTTATTGAGAAGATCGCGGCCGACTATGAGGCCGAGCACTCCGACGTGGACATTGTTGTGACTTGGTGGGACAAGAACCCCCTGCGCGATGCCATCCGGAGCACGATGACCGCTGGAGAGGGGGCCCCGGACATCACCACCTTCGACTCCGTCATGGTTGAATGGGTGGAAGCTGGCTGGCTCCTGGATCTAGAAGACGCCCTTCCTTGGGGTAACTTCATCCCCGCCGCACATGAAGATGGCAAGTATGCTGGCATTGAGGGTATATACAAGTTCAACCCTAGCGCACCGGTGGAGATGCTTCTGTACAACCCAGACATCTTTGCGGAACTTGACATCCAGGTTCCGGACGATTTCCAGTTTACCCAGGACGAGTTTACGGAGGTAGTCAAAAAGTGCAGCGCGGTGGGCTATGCTGGCGTTGCCAACGCCATCGGCAACCGTCCTCACACTGGGCGACGCGTAATCGAAAACATGCTAATTCCCGCGGTTGGGGTAGAGGAGTTCGGCCAGTTGATGCGCGGCGAAAAATCCTGGGACACCCCCGAGGTGCGCAAAGTTCTGGACTGGGTTGTAGAACTTGGCGAGGATGGCCTATGGCCTAGCACTTTTGCTACCATGACCATTGACGAGTACCACGTCTATTTCCATACGCAGCATAAGGCTGCCATGCTCTTCAACCCCACCTGGTACAGCGGCCGCGCTTTCAAGGCCGTAGAAGAAGGTGGGCAAGATCCGAAC